>JGI26082J51739_10000340_pt1 | contig 29213 bp, 28 predicted proteins | sample SaaInl5LU_22_DNA_FD_51739 | JGI IMG/M metagenome (IMG submission 51739)
CGCGAACGGGTCGGTAAGGGGTCCGCCCGTGCGGTACGCCGTGCAGGTCGAGTCCCTGCCGTCATTTATGGCGACAAAAAGGACCCATTGGGCATCACCCTCGAGACACGTGAGATCACTAAGATTGTTCACCAGCCCGGCATTTTTGGTCGGCTTTTAGATATTCAGGTTGGTGGCGGTAAACATACTGTTCTAACCCGTGATATCCAGTTTCATCCGGTGACCGATGCTGTCCTTCACATGGATTTCCTCCGCGTATCAGGCTCGGCCAAAGTGGCTGTTGCTGTTGCTGTTGAATTCATCAATGAAGATGAATGCCCTGGAATCAAGATCGGCGGCGTATTGAACGTTGTTCGTTACGAAGTTGAATTGCTGTGCCCAGCAACCACAATTCCGGAAAAAATCACAGTTGACCTCAGCGGTTTGAAGATTGGTGACTCGGTTCATATCAGCACCATCGACCTGCCGGATGGCGTTACCCCAACAATTACTGACCGTGACTTCACCGTTGCGACCATCGCCTCACCTGGCGGCGGCGTGAAGAATGAAGATGACGAAGATGGTGAAGCTGGTGAAGGCGAAGCCGCCGATGCCGCAGAAGACAAAGCATCTGACGACTAGGCTTTTGCCTATCCAACCCGAACGGGACAATCATGCGTCTATTTGCAGGACTGGGAAACCCCGGATNAAACTATGCCTTGAACCGGCACAATGTCGGTTTTTTGGCTGTTGATCGTCTTGCCGACCGGCATGGATGTTCGCCGTGGAAAAAAAAGGGGCCATCGCTGATTAGNGATGGCCGCATCGGGTCAGAAAAAATCATCCTTGTGAAACCGCAAAGCTTTATGAATAAATCGGGCCTACCAATTGCCGAAATTGCGCGGTTCCACAAGATTGATACTAATGATATTTTTGTGTTCCATGACGAGCTTGATCTTGCAGCGGGAAAGCTGCGCGTCAAAACCGGCGGCGGTCATGGCGGTCATAACGGCCTTCGTGATATCGACCGCCATATGGGTAGTGATTATTGGCGCGTCAGAATTGGCATTGGTCGCCCACCGCATGAGGCGATGGATGTCAAATCATGGGTTTTAGCTGATTTCGGCCGTGACGAACAAACTGGCTGGCTGGCAACGCTTTTGGATGCAATGGCGGATGAAGCTGACCGCCTTGTTGTGCATGATGATGGCGGCTTTATGAGCCGTGTTTCCTATCTTGCACCGGCACCACAGCCAAAAATTGACAACGGGAAAGACAGCCCCGCTAGCGCCGCATCAAAACCAAATTAACCAAAGACAGGATTTACCGGATATGGGATTTAATTGTGGCATTGTTGGCCTGCCAAATGTAGGAAAATCAACCCTGTTCAACGCTTTGACCCAAACAGCGGCGGCCGAGGCGGCCAATTATCCGTTCTGTACAATCGAGCCAAATACTGGACGTGTTGCGGTGCCAGATATCCGGCTTAGCGCGTTGGCTGCACTTGCAGATTCAAAAACCATCATTCCAACCTATCTGGAATTTGTTGATATTGCTGGCCTTGTTCGTGGCGCATCCAAAGGCGAAGGGCTTGGCAATCAGTTTCTTGGCAATATCCGCGAAGTCGATGCGATTGCCCATGTATTGCGCTGTTTCGAAGATGGCGAAATCACGCATGTTGATGGTGATGTTGATCCGGTTCGTGATGCTGCGACTGTTGAAACCGAATTGATGCTTGCCGATATTGACTCGCTTGAGCGCCGGATGACCGNGCTGGTGAAAAAATCACGCGGTGGTGACAAGGAGTCAAAGGCCGATCTAGCCATTATGGAAAAGGTCTTTGCCCATCTGTCAGATGGACAGCCTGCCCGCAGCACACCCGGCCTGACCGACGACGAGGCGGCCCGCCTTCCCCAATTACAGCTATTGACCGCAAAGCCGGTTCTTTATGTCTGTAACGTTGCCGAAAGCGATGCCGCAACCGGTAATGCCTATTGCCAGCTTGTCGCCGATAAGGCCGCCGCAGAAGGCGCTGCCTATGTGATTGTCTCGGCCGCGATTGAGTCAGAAATCGCCCAGCTTGACGAGACTGACAAAACCGAATTTTTGGGTGAGCTTGGGCTTGAAGAAGCCGGATTGGCGCGGCTTATTCGCGCTGGTTACAGCTTGCTTGATCTTTTGACCTTTTTCACCGTTGGCCCGAAAGAGGCACGCGCATGGACAGTTGCCAAAGGCGCAAGCGCACCGCAAGCAGCAGGCGCAATCCATACTGATTTCCAACGTGGCTTTATTCGGGCCGAAACCATCGCCTATGCCGATTATCTGGCATGCAAGGGCGAAAATGGCGCCAAGGAAGCTGGCAAATTACGCATCGAGGGAAGCGACTATAAAGTCGTTGATGGCGATGTGTTCCATTTCCGCTTTAACGTCTAGACCGCCCGTTTAACTGCCCGTTTAGCCGCCAGTTAAACCTGCTGCTGGGCCGCAAGCTAGCGTCCGCCGCCAATAGGATATTCATAGATATCCGCTTGACCTTTGCGGCCAGGCGCGCCTGACTATTGGCGGCTTTGTCCCAAAATCTAAAAACCGCGCCCCAAATAATGCGCCTCTAAAAATGGGCAAGAAAAAACCCCGCCACAAGGACGGGGTGATCTCTTATCAATATCGTGTCGCTTAATGCACGTCAGCCCATACGCGGCGTTTCGCCATATATGATACCACCACAAAGATTCCAAGGAAGAACACCGCAGCAACACCAATGCGCTTTCGGACTTCCATCTTTGGTTCGGCAGCCCACATCAAGAACTGCACCAGATCACTGGAAATACCTTCAACCGAATTATCGGCATCACCAAGATAGGTTACATCCTCACCATAGAGTGGCTGTGGCATCGCAATCAGATGACCTGGATAAGCCGCGTTATAATACATCCCCTCTGGCACTGTGGTGCCCTCAGGTGCGTCTTTATAACCGGCAAGAAGGCTGAACAGATAATCTGGGCCATTGCCACGCGCCTTGGCAATCAATGACAAATCGGGTGGCAAGGCACCATTATTGCTTGCACGGGCGGCATTGTCATTGGCATAGGGTGATGGAATACGGTCGGCAGCAATACCGGGGCGCATAAACATCTCGCCATCGTCATTCGGGCCATCTTGCACTTCATATTCGGCGGCAATAGCCTTGATCTCGTCACTGTTATAACCAAGATCAGAGAAATTGCGGAATGCAATAAGCTTCATGCCATGACAGCCGGCGCAGACTTCACGATAGGCCTGAAATCCACGCTGCATAGCGGCTTTGTCAAATGTACCGAACGGGCCAGAAAAGCTCCAGTCGCGTTTTTGCAATTCAACATCGCCACCAGCTGCCATTGCGGGGCCTGCCAAAGTCATGGCAAACAGTGCTACAAAAAGACGTTTCAACATTATGCTGACCTCCCCGATGATCCAAGCACCGGTTCCGAAATGGATTTTGGCAAAGGTTTCGTTGTTTCGAACATGCTCAACAACGGCAGGATGGCAAGGAAATGCAGGAAGTACCATGCCGTCGCGACGCGCGACAATATGACGTAAATTCCTTCAGCTGGCTTGCCGCCAAGATAACCAAGTGCGATGGCATTGACGAAGAACAGCCAAAAGAAGATACGGAACAAAGGCCGGAACCGTGCCGAGCGAACAGGTGATCTATCAAGCCAAGGCAGGATAAACAGAACGGCAATCGCGCCAAACATCAACAACACACCGCCAAGCTTGTCAGGCACCGCCCGCAAGATCGCATAGAACGGCAAGAAGTACCATTCAGGAACGATATGTGCCGGCGTCTGCATCGCATTTGCCGGAATATAGTTATCGGGATGACCCATTGCATTCGGAAAGAAGAACACAGCCATCGCCAGCAAAAGCAAGAATATCGCAATGCCAAACACGTCTTTGATTGTGTAGTAAGGGTGAAATGAAATCGTGTCTTGCGGGCCTTTTGTGTCAATGCCGATTGGATTGTTCGAACCAAATCTGTGCAAAGCCACGATATGAAGGACAACNACACCGGCAATGATAAACGGCATCAGGTAATGCAGCGAAAAGAACCGGTTCAATGTTGCGTTATCAACCGAGAAGCCGCCCCACAACAAGGTAACGATGCTTTCACCAACATAAGGAATGGCCGAAAACAGGTTCGTGATGACCGTCGCGCCCCAGAAGCTCATTTGTCCCCAAGGTAGAACATAGCCCATGAAGGCAGTTGCCATCATAAGCAAGAAAATAACCACCCCCAGCATCCATAATAACTCGCGTGGCGCTTTATAGGAGCCATAGTAAAGCCCCCTAAACATATGGAGGTAAACGACAATGAAGAAGAAGCTCGCCGTATTCATATGAATATAGCGGATCATCCATCCATGGTTCACATCGCGCATGATACGTTCGACTGAGTCAAATGCGTAATCAACATGAGCTGTATAGCTCATAGCAAGCACAATCCCTGTCACAATCATGATGGCCAGCGATAGCCCTGCAAGGCTGCCAAAATTCCACATATAATTGAGGTTTTTGGGCGTTGGATAATCATGCGCTGTATGATGCAACATTGAAAAAACAGGTAGCCGATGATCAATCCATCGTACGACCGGGCTTTTAAACTGGTTGGCAGACATCGTTTTGCACCTTCGATTTTGAGTGGTTTGATAAATTATTTAGCCGATACGGACAACCGAGTCGGACAGGAAACTATAAGGCGGAACTTCTAGATTTGTCGGTGCAGGCCCTTTGCGGATCCGGCCTGACGTATCGTAATGTGATCCATGACATGGGCAGAACCAACCGTCATAATCGCCCCGCACTTCGCCAGTTTTCTGACCAAGCGGAACGCAGCCAAGATGCGTACAAACCCCAACGAGAACCAGATATTCAGGCTTTTCAGCACGCGCCGTATCAATTTGTGGGTCACGCAAATCATCTAAATTGGTGGCATTTGCACGGGCAATTTCATCGGCGGTACGATGCCGGATAAAGACCGGCTTGCCGCGCCATTTCACAGTGATCGACTGGCCAACAGCAATTTTCGAAATATCAACTTCGATATTGGCAAGGGCCAAAGTATCAGCAGCTGGNTTCAGCTGATCAATCAGTGGCCACGCAACCGCAGCAGCGCCAAGGCCTGCCATCGCATAGGTCGCCACAACAATAAAATCGCGACGTCCCGGTTCTTGAACATCACCTTTAGCGGGGTTTTTGTTTTTATCCGAATTAGCCATCTTGTCCTCTTTAACGCTGTTTTCCGAACATGTTATTCGACATGTATACAGGTCGTTTCGATCTTGGCAGATCAAACATGCCGGCCGGCAAAATTTGTTGGTGATTTCCTAGCATGGTCACGCCCTATTTTCCTACCCTAATTTTGCAAGATTCGCGCAAAAATTTGCCGAAAATGAGCTGGTCTGATGATTCCAAACGCCAAAACCATCATGGCCAGCGCACTTCAGGCGGCAAACTCATCAAAATCGCTTCGATATTTCCACCGGTTTTCAAGCCGAATAACGTGCCACGGTCATAGAGTAAATTAAACTCGACATAACGGCCACGCCGCACCAGCTGGGCATGACGATCCGCGTCCGTCCAGGGCAAATCCATGCGGCTTTTAACAATCTCGGCATAGCCATTTTTAAATGCGGTTCCAACATCACGGGTAAAGGCAAAATCCTTAGCCCAATCGCCGCTATTCAAATTATCATAGAAAATCCCACCAGCACCGCGCGGTTCGTCACGATGTGGCAAATAGAAATATTCATCACACCATTTTTTATATTTCGGGTAATAATCAGGATCATGGCTGTCACAGGCAGCTTTTAACGCCGCATGAAATTCAGCACCCGCCGCCGCATCCGGCAAAAGCGGAGTCAAATCACCGCCGCCNCCAAACCAGTTTTTCGAGGTCGCAATAAACCGTGTATTCATATGGGCAGCAGGCACATGCGGATTGCGCATATGCGCCACCAATGAAATGCCGGATGCCCAGAAACGTCCATCATCTTCAGCGCCACTGATCTGGCCTTTAAAATCATCTGAAAANGTGCCAAAGACGGTTGAGATATTCACCCCGACCTTTTCAAAGACGCGGCCATGCATAAGGCTGATTTCACCGCCACCACCNCCATCGCGCTGCCACTGTTTGCGCGCGAAACGGCCAGCCTGACCATCATCATCTCGGCCGGCATCCTCAATCGCTTCAAAAACCGCGCAAATCTCGTCGCGAAGCGTTCGAAACCAGTCGCTTGCGTCAGTCTTTCTTTGCGCAATTGATGGCATGGTTTGGCTTGCTGCTGCGGCCATGATTACCTTCACCTAATTTCCAAAAAGCCATTCCAGTAACGCCACTTTTCCGAGCGTGAAATTTGACGTTACCCACCGGCGTTCGGCGTCTTTTAACATCTGGCCCAGACCTGGGCCATTGTCAACGCCATGCGACAATAAGTCTGCCCCNCAGATCGGGTTTCGTGGCGGCGCCCATAAGGTCAGTTCGGCAAGGCGTGACGCATCTAGCGCATGGCCATTACGCCATGATTGCACGGCAAAAAGCAGCGCCGCCATATCGCCAAGATAATAGGCAGATTGCCGCCATCTTGCGCCGCTTAACATCGTCATATCTTCAGTGCCAAGCCCCAGATCAAGCCGTGTCAGACAGCGTTCTTCAGCGCGGCTTAGCCGCAACCGCTTTGCCAAAAGCGCCGCTGATCCAGACGGCATGGCCACAGCAAGATTTACCAGCCATGCAAGATCAATATTCGCGCCAAGACCAGCAATCATTGACCCAATTTCATCATCATTTGCCAGCCGCGACGGATCAAGCGATCGTCCAAGCGCGGCTTGGTCTATTTTGGTGTCTTGCATCAAGCCAATAACATCTTTTAGGCGGCCACCAACCATAATCTGCCGCATTTCATTGGCAATACGCTCGCCCGACAAGGCGGTACAAAGGCTGGCATGTTCGCGCAATGCCGTTTGTGCTTGCTGGTCAAGACCCGTTGCAGCAAAGCGCGGCAAAAACCGGCAATAGCGGATCATCCGCAATGCATCTTCTTGCACCCGCAAGCCAGCGTCCCCNGCAAAGCGCAACCGGCCAGCCTGTAAATCTGCCCTCCCATCAAGCGGATCAAAAATGCCGCCAGACGAATCAAGATAGATCGCATTTATGGTAAAATCGCGGCGCGCCGCATCACGCGCCCAATCTTGATCATGCGCGACAATAGCATGGCGCCCATCGGTTTCCAGATCGACACGCGTTTGAGTCAATTCGATTTGATCATCATTGTCATAAAGCGTGATGGTTCCATGTTTCAGGCCGGTTTCAACAACGCGCATATCGCAGGCCAGCAAATGGCTTGCCACAGTTTCGATTGGCAAATTAACCGCCATATCAATATCGCCAACCGGATAACCGGCAAGCCAATCACGAACAGCCCCACCAACGATACGGGCCTCGCCACCAAGCGCACGAGCTTGGGCAAAAATCTGCATGACAAGCGACCGCTGCGCCCAAGCGGGCAAGCTGCCAACATCATGATCACTTTTGCTGTTCAAAGCCGCCCCCGGTCACTGTTCCATTTTCAATTTTGGCNGGAGAATAGGCCGCATTCGCCGGCGCGCTGTCTGATTCCAGCCACCATACGCCAAACGCAAACACCACTAACCCGACGAGTGCGCCCAAAATATAGTTATTATCGATCGCTTCAGGTGGCTTGCCGGTTTTGATGGCCTTTCGCATCTGCCAGCTTCGCACATATCCCATAACCAGAAATGCCGCACCAAGGGCGGACAAAATCACCAATATGGCTCGCATCTTTAATCCACTCCACTGTTGTTTATGTTTAGGGTCACCAATTTGGTGATCACCTTATCTATATATTGATTTATATATGGGGTTCGCGTGCGGCAAGATCAAACGGCCACGCCAATGCGCCGGTGAAGATCGTTCAATACGCGCGCCGAAAGCCCCCAAATCAAATGGTCATCATGATCAACAACCCAATAATCATTCCGCCGACCATTGGTTTTGCGTGGCACCAAACGGAAATTGTTTGGGTTGATGACATGCGACAGAGGAAGGGTAAAAATCAAATCAACTTCGGCCGGATCAGCCACCAAACCATGCAGACCGTCATCCCCACCAATAATACCAACAATAGGCTGAACGATAAATCCCGCCGGACTGCGTACCGCGTCAAGTCCGCCTGCAATACTTACCGATTGAGGGATTAGGCGCACCTCTTCAAAAGCTTCACGAAGCGCCGCCGAAACCGGCCCATCATCATCGGGTTCGACCTTACCACCAGGAAAGCTGATCTGTCCTGCATGATGCGCCAGATGTTCGGCCCGCTTGGTCATCAGAATATGCCAGTTACCCGCCGATCGCAGCAACGGAACCAGAATGGCGGCAGGCCGGTCAGGCACAGGCGCCACATCAAGCCCCAAAGCCGCCATATCTGACAGCGGGTTCAAACAGGCATCAAGACGCTGTTGCAAATCTTGATGGGTGATTTGCAAAGCGGTAGCTGTCGTTAAGGCTGGATTATCAGGCAAGGGGGACATCAGGCCTCTAAAGCAAAAAAATGATCATGGCTCCATATGCCAAGCCGACCATCCGGCCCGACCTCGGCATAATCGGCAAGCTGGTAATAGACCGGCCGCGATAATTTAGCCAGCAACCCGTCGCGCACCTCAATATAGGGGCGCAGATCTGGCGATTGCGCGGCAGCGCGTAATTGCAGCGGATGCTTCGGGTCCAGCAAAACCGTTTCATCAATATTGGTCTGAAACCATATTTCATTTTGCTGGGATTGGGCGCCGGTTTTTACTGTCATATCCCGGATGATAAATGGCGCGTCATCAACCGTGATCCGTCCCTTTTCAGCAGGCGTTGCCAGCCAGTAATCACCGTTGTCATCAAGAACCAGAATTGATGCAAATAGTTTGACCAGCGCAATACGGCGGATTTCNTCACCNTCATGGAACCATCTTCCATCGCTGGCAATCCGAATATCAAAATGCTGCTCGGCAATATGGCGCAAATGGTCGAGGCTAATTTTTGCTGAAATTGGTTTTGTCATGGCGTCAGTTTAGCAACTCTTGTTCCCATACCAACAAGATTTTGAAAAAACACTTCCTAAAACGCATGATTAGCCAAATGACTTGCAAAATTTTGTCGCGCTCATAAACCCTTTATAAACCCTTTTCTGTCATGCTTTGTCTTGGGGCTACCGGTTGACATGCATTTTAGCGGAGCCCGGTCCCCATTCGCCGATGTTGCAACGGCTAGGGCAGTGATTGTTATATGCGGGCAAATATCACGATAAATGACGCAGGCACCATTCTTGCCGCTTCCAATTCCCCGCCGCCAACCGGCGGCGCAGCCGTGTCACGCGTCAATCAGAAAATGTTCATCACGCTTGGCGCCAAGCCAACAGTGCCTGCTTTACTATCGTTGATCCGGGCGTTGCGGGCCGTAAAAACCGCGATCACACTTTATAATTTTGATGGAAATGACGGCACGCAATTCACCCAGAATAAAATTTGCATTCGCCTGGCGCAGATGGCGCTGTCCAATTTGGAAAGCGAACATCGCAGATTATTTCAAAGCGAAATTGAATTGGTATCACCGCAGCTTTTGACCTTTGACAATCTGCCCGATGATTTGCTGCGGCTGGCCCGCATGTCGCTTGATACAACAGATGTATTATCGTCACTCATCAAGGTTTATGATGCGCATATCAAAAATCTTGTTCTTGTCGGCCAGTCATTATCAATGAAACTATGTTTTATTGTTGTTCCAGAAAATTTGGCTTGGCCAAAGCCACCGCCCCTATTGGCGCAATCATTCGAACATTGCCTTGATCCGCCCTTAAATTACTGGCTTGCCATTTCCTATGAAACGGCAATGGCGGTCCGTGGGCCCCTTTACCAACATGGCATGATCCGGATTAATCAAGGGCCAGAGCGCCAGTTCAAACGCATTATCTATCCAATCATTCCGGCCAATGAACGCGCCAGCAACCATCGCATTCTATCAACAGCCTGCCTTTTGGATGATCCAGATACGCCAATTATTTAGGGTTAGACAGGAACCAAACACCAAAAGCCGCCCCGCCAAAAAATTAATAAACCCTTAAAAAGATGCGTCTAATTATAAAAACTGCAATTTAATGCAGATTANTCCGCGTTATTAAAGGTTTCCTAACTTTTCTTTTATAAACTCACTCATGGAAGACGCAAAATTTAAAAAGAAATCAGGAGAACAAAATGGCAAGATCACCTGACTTTGAAGGTGAACAGTCAAAGGTCACTTCAATATTACGGGCAATCGGCAACACCAAAAGACTGCGCATCCTTAATGAATTATCAGATGGTCAGGAACGATCCGTGTCCGAGTTGGAAAATATTATCGCAACGCTTAGCCAATCGGCTTTATCGCAACATCTAGGTCGATTGCGACGCGCCAATATCGTCCGAACACGCCGCGAGTCGCAAACGATTTACTATTCAATTGATGATCATGATGTGCTTCGCATTTTGCGCTTATTGTCGCATATTTATGAAGATGATCCAGTGATGCGCCGAACCCGTCATTAGCGGATTTTTAGCGCATATTTATTTGATCTATTTTCCACATAGCGATGCAAGGCAAAGATTTTATAGTTTTTTTCTTGTTTCATTGACCCTTGCTTCAACGGCTCTTGCGCCCTTGCCCGCCACATTTTCAACACGGATCAAACTAGCCATCAGGCCATTTCGGCGCAAACCACGAGCAAACCAAAAGGCGGAATGCCCTTGCATCGAATGGCACTCTATGCGAAACCGGACTGGCAAGACGGTTTCGTGATTTTTGGGTTTCCCCCGACCTGCCCTTTTGCGCCAAATCCACATTCCTGATGCTGGCATCAATGTATATTTATTTACCTATTGCTGAAATCTCGATGCATATCGGCATCATCATCGGTCTTGGCGGTGGTGTTGGATTCCTATCAGGGCTTTTTGGCGTTGGCGGTGGTTTCCTGATGACGCCATTATTGATCTTTCTTGGCGTTCCACCAGCGGTTGCGGTGGCGACCGAGGCCAATCAGATTGTGGCATCGTCAGTATCTGGCGTTTTGGCGCATATGCGGCGCGGTAATGTCGATTTCAAAATGGGCGGTATTTTGCTGCTTGGCGGTGTAATCGGATCATCCCTTGGCGTCATGCTTTTCACCTTCCTTCGCGAAATGGGCCAGATCGATCTTGTGATCAAGCTGTCCTATGTCGTATTTCTTGGCATCATCGGGTTTTTGATGCTTTTGGAAAGTGTGCGAACCATCATGCGCACGCGCCGTCCCGGCGGTCGCAAAACCAAATTACACCAGCATAATTGGCTTCACGGCTTGCCATTAAAGATGCGGTTCCGCCGGTCAAAGCTTTATATCAGCGCTTTATTGCCACTTGCCATTGGCGCCTTTGTTGGTGTTTTGGCGGCGATCATGGGTGTTGGTGGCGGCTTTATCATGGTGCCAGCGATGATTTATCTTCTTGGCATGCCAACTTCGGTTGTTGTTGGCACATCTTTGTTCCAGATTATTTTTGTGACAGCAAACGTCACTTTCTTGCAATCGGTACAAACCCAAACGGTTGATTTCATGCTTGCCGGATTGCTGTTGTTTGGCGCGGTTATTGGCGCACAATTTGGCACAAGGGCGAGCGCATTATTGCGCGGCGAACAGCTTCGCGGGCTATTGGCGCTGATGGTGCTTGCAGTCTGTATCAAGCTTGGTTTTGATCTTGTTCTTCGGCCTGATGATCTGTTTAGCGTGGAGCTGTTGAAATGATCCGCGCACGTCAATTCATTCTCGGTTTTATTCTACTGCTTGGCATGGCCGGTCTGGCCGAGGCAAATTCCGGCCGTTTGGTTGCCGATCTATCAAAATCAAATATCGCCATTACCAGTGGATTCCACGGCACCGATTTATTGTTGTTTGGGGCGGTTGATGGCGCGGTTGGCGATGACATTCTGGTCGTGATTAGCGGCCCACCAACCGATATCGCACAACGGCGAAAAGCAAACCGTGCTGGCATCTGGATTAATGTTGAAACCAATATTTGGCAAAAAGNACCAAGCCTTTACACCATTCTTGCCACCAGCCCTATCAACAAGATTGCCAGCCCTGAAACGCTCGCCTCGCTTGAGATTGGCACAAATAATATTGGGTTGGAAATCGCGGCTGAGACTCCCGTTGCTGGCCGGCCAAAACCAACGGCAAATGAGTTTATCAAGGCGCTGCAGGCCAATATGGCAAGCATTGATCTATGGCCAGATCAAACCGGCAATGTCACCTTGACCGAAAATGCGTTGTTTCGCGCTGAGGTAAAATTGCCAGCAAATATTCTGTCTGGTACTTATGATGTTCGGGTTCTGCAATTCCGCAATGGCGTTGCAATCAGCGAAGACATTACCAATCTCTATATCAATAAAGGGGGATTGAGTGCTGGCATTTACAATTTTGCGCATGATTATTCAGCGCTATATGGAATATTTGCGATCCTATTTGCGGTTGCTGCTGGCTGGTTGGCAGCAGCGGCATTCCGGCGCAGCTAAGCCTTCATTCCCCCGATGATAGTGGAGATCTANATATTATGGCAAAAGCAATGGCGAAACCAAAACAGCCGGTCTTTCTTGTTGTTGTGGATGATAGTGAGGAAATGCATCAGGCACTACAATTCGCCTGTGGACGCGCCCGATCCGTTGGTGGCCGCGTGGCATTGATGTATTGTATTGTTCCTGCTGAATTTGAATATTGGGCCGGTGTCGGTGAATTGATGCGCGAAGAAGCGCGCGAAGAAGCCGAAGCCAAAATGGCCATCCATGCCGATTATGTTAAAANACTGACCAAGGGAACGCCAATCTTATATGTCCGCGAAGGTGATATCCGTGACGAGTTGCTGGAATTGATTGACCAGGAACATGAGATCAGCCTTCTTGTTCTTGGTGCCGATACGCAGTCGGAAACGGCTGGCCCTTTGATTACATTCCTGATGGCACGCGGCGCGTCGCGTTGCCGTGTTCCCATTACTGTTGTTCCCGGAAATCTGACAGACGAACAGCTTGACGCGCTGTTCTAGTCACATTGCCTTTTCTTTAAGGATTTTGGTATGAAGTCTTTTCTATTACGCCTGCTAGGAGTTGGATTTTTAATTATGAGTGAAACAAGCGTGGCCGCGACCGGCTCAAACCTTCTACTTGAAACAAGTCAGGGACAGATTGAAATCAAACTGCTTCCCGACATTGCCCCAAACCATGTTGCCCGCATTTCCGAGCTGGCGGCATCTGGATTTTATGACGGCATTATTTTCCACCGTGTCATTCCAGGATTTATGGCGCAAACAGGTGACCCAACAGGCACCGGCATGGGCGGATCGGGAAGTAAATTAACCGCCGAATTTAGCGATTATGAATATCGCAACGGCACCGTTGGCATGGCACGTTCGATGAGCCCTGATAGTGCTGACAGCCAGTTCTTTATCTGCTTTGACGGCTGCGGCCACCTGACCGGTCAATATACCGTTTGGGGGCAGGTTGAAAATGGCATGGACATTGTTCACAAGCTGGCTGTGGGTGAGCCACCTGCCGAACCGGATCAGATCATTTCAGCAAAATTGATCGATTAGACAAACGCGAGTCGCATTACCGCAAAACCAAAGCCGGACATTTGTCCGGCTTTTTTGCGATCCGAATCAAGGCACCTGACCGTTACGGCGCCGGAACAGCAAGCCGCGCCACCCTTGCCCGTGTTGTGAAATAAACCGCGATCCCGATCCATATCAACCCAAAGGCCAATAAATCACGCGGCATAAATTGTTCGGAAAAAACCATGACGCCAAGCAAAAGCTGCATGGTCGGGTTGCTGTAAAACAGCAGGCTGGCCATCGTCATATTCAGCGCGCGATTGCCCTTTAAAAACAGGATAAGCGGCAAAACCGTAATTCCACCGGCCAGTAGCGCCAGCGCAATATTGACCGCACCGCCACCAAAAAATGGCACTTGTCCATTTGTCGACATCCAAAATAGAAAGCCAACGGCAAAAGGCAGTAAAAACACGGTTTCAATAAACAGCCCTTGCAATGGATCCATATCCATTCGTTTGCGAATGACGGCGTAAAGTGAAAAGCTGCCTGCCAGCACCAGAGAAACCCATGGCACATCCATGATCATCATCGCCTTGGCTATCACGCCAAGACATACCAGCCCAATGGCAAGCCACGCCCATTTATCTAGCCGTTCGCCAAGCACAAGAATACCAAGCAACACCGTACAGAGTGGATAAATGAAATAGCCAAGCGCCGCCGACACTACCTGTCCGGTCTGCACGGCATAGACATAAACACCCCAATTCAGCGATAAAAACAATGTTGTGATAAAAAAATTTAACAAATTCTTCCGCTGTTTGATCATTGTCCAAATTTCACCAAGCTGGCCCGAAACCCAGCAAATGATAAACAGCAGTACAGCCGACCAAAGCGATCGATGCGCGACAATTTCATAGGGATCATCAGCATCAATGAATTTGATATAAAGAGGAACAATTCCCCATAAAATTCCGGCACTTAGCGAGAAACCAATGCCTGCCAGGCTGTTTTTCTTGGAATTTTCCATAAATCGGCATTCACCACCAAATTACAACATTTATTGATCATTTAGACAGAAATCGGGCCATAAATCTGGGTGTTGCCACCGCTTTATTTTTACACAGACAAATAGCCCCGACGCCAGCACCCAAGCCATCGCCGATCATTTATTGTTTGACTTTATATATTGCTGTTCCCATATGTATTTTGCCGAAAGGGCTTTATGAGACTAGAATCCAACGAAGGTTCGATGCCGCATAGAAGTCGTGTTAAGAGATAATGGGCCGCGATCACCGGCAGATCAAGGCTGAAGTTGGAGACTAGATAATATGGCACAGGGTACTGTGAAGTGGTTTAACACCCAAAAGGGTTATGGCTTTATCAATCCGGACGATGACGGCAATGATGTATTCGTACATATCACTGCTGTCCAGAATTCAGGCCTGAACGGTTTGAACGAAGGTCAGAAGGTATCTTACGAACTCGAAGAACAGCGTAACGGCAAAATGGCCGCCGTTGGTCTGGCAGTCGTCGAGTAAGCTATCGCCTTATGCGATAAAACAAGTTGTACTTTGGCCATGTTAATCATGGACTAAATGCAGGTGGGTCGCCCGATGATTTGGGGCGACCTTTTTTTGCCTATTCAGGCTCGGCCGGATTTGACGGCAGCGCAACCGGATCATGAATCCGATAGCGAATCACCAGATAATGAAGCATTCCACTCCATAAAGGTGATAAAAACAGGCTAGCCGCAATCACCGCCAGCAGAAAATCTGCCTCAAAATTGGAAAAAATGCCTGATGCGACTCCGCTTGTTGTCAGAACAAAGCTGAATTCGCCGATTTGCGGTGTGACAAGCGATGACACAAGCGCCCGTCCCGCCGGTTCGCCGCCAATGGTTAAAAGCGCCCATCCAAGAAGGGTTTTGATNAAGAGGACACCAAAAGTCACACCAACAATTACCCCCCAATGGCTTTTGACATATTCGAGATCAACAAGCAGCCCAATCGAGACGAAAAACACCACAAGCAATAGCGATTGCACCGGCTGAATCGCATCAAGAACGGCTTTGCGCAGATTTGTATGGGCAAGCGCCAGCCCCGCGCAAAACGCACCAAATACAGGCGATAATCCGATATAGCCGGTTATGCTTGCCGCCAGAAAACAAATACCAAGGCTGAACAGGATCGCCAGCTCGACATTGCCTTCCAGCAGCACTGCCATTGGCAGTCTTTGACGGGCGGTTTTGCCAATCCAGACCAGCAAAGCAGCAAGTATCAGCAAAGCAATCACAATCCGCACCAGCAATAATGGCCATTGCTGAAACACATCTGCGCCCGATTGTGCGAAAACCAACATCGGCGCCACCGCGATATCCTGCGCCACCAGCACACCCACGGTCAGCTGGCCTGCATGGGTACGGCTCTGGCCGAGCCCTTGCAATACCATCAAGGCCACCGCCGTTGAAGATAATGTCAAAATAAAGCCGATCAGCAGGACTTGCGGCAATGTCCAATTGAAATAGGCATTCACCGACAGCGCCAAAAGAATACAACAGCCAATCTGGCAAAGCGTCGCAAACACCGCCGGCCGCAAAACCCGCAAAAAAGCCATGATCGATAATTCAATGCCAATGATGAACAGCAGTAAAATCACGCCAAATTCGGCAAGCGATGAGATTTCATCTGTATAATCAACAAGGCCAAGCCCTGCAGGCCCCAGCGCCAGCCCGGCCAGAATATAACCAACCAATGGTGGCTGCTTGATCCAGCGCAGGATTAAACCAAAGCTAACCGCGCTTAACATCAAAAATGTTGTTGTTAATATTTCGCTTTCATGCCCATGCATATTCCCAAGCTAGCCAAATTCATAATTGGATTAAATGAATTTAGGCAATGATTTAGCATAGGAAACAGCATCAAAAGACAGCACCAGCGGCCATAAAGACAATCGCTCTGGTAATTTTGTCTATGCGAAATGGCCAGTCTGGCGTGAATTGCAGCGGCGTGACCATTTCAGGCCCACCGTCACGCAATCCCTACAAAAAGGGAAGCGGCACAATTCTGGCTGATCGTGGGCCATCCGCCATATGGATTGTTACCGTTTGGCCTTGGTCAATAGGGGCCGTTGATACCATACCAACGCCGATATTTTCGCCAACGCGTGGTGAAAAAACACAAGCACTCACATAGCCGGCATCTTTCCCGTCAAAGCTGAGCCTAAGCCGGTCTTCATTTGTCGTGGCAAGGGCGGGGCCATCAATGATGAACCCCATGAACCGGCGGCTAATACCAGCCTTTTTCATGGCAATCAGCGCATCCTTGCCAATAAAATCATGCGGTTGGTCAAGCGCGATGAATTTATCCATGCCAAGTTCAAATGGGTTGGTTCTGGAATCGGTATCGGCACCATAGGAAATCAGGCCGCTTTCAATCCGTTCAATGTAATTTGGCGCCCCCGGCCCAATATTATAGGGCTTGCCAGCCTCGGCAACACGCGCCCAAAGATCATCACCGCGGTTGAAATCACGAAGATACAGCTCATAGCCACCTTGTTTTGACCAGCCAGAGCGGGCCACCACCAGCGGAATGCCATCAAGTTCGGTAACGCGAAATCCAAAATATTTCAGGTCACGAACCCAATCACCAAACAGGTCAGACACGACATCAACTGCCTTTGGCCCCTGAATGGCAAGCGGTGAGACATCTGGCTCGTAAACATCGACATCCAGCTTTAACGTGCCGGCAACCGCGCTAGCCCATAATTGAATATCGCTATCGGCAATCGACAGCCAGATTTCATCTTCAGCCACTTGCAGCAATACCGGATCATTAATAATTGCGCCGCTGTGATTGCAGATTGGCACATATTTTCCCTGTCCAATGACCAAACCATCAAGATTGCGGGGGGTCAGCAACCGCGCCAATGCCAACGCGTCTGGCCCTTTCAGCGCAACCTGCCGCTCAACAGCAACATCCCACATGGCAACGTCATTGATCAACCGGTTATATTCAGCCANCGGATCGCCATAGCTTGTTGGCATATACATATGATTATAGACACTAGCCGCGGTCAGACCGGCCTTGCAGCTCGCCTGAAAAAACGGGCTTTTGCGAACCCGCGCACCAATTGATAATTGTACCGCCATGACAACCTCTCAAGAACAGATGATCTAACCGCGCTAAACCGGCGCGATAGTGCCATAGGTTAGGCCCTAACAATTATTCCCTTTACGTCATCTTATCGGCTGTTTTTGTATAAATGCGCCCTATCGAAAAAAATCGGCAATTTCGGCAGCAAATTGATCAGCTGCTTTCACATCAATATCAAGATGGGTAACCAGCCGGATCACACGATCACCACCGCCAAGCAAAATACCGCGCGACGCCAGATGCGTTCGAAGCGGGTCTGCCACCCCTTCCGGCACCGTCATAAAAAGCATATTCGTTTCAACCAGATCGGCGTCAACCGCGATTGGCCCAATGTCATTCAATTGATCGGCAAGGCGCCGCGCCATCGCATGATCATCGGCAAGCCGGTCAATATGATGATCAAGCGCATAAATTCCGGCCGCCGCCAGAATGCCAACCTGACGCATGCCACCGCCAACCAATTTGCGCATCCGGCGCGCCCGCGCAATAAAATCATGCGACCCAACAAGAACCGACCCCGCTGGGGTACCAAGCCCCTTTGACAGACATAACGACACGCTATCAACCGGATCAACAATCTGCTTGGCAGGCACCCCAAGCTTGACCGCTGCATTCATCAGCCTTGCCCCATCAAGATGTACCCCAAGCCCGCTATTTTTCCCAGCTTTGGCAAGACCAGCAATGACCCCAACATCATGGACATGACCAGATATGGTGTTTTCAAGACACAGCAAACGGCTAATCGGGCAATGTGGATCATCCGGCTTGACGGCCTTGGTGATTTGCGATGGCTCCATCAAACCGCGATGGTCAGTTCCAATCGCCTCCATCATCACGCCGCCAAGAACCGAAACACCACCAGCCTCATAGCGATGCACATGATAGCAATCACCGACCAGCAATTCGTCACCACGCTGGCAATGCGACAATAACGCGACAAGATTAGACTGGGTACCACTGGCAACAAACAGACCAGCCTGCTTGCCAAGAAGCTTGGCAACCCGGTCCTGAAGATCATTGACGGTAGGATCATCCCCATAAACATCATCACCAACTTCAGCTGTTGCCATCGCTTGGCGCATTGCCGCTGTTGGTTTTGTTACCGTGTCGCTTCTAAGATCAATTAGCGCCGGTTGATTATGATAGGTCGCGTCCTGATAATTCATTTTTCACCCCGTGCGGCAACAAAGGCTTTGAGATCAAAATCGCCATTGCCAATATCGTCAGGATCAGGCGACAGCCCAAGATCAAGACATTTTTTACCAAGCATATAGCCTGCCGGATCACGAACGGCCTCAACCGCAGCCAATTGTCCATTGTCACCATAGCTCCAGACGGAAAAGCCGCCTTCGCGTTTCCCCGGCCGTACCTGATGGCGCAGATCGGGCGATGCCAGCGGGACAATACCTGCCGATTGCAGCCGAACATCAAATTGTTCCGACCAGAACCACGGCGCCGCCATTGCCGGTTGGGCAAGGCCACAAATTGAAGCCGCAGCACGCGCCGCAGTCATTTGTGCATTATCAACCGATTCAATACGCAAAGCCGCACCGTCAATCAGCGCCACATCACCAATCGCAAAAATATCCTGAACCGAGCTTTGCATCATTGCATCAACTAGAATGCCATTGCCTGCCGTAATCCCCGCTGATCNGGCCAGATCCAGATCAGGCATAACGCCAATACCAACAAGCAGTAATTCAGCCGCAATCTGGCTGCCATCATCAAGCTGCACGCCAGCNAAGGCATCGTCTTTTTGCAAAATTTCCTGACAATTGGCGCCAAGATGCAGCCTAACATCATGGCTTTGATGCAATTCGGCAAAAAACGCCGAAATCTGCGGGCTTGCCACACGCGCCAACAGCCGGTCAGCCATTTCGATCACATCAACGCGCAACCCAAGCTTGGTTAAGCTTGCCGCAACTTCCAGCCCGATATAGCCGCCGCCAATCACCACAGCATGCTGGCAGCCAGATACCGCCATTCGTAAAGCATGCGCATCATCAGGATGGCGAAGCACAAATACCCCATCAAGACCGGCCGCCGCCGCAAGCTGTCGCGGCACCGCACCAGTGGCAAGCACCAGCCGGTCATAGCCATGCTGACTGCCATCATCGAGGTTTAATTGTTTCTGCACCGGATCAATCGAAACCGCATCCCGCCCATCAAGCAAATCAATATCATGTGCGGCAAACCAATCGGGCCGCCGTAATAGAAATTTTGCATCATCATCGCCATCAGCCTGCAAAAAAGCCTTTGACAATGGCGGACGTTCAAGCGGCGCACCAAGCAGCCGGTCGATGATGCAAATTCGGCCAGCATAGCCATTTGCCCGCAATTGTTCGGCGCAGGAAATCCCTGCATGACTGGCACCGACAATAATGATTTGATCTGCCATGATAATCCTACCCAAAAATTCCAGGGTTAACGCAAAGACCGCCGCGCCATTAAGCCAGGCAATTGGTCAATCCTGCCAATAACATTTTCGTGATGAATATCTTGATGTGGCCGGTTGTCAATGCTGTCGGCAACGCAGATGAAATCACCTGCCTTTGCCGCAATGGCCGCACCATAATCAGCCATTGTATCACCAACCATGATGCTTGCCGCTGGCGTCACACCGGCAATCTGGCAACAATGCAAAAAACCATGCGGGTCAGGTTTTGATCCAAAGCCACTATCCGCGCCAACCACTATGCAAAACAGATCCAGAACGCCAATATCCTGCATGTTTCTTTTGGCGCTGCTTTCACTATCATTAGTAAGAATCGCAAGCCGATAGCCATCCTTGTAAAGCTGGCGAAGCGGCGCTTCAACTTCGCCCTTTGGCACGGTCTGATTGCGGCCGTGTCGGTCGACCAATGCCTTCACATCCTGCTGATAGCGNTCATCTTGATCAAGCATGATCATATGGCTTGGCAACATCTTCTGCCAACAATTACGAATATCGGCAAAGGAACCGGCGGCAAAAATACCGCGTGAATCAATTTGCCCAGCAGCTTCATCAACGCCAATTGCCGCCAATAATTCAACCCCGCCAATATTGCCATCCCAATCATCGGGAATACGGCTTGCTGTGTAATGCGCCACAGCCCGCGCCACCGGCAGCCATGTTGCCTCTAGATCAAGGATCACCCCATCCTTATCAAACACGATTAAATCAGTCATCAATATCCATAGCCCGATAAAACGGGACTCAATAAAATGAGGCCCAATGAAATGGGCGGAAAATGCCTTGCCGGCTAGAGTGACCGATTTTGGCGCTGTGACCAAGCCGCTTTTGCAAAATACCGCCGATCATTTACTGGCAATGATAAAGCTACGCCCTGCAAGCCGCGCATTGGCGGACATGATTTGCCCGTCATCACACATATGACGAGCAAGACAGGCCCCAGCGGCAAGCGCATGATCAATTTCATCTGTGGTCAAAGGGCCAACATCAACCGTGACCAGCCGGTCTTGCAAATCACTGTCCGGCACAAGGCTGGCCGCAGGCTGGCGTGAAATTGCTGGCGAAGATATGGTGACCGCGTTGGCAATCAAAGTGGCAGCAACATCGGCAGCAGCCGCATTTTGTGCAAGCACGGTAACCGAATCTGCAATCCCAAGTGACAGGCTTCGTCCGCGCCAACCGCTTGTCGCAATGCCGCCAATGTGATCACAATCATGCAGCCTGATCCGGCCATGAACGGGCATATGCCCACGATGACCACCCGAAGCGGCCATCGCAAAATCGCTAAGATGCGTGTCGCGGTCATCAGCAATGCCAATGTCAAAAAAGGCATCCTTGCCAAGATATAGCGCAATATCACCGCCATTATTGACCGAAGCCCGATATAGCTGATCGCCCATCGCCTGCAAAATTTCATCGGCAACGCTTCCCGCCACGGCAGCCATTGGCGTGATGAAATCAGCCTTGTCATGGCGCGGCAAATGCGGGCTGATCGCCCTCGCCATCCGTTGGGCAACTGGCCCTTGCAGGCGGTTGATGGTGGCAGGGTCAGCTGGCAATCGCAGCATTGCCAATTCATCAACCAACTTATCAAGAAGGCCGCAAAACGCATCTGCTGCCCGCGCATAGGCGGCGGCGACTTCGGTTTTTTCGCCTTCAGCAGTGATGATCAAGTCAATCGGCCCATGCTGAAGATGTAATCGGTGATCAAGCCAATTTGCCATCGCCCCGCTTGGCATTCGTACCGGCTGTCCTGCCACCGCAGGCAGATTCGCCGTTGAAACAGGCGGGCGGAGGGGTGCGGCGGCTGACGGCAGCATGGCCTATCGCCTTATCGGCCACGGATTTTGCGGCCGCTGGGCAAATCGCCGCTTGCCAGCAAGGTCATGATCATTTTGCGGCCCGATCTTGCCAGCCAAAACATCATCAATCGACATGATATGATCAACATGGCCGCCAAGAGCGATATAATCATCTTTGCGCAAGGTAAATTCGATTGGCGCGACCAATGCTGGTGTTGGCACATAACCAAACGCATTTTCGGGCAGGCTTGTCACGTCAACCATCAGCGTGATGCCGCCGCCGGGCCAGATAAAGACGGGGGCCCCGCCGCATGTAACCCGCGTCAACGCATCCTTGACCGACCGCGTTAGCATCACCGGATTTTCGGTAACACCAGCACGAAGCGACCCGCCAGCCCCGCCCATGAAACTGACCGAGGTCAATGCCGGTTCGCAATTTTCCTCAATTCGCTTGATTGACGGCTGCAACCGTTCCGGCATGGCGGTTTCGACAGGCCGTAAATCCTGATCAAGTTCATAATAGGCAAATTGCTCGCCAGTCGTCGAAACCATCAATAAAGATTGTCCGGGCTTTGCGATTTTCGGATCGAATGGCCCAAGAATGGCAAGCGGATCAGTAAGGTTAGTGCCGCCCCATCCAGTGCCAGGTTCGGCCACCTGAAAATAGCGGCCAGGGGTTGACCGGCGGCCCAGAATTTTAATGCCGCTAGCCGGCCAGCCAATAACCTTTCCTGCCTGATGTTCAGACATCACGCCGGTAATATGATCATCGACGATAACCACCTCATCAACCAGATTATGCCATTGCGCGGCAAACATGCCAACTGTTGCCGAACCGCACCCAACCCGCATTCGCGCCTCGACAACACCATTGATTACTGGCGCTTTACCCGCCTGCAACACAAGGCTTGATCCCTCATCGACCTGCATATCAACCGCGTCACCATTGCAAAGCGCCAATAAGGTCGCGCAGGTAACACGGCCTTCTTTTTTGCCGCCACCAGTTAAATGATGCACCCCGCCCAATGACAGCATTTGCGAGCCATATTCCCCCGTTGTAACATGGCCAACAGGTTCACCATCAACCCGCACAAGCGCGCGTTCAGGGCCAATATGCCGATCAGTGTCGATTTTGACCTTGGCACCGCAATAGCTGAAAATGCCTTCAGACACGACGGTCACCATATCAACACCATCAACAATGCTGCTGACAATAAAGGGCGCCGGCTTATAGTCGGGATAGGTTGTGCCTGCCCCAACCGCGGTCACAAACGCATCCTGCGGGGTGATCAAATCACCATTCCACTCGTCGCTACCGTCGAGAAATGGCACCAATTCACCACCATCATTAACGCGGCGCTGCATCACCATCAAAGGATCAAGGCGGATAAGCTGGCCGCCCTCATTCGCATAGCGATCACAAGCCCCCGATTTACCATCGGCGATATAACACATCACCGGACAAGCATCGCAGCGGATTTTCTCTTCAACGCGTTTATCACGACTAGTTTTTGCTGTCATTATGGCCTGCCTTGGGCAGCCTGCGCCGCCGCAATTGCCGCGCAAACTTTATCAGGTGTTGCTGGTAAATCGTAAATCGCTGCGCCCGTCGCATGACGGATTGCGTTCAAGATTGCCGGTGCGGTTGGAATCAAAACATGCTCGCCAAGCCCCTTTGCCCCATAAGGGCCTTCTTCATCGGCAACCTCGACAATCACATGATCAAATTGCGGGACATCACCAATCGTTGGGATCAGGTAATCATGCAGATTTTCGGTACGGCCGGGTTGGTAATCTTCCATCAAAGCCATGCCAATTCCCTGCGCGACGCCACCTTCAATCTGGCCTTCGACAAGCAAGGGGTTAATCGCCCGCCCGACATCATGCGCTGTTGTGATTTTATCAAGCCGCACACGGCCAAGCGCCGAATCAACCGATAGCTCAACCATCTGCGCGCCATAGCCAAACACCGCATAAGGAAGACCCTGCCCCTTTTCATCAAGTGGGCTGGTTGGCGGATCATAAGTTTCTTCGGCCATAAAGACATAGCCATAGTCATTGACCGGCATATCTGCCAAGGCAATGCGCAATGTGCCGCCAACGCTATCAGCCAGCGTCAAGGCCGCGCCATCAAACGCGATTTTGGCATTCGCATCAACATTCCCATGCCGAAGCACCATTTCGCGCAAAGCCATGCCCGACAGCATTGCCGCCTTGCCCGAAACAAAGGTCTGGCGTGACGCAGATGTTTTCCCACAATCAGGGGTCAGATCGGTATCACCGCCAAGAATTTGCACATCGTGAACCGGCACGCCGAATGCATCTGCCGCAATCTGCGTAATCACCGTATTGGCACCTTGGCCAATATCCATCGCGCCCTGATGCAGAACAATCCTGCCATCGGCAGTGATGCCCATGCGCATTGTCGACGGGTTTGGCAATGACGTATTGCCACAGCCATACCAACAGCTGGCAATACCAACACCTTTGCGCCAAGGGCTGTTATCACTAATCGCGGTCTGGTTAAAACTGGCCGCAGACAAGACAGCGGCATGCCAGCTATTTTCAAGCGCGGCAAAACAATCATCAATGCCGACACCGCTGTTAAAGACCTGACCAGTAACCGTTGGCACGCCATTTTTCAACGCGTTCAACCGCCGGAAAGCCAGTCTGTCCATACCCACTTTTTCGGCAAGCAGATCAAAGGCGCATTCTTGCGCAACCGCTGATTGCGGTACACCAAACCCGCGAAACGCGCCGGCTGGTGGTGCGTTGGTATGAACCGCAACACTATTGGCGCGGTAATCTTTTGTCGCATAGGGGCCACTGGCATGGATCGGCACGCGGTTGGCAACGGTTGGCCCCCAACTGGCATAGGCACCAGTGTTGAAGACACCATCAAACACAAAACCACTAAGCCGCCCGGTTTCGTCACAGCCAACAGCAAGCCGGATATCGGATGGGTGGCGCTTGGTCGATGCGCGCATTGATTCACCACGGCTATAGCAAATGCGCGCCGGACGCCCTAGCACCCATGCCGCAAGCGCAACATAAGGCTGAAAAGACACATCTAGCTTTGAGCCAAATCCACCGCCACAAGCCGATGGCACAACCCGAATGGCATCAAGCTCCATACCCATGATCTCGGCAAGGCTCTCACGATCCATTTGCGCGGCCTGTGTGCACCCATGAATGACAATCCGGTTGCCCTCGCGCGTGGCATAGCCTGCCTCAGGCTCGATATAAGCATGTTCGATAAAGGGCGTCGTTGTATGAATCTCGACCTGATGCGCCGCCGCCGCAAGTGCGATATCGGCATTCCCCGTTTCAACATAGCCACGCACAAGAATATTGCCGTCACGATTTTCATGCAGCTTTGCGGCGCCATCAGCCATTGCCGATGCGGGCGATAGCATCGTTTCATGCGGCGTCCATGTGATTGGAAAGGTGGCCTCGTCAAAATGCGCAATCACATCAGCATCACCAACAATCGCCGCCACCGCATCACCGCGATATAAAGCCGTTGTTTCGGCAAAAACAGGCTGGTCAGCAAAGGGCGGAATCACACCAAAGCAATTGCGCCCAGGAATATCGCTGGCATCAAGGATCGCCAAAATACCCGGATGGCTTGCCAGAAACCCTGTCTTATCACCAATCTTAAAACTACTATAATGATGCGGGCTGCGGATCACCCGCACCAATAGCGCACCCTGCGGCACCTCATCATCACCATAGATAAGGCTGCCATCAACTTTGGGCTGGCCATCCAGATGCCGGATTGGGCTGCCAACATTCTGCCCCGCCTGAGGTCGCGGCGATATTTTGGTATCACCACCAACCGCCAGAACGGCATCAATGATTTTGCTATAGCCGGTACAACGGCACAAAACCCCACCAAGCGCNTCTTCAACATCACGTCGGTTTGGCGCTGGATTTTCAGCCAGCAACGCCGATGCCGCCACCATCATGCCGGGGGTGCAAATGCCGCATTGCGCGGCCCCATGCGCCAGAAAGCTATCTTGTAATTTTGCAATTGCGCCATCGGCATGCAGCCCTTCGATGCTGGTTACCGCGGCCCCATCAACCTGAGCGACCGCCGTCAGGCAACTGCAAATCGGGGCGCCATCAAGAAGCACGCTACACGCACCGCAATCACCGGCATTGCAGCCGATCTTGGTGCCAGACAAGCCCATTTCATTGCGCAAAACATCACTAAGGCGCGTGCTGGCCGGCAGCTGGCTGGTAACCGGCTTACCATTCAAGGTAAAACAGGTCATGCTGCCACCCCTTTAGCAAAATTCAATTGCTGTTCACCAAGCAGGCGACGGGCAATCACGCATGATGCCTGTAGCCGATAGGCGGCCGTTGCCCGCACATCGTCAATTGGCGAAAGACCGGTAAAAAGATCAGGCGTAACCCGCGCGCTGGCCGTTGCCAATGCCGTATCACGTAACGCGTCCTCAAGCTGATCCATGCGTTTTGCAACTTCACTACAAGCGCCAATCGACAAGGCCACATCACGGATGATGCCCGCGTCATCAACGGCCAGCCGCAATGCCGCCATGCTGATCGAAATTACCAGATAGGAACGCGCCCCAAGCTTTAAAAAACCCGATTGCCCAATGGTTGACGCCACCGGAATACGCAATGCGCTAACCATCTCACCATCACCAAGCGCGGTTTTGCGATTGCCGAGAATAAATGCCGATAACGGTAAATGGCGCAATCCCGACGCACCGGCAATTTCAACTTCGGCATCAAGCGTCAATAAGGGCGGCACGCCATCTGCGGCAGGCGAGGCATTGCACAAATTGCCAACGATCGTGGCGCGGTTTTGAATTTGCACTGACCCGACTTCACGCGCAGCCGCCTTTAAACCGTCAAAGGCAGGCGGAACATCAGCATCAATCAGCGTGCGCCAGCTGACAGCCGCGCCAATCCGCCAATAGTCGCCATCAAATGCAACCGTGCCTAGCGCAGCAATCCCTGAAATATCCAAGATCGCGCCAGTTAATGGCCGATCCTGTAATCGGGGAAACACATCAGTGCCACCGGCAAGAATGGTTCTTGGCCCCTTGGCAAGTGTGGCAATGGCTGCCTCTAGACTATCGACCCGCACATAATCTGCGGCACCTGCGCTTACTTCACCATGCATAAATATCTCCGCGCCACAGCCTTAGTTTGCTCTCTAACCCACACCTAAAAACCTTATCGCTAACGGCTTTGCGCAGCCATAAGATTTTGCATTGCGGCATTCACTTCACGGCTATATAGGCGTGCCATTTTACCCGTTGGCGGCAACGGCTCGTCACAGAAAAATGACGGCAATTCATCATCTTCCTGATCAAAACCTGCGGCCTTGTTAAAGGCGGCCTCTAACCGCAATGTTTCAAAGCCAATGCCGGTGATAAATTCAGGCGTCACATCGGCGTCAAAGGAATCATTGATCGCATCGGCAATCAGCTTGAGATTATCGTCAGTGACCGACCGGCCAAACACGCATAGCCCAAAGGAATCAGCAACCGCGCTATTGATTTGCATGCGCAAGCTTTCGGCAACCAATTCATCAATGGTTTTGTCGTCACATTTAAATGATGGCGCATTGCCAACCGTGTGATCAGCACCTTGGGCTGTTAGCATCATCGAAATGCCAGTCACTTCGATAATTCGCGGATCATAGGCGCTGATGGCCTGTTGTTTGATCACTGGTACCCGTGCAACATCAAAGGCCTTGCCGACCCGCGCTGTTCCCGACGCATAAAGACGGCCACGTTCATTACCAACACGAATATCTTCAAGGCAGGATTGCATAAAGCCAACATCGCCAAATTCACCAATACCAGCTTCCATCAAAACACCAATGGTGGCACCAAGCTCGATACTATCAACGCCAAGATCATTTGCTGTTTCATTCAATCTTGCCACATCATCTGGATCATCAAGCCCGCAATTTGTGCCAAGCAAACCGATGGTTTCATATTCCAACGGCGAGACCAGCTCACGTCCCGTATCATCAACATAGACATTGCTGCATTTGATCAAGCAACCAGGCATGCAGGCATGTGATGTATCACCGCCGCGCCCGCCATTTAATTCACGGATAAAATCACCACCCATTCGCAGCGGCCCATCACCGGCACCGGTCAATTGGCCCGATGAAAAATTGCGAACCGGCAAAGCACCAAGATGGTTTGTAAGATCAGCCACCATTGCGGTTCCAGTGGTTTTCAGGCTTTGCACCGCAACAGATTCGTCAAGCTTCTTGCCATAATCCTTGATCGCGCCCATCAATTTCTTGCGATCATTTACCGGCGGCATCCGATCCTTGTCGATGACCATGGCCTTGACCTTTTTGCCCCCCATGACCGCACCAACACCGCCTCGTGCCGCCAAACGTGACGGTCGGTTATCCGTATCCGAAAATGCCACGCCAGCCATCAAGCCAAGATATTCACCAACCGGCCCACAAATCGCCAGTGAGGTTTTATTGCCATAAGTTTCATGCAGCTTTCTGGCACAATCAAAATTGCCAAGCCCAAGATAAGGCGTCGCATCATCAAAACTAATCTCACCATCTTTGGTGATGCGAATAATCACCCATTCATCACTGGCACCTTGAAGGGTGATTCCCGAAATCAGCAACTGGCCCATCGCAAAACCGAATGTGCCGCCGCTATTCGCCTCTTTAATGCCGCCAGTCAGCGGGCTTTTACAGCCAACGCTTAGCCGGTTTGCATTGGAAAAATTCGTTCCCGCAAAAGGCCCAGCCGAAAAAATCAGCGGATTTTCCGGCGACATCGGGTCAATTGTGGCAATGTTCTGGTCAAGCAGCATCCGCGCAATCAGATAGCGTCCAGATTCGGCAATTTCACGACCGGACAAATCACGGCTGGCGGTTGTTTTGCTGCCAAGATCGATAGTGATATATTTGCGCATAATGAATCCTATTTGGCAGTGATGGGGCCTTCATTAATACCAGATTACCAGTATTAATTCATTTGTATACTAACAATAATACATCTTGTAAATAACCAGCAGAGAAGATGCTTTGCGAACTAATGTCGCATGGGCAACCCTGTCACAGCCAGACAATGGCCTTCATTCGCCGGTTTAGTGAAGATGTATAGTCATTTGGCCATTGCCGATCCACCAATTGCCGATCCAACGATTGCCTATTCAACAATT
>JGI26082J51739_10000350_pt1 | contig 28937 bp, 2 predicted proteins | sample SaaInl5LU_22_DNA_FD_51739 | JGI IMG/M metagenome (IMG submission 51739)
CTCGTCGTATCGAGCATCACGATCAGAGACAATCACTCGCGGTAGCCCGTGCAGACGAAAGACATGACGCATATAGAGCTTCGCCAACCCCACAGCATCAAGACCAAGCTTGACCACAGGCGCAAAATGCACCATCTTGGACAGCTTGTCCATGAAAATCCAAATGGCATCGAAACCATTCGATGCGGGGAAGCCAGACACCTCGTCCATGAATACCACCTCCCAAGGTTTATGCGGGACATGGTGAGCAGACATCGATGAAGGTGGCAAGAGCTTCCGCTTGCTGGTAAGGCATGTAGAACACTCTCTCGCCCAAGAAGCAACGTCCTGATTCATGCCTGGCCACCAGTAGTTCTGTTGAATGCGTTTCACAGTCTTGCGCGCCCCAAAATGCCCACCAGTGATGTGTGCATGGTGCTGCGCAAAGATGGCTTTTCTGATCGACTGACACGCCGATGGGATGAACAAGGCATCGCCGTTGCTCTGAACCCACCAGAGTAATCCATCAACCAGACGCATGCGGTCAGAGAAATCCCTCGGCTTCTCAAGCACCTTCTTGGCCAGAGGATCAGAAGCAGTGGCAGACTTGAGATGGTCTAGCCCCTCTGTACTGATGTCCGGCTGAAGAAAGTCTTCCGACGCAGCATAGAACGCAAGCGTTGGGCGCAGAGACTCTGCCAGCCAAGAAAACACGTTGAGGTCCTGGTATAACGCACCCATGTGCCCAAGATCCGGCGGTTCATCATCCGGTGCGTTATCAACGTCCTGCACCTGGATGCCGTCCGAATCAGAAACAGAGGCCGAAGTGCTCGAAGTCGGACGCGAGAGGAAATCTGCCGGATTCTCAGCGCCCTTCTTATAGCGGACATCGAGGTTGAACTGCTCGATGAAATTGAGCCAACGAAGTAACATCCGCTGAGGATTCTTCGTGGTTCGGATTGACGTCAAAGGTTCGTGGTCTGTGTGAATTACAACCTTGAACTTAGCACCTTTTAAGTAATGACGCCAATGCTCCAGAGAAACGATGAGAGCCAGCAGTTCCAGCTTACCCGGAGGGTAATTCCTCTGAGCACTGCTGAGACGACGGGAGTAGTACTCAACCACCGTCTTCTTCTTCGTCTCCGGATCGACCTGATACAAGATGCCGCCGACCGCCGCTTCGCTTGCATCCACCTCAAGCTCAAACTGACACTGAGGATTGACGATGCTGACTGCTGGAGCTGTTGTCAGCGCTTGAATCAGATCTCGAAATGATTCTGTATGTGCATCTGTCCACCAACCGTTCTTCTGAAACGCCTCGGGCGAGTCAGGAACCTCGTCTCGCTGGAGATCGTGCAGCGGTGAAATACGCTGAGAATAGTTGGGGATGAGACGCTTGTAGAAGTTGCAGAAGCCGGTGAAGCTCCTGACTTCCCTCTTAGACGTGGGTATGGGCCACTCTTTCAGAGTTCCAAGCTTCTCCGGGTCAGCTGACAAAGTGCCGTTGCCAATAATCCAGCCCAAGAACTTGAACTTCTGCGTGAAAAAGTAGCACTTGCCGAAACGCAGGAAGATGGAATTCTTCGCAAGCAGTCTGTACACGAGGTCCAGATGACGTGCATGTTCTTCCGCGCTGTCTGAGTAGACACAGAGGTCGTCAAGGAAAACCATGACAAACTTGCCAATGTAGGGTCGAATGATGGCCTCAATCAACCTCGTCCACTGTGCAGGTGCAGACGTTGAGCCAAAATTGACCACGAGAAACTCAAACGTGCCCAAATGAGTTCGGATCGCAGTCTTTGGAATAGCGTCCTGGTTCCACCGCAGTTGATGATACCCCCAAGTGCAGTCATGGGATGAAAAGAACTTGGCGCTAACCAGCTGATCGAAGAGCTGATCAGCAGCTGGTGGAGTATAGGCTTCTTTCACGAGCTTGGAGTTCAAATCACGATAATCACAAGCCATCCGCCAGCCACCATCCGCCTTAGGAACCAGAAATATCGGCGTACCCCACGGTGAACTGCTTGGCCGAATTGTGCCGCGCAACAGCAGATCGCGAAGGTTTTCCGCTGCTGCTCTCGTCTCATCAGGAGACAAGCGATACGGTTTCTTGCAAATGGGTTTAAGTGAATCAGCAGGATTCACAAACTCCAAATTGCCGTTCCAAGGGCCACGATCAGGAACCATGCGAGTAGGTACTTCATCGCGAAAGACCTGACCGTTACGCTTGAGAACTTTGACGAACTCGACGCCGTGCTCCTGCTCCAGAGCTTGAAGCTTTTCCAGCGTGTTCTGGCGGACGTTGACACGCTCCAAGAACGCATCATCAGTGAAATCATCGTCATCCGCAGGAAACGTTGGCTTCCAATCTGGATTTGGCACAGGAGCTAGAAGATCCAGCTTGTTCTGAGCCTGCACAGCCTTTTCCACCATCTGACTGCCATCCAAATCGTCGGCATCTACGGCGGAAAATGATACAGAGTCAGGATTATCGAAAAAGTTTTTGCTCTCCCGACTTTCCTCTCCCCCTCCAAAGGCTGTGCCCCTTCCAAGAGCTGGGTCACAATGAGGAAGATAATCGTCACCTTCCTTGGTTCTGACGAGACGCAGATGCTGATCAAAACGTAGAACACGAGTGCCAACAGGCAGCTGTGGCTCTCTGCGGCTGTCATGGAGCTGACTGCGCAAATACATGGCACACGACGTTGGCGCATCGTGAAAAGAAGCCGGGACTTCTGTCGAGCTGATACGAAAACGACGGCCTTTGACGCAGAAAGCAATCCCTTTGTCGATGAAGTCAATCTCCAGAGGTTTGCCAGAAGCGACCTGAAGATGCTCGAAATAATCCATGCCAACAGCAGCGTCGAACTTGTCGCCAAGGGGCATGATGAGGGCATCCTGTCTGCATTCAAAGCCACCAAGATTCAGAGGCGTTCGCGGTGCCACGCGAGCACTAATCTTTCGACCGTCACCGACTGTAACGCTTGTCGAGAGTGTTGCGCTGCCTCGCTTCTTTGGTTTTACGCCGCATCGCTCAGCTGCACGAGGATCCATCACTAAACCAGCTGAAAAGCCAGTATCAAGTAGAATGCGAGAAAGGCATCCATTGATGGTTCCTGTGGCAATGATGAGCTGCCCACAGCGTTTTTGCAGACTGGAGAAACTGGGAGTGTCTCCGTTTTCATCAACGGGAAGATTTATGAGATCCTCCACGGTGACATCCGCCTCGCTTTCCGGGAACAGCGCAGCGTGTGTTCCATCGAGATCAGCGGTCTCAGCATCCATGTAGAACTCATCAGAATCAGTAGATGTATCGTCATGAGGGTCCTGTTCCACAGTGGAATGAGGATGCTCAAATGACGACTCAGTAGTTGGATTTACCCTGCAGCGTACACGCACACCACAAGCACCAAAAGGGACCGGATAAAATCCAGCCCCGGGGGAAATAGACGGTGAAGAAGATTGAGCAGGTAGTCAATCCGAGGACATCAGCATCTGATTGAACGCATGATGGGCATCAGACTCTTCAGTAGACGAGGAGTCATGGTCAGAGATGATGTCGAGCTCTTCAGCCATGCCTGCAAGCATAACGTTGAGCATGCGCAAATGCTGATATTGATTAGCAACCGGCTTAGTCGCATGGCCTGTCTTCACACGTCGCGCGTGAGTAGCAAACTTGCCACCTGCACGCCGAGATACCGGACGGCTGATCCCACGGCGCTTCTGCATCTCCAGCTGAGCACTGCGTCTCCAAGCCAGATACTTCGGATTTCGAAGCTTGGGATCATCACCGCGCTTGAAGCCTTTCGCCGTACCGTAGCGTCCACCGGGAACGCTCACACCTGTACCGCCGTCGTTAGGGCAGTCACGGGAAAAGTGTCCCGTCTTACCACAACAAGCGCAGATGGAGACCTTCGGGTCTATCGGCTGACGAGGTCGCTCCACGCCATTCTCTTCCGCAAAGAGATAGAATTCGTCCATGACCTCAGTCGCCGCTGACACTCCTTCAGCAAGAGAATGCATGGACTCGTCGATGAAGTGAGGCACATCCTCGCATGGGCATTTCGCCGTCGTTACATCGAGCTCAGCCGTGCAACAGCGACAGATGTCAGTCATGTTGGGCGGCGACGACGCATGCGATGAGGAATCAAAACCCGAAGGGACGATGTTGCAGAAGCTCGTGTCTGCCGTCTGCATCGAGTAGAAGCCTCCTCCATCACTCTTCCTCGCAGAATGATCAGTAAGGAAATCAGTAATGGTCGCTCCATGACCAGAAGCTGATGGAAGTCGTAGTTGAGACCGACGCATTGCAGTGTGGCTCGGTGTGAGCAAGCTGCGACTGCGATAGCTCGAGGTTGCTTTGACCCACGATTTCCAATCATGAGCATCACCCCGCAAGAAGAAGTTCCAAGCATCGGGGGCATTCTCAAAATGGCGCATGACGTTGTTCCATTTCTGAGAATCTGATATGGTCGTTCCCGAGAGATACTCCATGCTGGTGTAGATCTTGTTCACAACCTGATTGTAGCGATCGAGGTCAAAGTCGCCGAACATAAATGTCCTCGTCGCCGGAGTCTGAATGTAGTCGCGCGCGTCAATGAGCTCCAGCGCGCGCTGCATAGACCCATCAAGGTTGGCTGGAACGAAACGCTTCTTGAAGTCCAGCATCAGCGCACCAAAGTCATCTCTGTGAGGTGAATCCTCAAACCACTGCAATGCAGGCGTTGATGAAGCCTCACCCGGCGTGCCCAAGCGCGACCGAAAAGCGTCATCTGCCAGATGTCGATCACCGTAGTAGTTGATGTCCCAGCAATGAGCGTCGCGAGTATAATCGTATGACTTGCTCGCCTCGTACAATGTCATGAGTGCTGAAAGACCGGGAATCTGCTCATCAAGAGGGCGTCCATCAAATGAAGGGACTCGACTTTCAAAGGTCTGCTTTGCATGAAGCTGAGCAGCTTGACGATGAGCTCGAACCTCAGTCTTCTCCTCCTTCTCCAGAGAAGTATACGGCTGAGTGACGTTTGGGCTCATGATATAGAAATCATTCAACCCGCTGCGGTACGTACCTGGTGTGACATGCACGCCTGCAACGTTGCGAACGACGCGACGACGACGTCGAGGGTTACGATGAGGGAAACCACCTCCACCATGACCTCCAGCTCCTCCACCATCTGAGGAGTCGTCGCTGCTTCCACCACCGCCGCCACTGCCACCACCTCCTCTTGGGAGCCCCGATCCAGCTCGAGATGGGGGATGTGAACTCCTCGAGCTGCTAGCCCTTGAGGGGCTATGATGCGAGCGGTTCTCATCCGAGCTAGCATGTCCACGTCGAGAATCCCGCCGGCGTTGATCTCCCGACGAACGGTCCCTCGCTGCAGTCTTCCACTGACCGAAGAGATTGTGTATCTCATCGAAAACTTCGTCTTCACCTCCACTCTCTTCAGAATGGCTTGCACGCGAGTTTGATTCCCGCGTTCGAGGTGAGGGTGGTGAACCAGGGATAAAAAGCATCTCGAGACTTGTGAGAGTTCTCCCCGATGGGTCTCTCGTCACGTCATCAAAGAAGTACACCGTGCTCAGCGGATGCTTTTGGATCTTATCCTCAGATGACCGTAATGGAATCTCGTCATCCTCTGGAGCAGCATGGATGATAAACTCATCCCAGGTGGGACCATTCAGGGTCTGCCGCCTGACCTTTCTGACCTTGTCGCCGATGCAGATCAGCTTATGAGTGTCAGACCTGAAGCCGATGGGCTGTTGACGAGTAGGAATCTCTTGACGCAAATGGGGAGACTTATCAACCACCAGAGTCGCGTCTGAATCGCCAGGCGATTTCACGCTGATGATCGTCTTGCCCTTCAGATCCTTTGAGATCTTGTCCTCCTTGTTAAGCTGCGCTGACTTAGGATCAACCACAGACAAGCGCTTAAAGAGAGCATCGTTCTGCTGAGCCAGCTGATCATTCCGCCGCTTGAGTTCGGCGATAACCTGCTTCTGCTCACCAACGCTGGAATCTGTCTTGCGCTGTTTCTCCATGAGTAGTGTCATCTGCGCCGCAATGGCAGCATCAGAGGCGATCTGCTTCTCCCGAGCTCTGTCACCTGAGCGCGCTGAGGATCTCCTTGAGTTCGGAGTGATCATCTCAGGACTTGGGGTAACACCTGTGCTCGAAGAAGGCTGTGATGGCCCAGCACCGGACGACCCAGAAACCGCGGGGTTGGAGTCACGTGTCTCTCCGCCTTCCGCCGGTACAGACTCGTCGTTGTCGTCGTCCTCGTAGTTCTCATCGCCATCCTTGGTAAGCGACCCAAAATGAAAGTGTGCTGGTTCACAATCATCAGGTGGATCAACTTCCTCGTACGTGTACAACGAAGTGAACGCGTTATCATGAGAAGTGTCGACGTCCGACTCCTCTGTGATCGCGTTCAGCATTCGCAAAGCGCGTCTTGGAGTTTGCCAAGCGTCCTCCTCGTGCTCGACGTTCCGCTTGATGATGGGCTTCAGCGGCGCAAGACCTGCCGCTAGCCTCGTGATGGTACCCTCCTCCACCTCAACCCATGCCTTGGGGAGTTCAGGAAGTGCATCCATCTCATCACTCCATGCAACTTGCTTCCCTGCCTTGATCTCGCGAGCCAGCTTCGCGTCACGAGGTTTCTCTTCCAAGTCTGCCGTGTCCACGGTGGAACCCTGACAAGACTGAGAACTTGGCTGAGACCTGAAGGTCTCCAGCTGGCGCTGTGGCGCCTTCTTGGCTTGGCCACGCTTCCTGTTCTTGGGATAGACCATGGGGGATACAAGAAGAGAACACGAGCAAACGAGAAGGACTCGATACCAACTTGTGGTGCCTCACCTGTGAAGGCAAGACAACCAACAAGGTCTCCCTGGCTCCTTTGGAGCGCTCTCAACTCAAAATAGAAAAAGAACAAAAAGTGAAAAAGATAGAAATATGTTTTGTGACTTGGGCTCGTCCTTGGGACGTACCTGAAGCCACAGAAAGGCTGTCTGTGCACCCTGGTGCGACAGATGAGCCTGTGTGCTTATGTGCAGGCGCTGAGCGCCTCTTCTCTACGCTCTGTGGCGTCGCTGTAGCGCCAACAGAGTGGAGGTGAGTTCCAACTTGTGCAATCAAAACTGAAGTCTGTATTACAAGTTGAAGCTAAGAAGTGAGAAAAAGCTATTCTACTTCTGCAGCCTCGAAAAGGTCAAAAATGACTGTTAGTCTCCCTGAGTCAGTAACTAATCACCCAATCAGTCATAGAAGAACTAGCCTCGTTCTGACCCTAGGAAAATCGACAGATCCTAGTTTTTGAAAGGTAGATCGAAAGACTGGGGAGAGCTGAGTACCTCGAAAATGCGAAGTATGGGTAATCAGTCAGAAGACCCGAAAAATCGAAAATTTTACCCAAAAGTCAATTCACCTCGGGCATGTCACCACATGTGCCCCTTCCAGCGTCGACTCACGTCCACGTGACTCGTTTTGGCTCCACAGAAGAGATGAACTCTCTAGCAGCGCCAAGAAGTACGCGAATAAGCCGAGGTGGAACAAAGTCTGCGACAGCAGTGGGCACACCAGGGGTATGGTTCCATCCTGATGGACCTGACTGCGCTGTCCAGTTGTGTCGTCCAAGCGTAAGACGCTGACGACAGTGCTCGATGTCGCAATGCAAAAGCTGCGGAAGCGAGATGTTGCACCAGATATCGGTAGGCTTTTTGTAAGGAAACCTGTACTTGCAGTATGTGCAAGCTCTCCGCAGATGCTCGTAGATGGCCATGAAAGGTCGTTTATGGAGCATCGTGTGGGGGTTCTCAAGAAGCCAAACCAACGGACGAGCCTCGATGAAGATTCTCAGCACGGCTTGGACAATAGCGTCTGCTTTGCGAAGGTCGCGCTGAGCAGTTGTCTTGGCCGGAGAATATTCTGTGCATGGAGGCGACGCCCAAATGATGTCGAAGTAACCTGGTTCGAAATGATCCAGGTACCTCCAAGTCGTGACATCAGCCACGATGTCAGGCTGAGCCTTGTCGGAGATGTCGAGAGTGATGATCTCTGCGTTGGGAAACATCCGACGCACTACCCGAGAGAATGAGCAGCCTTTGCCAGCGCAAATCTCGAGCACGCGAAGCGGACGACCTGAACGTCGACGTCGCCGAAAAGCTCTGCTGTTGAAGCTTGGAAGCATATGAGCCTGCTCTTGAGGGAGCGGGCGCTTCCTCTTGATGGCGAACTCTGTTCTAGCCGCCCAATATGAGTCGCGAGGATCGACGCACTCAAGTTGAAAGGCTCGATCAGCATCGCTAGGGTCAAACGCACTCACAAAGACCGGATGATCCCAGTTGATATGCGTTGCGGGACGTCCAAGGCAGTATGGCCACCGCCGAATGACGTCTGCGCGATCCCAGAGTGCCTCCAAACACTCTTCATAATGCTGATGAATACAGAGTTCATGGAGAGAGAACTTGCCAACGGCCGTCTCAGCGTAGACCTCGTACACGCCATCGTCGTGCGTCTCGAACACAACGTTATTGATGACGAGAGGTCCTTCTGTGAGCCGCGGTAAAGGTTCGTCAGGTGCACGTTCAGCTGCAGGATCACCCATCGGAGGTAGATGAACATTTGCAGGGGGCTTCCAGAGGTTGTCCACGTTTTGCACCGGCGAAACCCTCATGCTCGGTGGGAGCTTGAGCCGATAAGCTTTGTCGCCAGCTCGTTCCTCGACCTCGAAAGGGCCGACGTACAGCCGAGACATCTTATCTTGAGGGAACGTGACGCCAGCTTGGCCACGCTTAAGAAAGACGCGATCGCCAATCTGAAACTCCTCAGAACGTACACGGGGTAGAACAGGCCTTGGCTCTGCCTCAACAGCTTCAGCTCGACGTGCAAGTGCATGTCGTGCTATGCTGATGACATGAGCAAACCTGCCTAGAAGTTTAGCTCCAGGGGGATCGCGTCCTGCGTCTGCATGCTCGCGAGCCGTCGCTTCAATCAACGCAGACTGAGCGGATCGTGGACGCTGAAGTCCATTGATCTCGAAAGGTGAGAACCCTGAGGAACCGGGAGTGCTGTTGTACGCAAATTCCAACGCTGGTAAGAGGTCAAACCAGTCATCACGGTTGGAATTCACGAAATGTCGACAAAGGTCAACGCAGATCTTGACGGCCGCCTCTCCCGAAGAGTCAGTTCGAGGATGCATGGGAGTGCTCATGTTGAGACGCACTCCTGCCGCTTTGAAAAGCGCGCGCCAGAGCTCGTCGTATCGAGCATCACGATCAGAGACAATCACTCGCGGTAGCCCGTGCAGACGAAAGACATGACGCATATAGAGCTTCGCCAACCCCACAGCATCAAGACCAAGCTTGACCACAGGCGCAAAATGCACCATCTTGGACAGCTTGTCCATGAAAATCCAAATGGCATCGAAACCATTCGATGCGGGGAAGCCAGACACCTCGTCCATGAATACCACCTCCCAAGGTTTATGCGGGACATGGTGAGCAGACATCGATGAAGGTGGCAAGAGCTTCCGCTTGCTGGTAAGGCATGTAGAACACTCTCTCGCCCAAGAAGCAACGTCCTGATTCATGCCTGGCCACCAGTAGTTCTGTTGAATGCGTTTCACAGTCTTGCGCGCCCCAAAATGCCCACCAGTGATGTGTGCATGGTGCTGCGCAAAGATGGCTTTTCTGATCGACTGACACGCCGATGGGATGAACAAGGCATCGCCGTTGCTCTGAACCCACCAGAGTAATCCATCAACCAGACGCATGCGGTCAGAGAAATCCCTCGGCTTCTCAAGCACCTTCTTGGCCAGAGGATCAGAAGCAGTGGCAGACTTGAGATGGTCTAGCCCCTCTGTACTGATGTCCGGCTGAAGAAAGTCTTCCGACGCAGCATAGAACGCAAGCGTTGGGCGCAGAGACTCTGCCAGCCAAGAAAACACGTTGAGGTCCTGGTATAACGCACCCATGTGCCCAAGATCCGGCGGTTCATCATCCGGTGCGTTATCAACGTCCTGCACCTGGATGCCGTCCGAATCAGAAACAGAGGCCGAAGTGCTCGAAGTCGGACGCGAGAGGAAATCTGCCGGATTCTCAGCGCCCTTCTTATAGCGGACATCGAGGTTGAACTGCTCGATGAAATTGAGCCAACGAAGTAACATCCGCTGAGGATTCTTCGTGGTTCGGATTGACGTCAAAGGTTCGTGGTCTGTGTGAATTACAACCTTGAACTTAGCACCTTTTAAGTAATGACGCCAATGCTCCAGAGAAACGATGAGAGCCAGCAGTTCCAGCTTACCCGGAGGGTAATTCCTCTGAGCACTGCTGAGACGACGGGAGTAGTACTCAACCACCGTCTTCTTCTTCGTCTCCGGATCGACCTGATACAAGATGCCGCCGACCGCCGCTTCGCTTGCATCCACCTCAAGCTCAAACTGACACTGAGGATTGACGATGCTGACTGCTGGAGCTGTTGTCAGCGCTTGAATCAGATCTCGAAATGATTCTGTATGTGCATCTGTCCACCAACCGTTCTTCTGAAACGCCTCGGGCGAGTCAGGAACCTCGTCTCGCTGGAGATCGTGCAGCGGTGAAATACGCTGAGAATAGTTGGGGATGAGACGCTTGTAGAAGTTGCAGAAGCCGGTGAAGCTCCTGACTTCCCTCTTAGACGTGGGTATGGGCCACTCTTTCAGAGTTCCAAGCTTCTCCGGGTCAGCTGACAAAGTGCCGTTGCCAATAATCCAGCCCAAGAACTTGAACTTCTGCGTGAAAAAGTAGCACTTGCCGAAACGCAGGAAGATGGAATTCTTCGCAAGCAGTCTGTACACGAGGTCCAGATGACGTGCATGTTCTTCCGCGCTGTCTGAGTAGACACAGAGGTCGTCAAGGAAAACCATGACAAACTTGCCAATGTAGGGTCGAATGATGGCCTCAATCAACCTCGTCCACTGTGCAGGTGCAGACGTTGAGCCAAAATTGACCACGAGAAACTCAAACGTGCCCAAATGAGTTCGGATCGCAGTCTTTGGAATAGCGTCCTGGTTCCACCGCAGTTGATGATACCCCCAAGTGCAGTCATGGGATGAAAAGAACTTGGCGCTAACCAGCTGATCGAAGAGCTGATCAGCAGCTGGTGGAGTATAGGCTTCTTTCACGAGCTTGGAGTTCAAATCACGATAATCACAAGCCATCCGCCAGCCACCATCCGCCTTAGGAACCAGAAATATCGGCGTACCCCACGGTGAACTGCTTGGCCGAATTGTGCCGCGCAACAGCAGATCGCGAAGGTTTTCCGCTGCTGCTCTCGTCTCATCAGGAGACAAGCGATACGGTTTCTTGCAAATGGGTTTAAGTGAATCAGCAGGATTCACAAACTCCAAATTGCCGTTCCAAGGGCCACGATCAGGAACCATGCGAGTAGGTACTTCATCGCGAAAGACCTGACCGTTACGCTTGAGAACTTTGACGAACTCGACGCCGTGCTCCTGCTCCAGAGCTTGAAGCTTTTCCAGCGTGTTCTGGCGGACGTTGACACGCTCCAAGAACGCATCATCAGTGAAATCATCGTCATCCGCAGGAAACGTTGGCTTCCAATCTGGATTTGGCACAGGAGCTAGAAGATCCAGCTTGTTCTGAGCCTGCACAGCCTTTTCCACCATCTGACTGCCATCCAAATCGTCGGCATCTACGGCGGAAAATGATACAGAGTCAGGATTATCGAAAAAGTTTTTGCTCTCCCGACTTTCCTCTCCCCCTCCAAAGGCTGTGCCCCTTCCAAGAGCTGGGTCACAATGAGGAAGATAATCGTCACCTTCCTTGGTTCTGACGAGACGCAGATGCTGATCAAAACGTAGAACACGAGTGCCAACAGGCAGCTGTGGCTCTCTGCGGCTGTCGTGGAGCTGACTGCGCAAATACATGGCACACGACGTTGGCGCATCGTGAAAAGAAGCCGGGACTTCTGTCGAGCTGATACGAAAACGACGGCCTTTGACGCAGAAAGCAATCCCTTTGTCGATGAAGTCAATCTCCAGAGGTTTGCCAGAAGCGACCTGAAGATGCTCGAAATAATCCATGCCAACAGCAGCGTCGAACTTGTCGCCAAGGGGCATGATGAGGGCATCCTGTCTGCATTCAAAGCCACCAAGATTCAGAGGCGTTCGCGGTGCCACGCGAGCACTAATCTTTCGACCGTCACCGACTGTAACGCTTGTCGAGAGTGTTGCGCTGCCTCGCTTCTTTGGTTTTACGCCGCATCGCTCAGCTGCACGAGGATCCATCACTAAACCAGCTGAAAAGCCAGTATCAAGTAGAATGCGAGAAAGGCATCCATTGATGGTTCCTGTGGCAATGATGAGCTGCCCACAGCGTTTTTGCAGACTGGAGAAACTGGGAGTGTCTCCGTTTTCATCAACGGGAAGATTTATGAGATCCTCCACGGTGACATCCGCCTCGCTTTCCGGGAACAGCGCAGCGTGTGTTCCATCGAGATCAGCGGTCTCAGCATCCATGTAGAACTCATCAGAATCAGTAGATGTATCGTCATGAGGGTCCTGTTCCACAGTGGAATGAGGATGCTCAAATGACGACTCAGTAGTTGGATTTACCCTGCAGCGTACACGCACACCACAAGCACCAAAAGGGACCGGATAAAATCCAGCCCCGGGGGAAATAGACGGTGAAGAAGATTGAGCAGGTAGTCAATCCGAGGACATCAGCATCTGATTGAACGCATGATGGGCATCAGACTCTTCAGTAGACGAGGAGTCATGGTCAGAGATGATGTCGAGCTCTTCAGCCATGCCTGCAAGCATAACGTTGAGCATGCGCAAATGCTGATATTGATTAGCAACCGGCTTAGTCGCATGGCCTGTCTTCACACGTCGCGCGTGAGTAGCAAACTTGCCACCTGCACGCCGAGATACCGGACGGCTGATCCCACGGCGCTTCTGCATCTCCAGCTGAGCACTGCGTCTCCAAGCCAGATACTTCGGATTTCGAAGCTTGGGATCATCACCGCGCTTGAAGCCTTTCGCCGTACCGTAGCGTCCACCGGGAACGCTCACACCTGTACCGCCGTCGTTAGGGCAGTCACGGGAAAAGTGTCCCGTCTTACCACAACAAGCGCAGATGGAGACCTTCGGGTCTATCGGCTGACGAGGTCGCTCCACGCCATTCTCTTCCGCAAAGAGATAGAATTCGTCCATGACCTCAGTCGCCGCTGACACTCCTTCAGCAAGAGAATGCATGGACTCGTCGATGAAGTGAGGCACATCCTCGCATGGGCATTTCGCCGTCGTTACATCGAGCTCAGCCGTGCAACAGCGACAGATGTCAGTCATGTTGGGCGGCGACGACGCATGCGATGAGGAATCAAAACCCGAAGGGACGATGTTGCAGAAGCTCGTGTCTGCCGTCTGCATCGAGTAGAAGCCTCCTCCATCACTCTTCCTCGCAGAATGATCAGTAAGGAAATCAGTAATGGTCGCTCCATGACCAGAAGCTGATGGAAGTCGTAGTTGAGACCGACGCATTGCAGTGTGGCTCGGTGTGAGCAAGCTGCGACTGCGATAGCTCGAGGTTGCTTTGACCCACGATTTCCAATCATGAGCATCACCCCGCAAGAAGAAGTTCCAAGCATCGGGGGCATTCTCAAAATGGCGCATGACGTTGTTCCATTTCTGAGAATCTGATATGGTCGTTCCCGAGAGATACTCCATGCTGGTGTAGATCTTGTTCACAACCTGATTGTAGCGATCGAGGTCAAAGTCGCCGAACATAAATGTCCTCGTCGCCGGAGTCTGAATGTAGTCGCGCGCGTCAATGAGCTCCAGCGCGCGCTGCATAGACCCATCAAGGTTGGCTGGAACGAAACGCTTCTTGAAGTCCAGCATCAGCGCACCAAAGTCATCTCTGTGAGGTGAATCCTCAAACCACTGCAATGCAGGCGTTGATGAAGCCTCACCCGGCGTGCCCAAGCGCGACCGAAAAGCGTCATCTGCCAGATGTCGATCACCGTAGTAGTTGATGTCCCAGCAATGAGCGTCGCGAGTATAATCGTATGACTTGCTCGCCTCGTACAATGTCATGAGTGCTGAAAGACCGGGAATCTGCTCATCAAGAGGGCGTCCATCAAATGAAGGGACTCGACTTTCAAAGGTCTGCTTTGCATGAAGCTGAGCAGCTTGACGATGAGCTCGAACCTCAGTCTTCTCCTCCTTCTCCAGAGAAGTATACGGCTGAGTGACGTTTGGGCTCATGATATAAAAATCATTCAACCCGCTGCGGTACGTACCTGGTGTGACATGCACGCCTGCAACGTTGCGAACGACGCGACGACGACGTCGAGGGTTACGATGAGGGAAACCACCTCCACCATGACCTCCAGCTCCTCCACCATCTGAGGAGTCGTCGCTGCTTCCACCACCGCCGCCACTGCCACCACCTCCTCTTGGGAGCCCCGATCCAGCTCGAGATGGGGGATGTGAACTCCTCGAGCTGCTAGCCCTTGAGGGGCTATGATGCGAGCGGTTCTCATCCGAGCTAGCATGTCCACGTCGAGAATCCCGCCGGCGTTGATCTCCCGACGAACGGTCCCTCGCTGCAGTCTTCCACTGACCGAAGAGATTGTGTATCTCATCGAAAACTTCGTCTTCACCTCCACTCTCTTCAGAATGGCTTGCACGCGAGTTTGATTCCCGCGTTCGAGGTGAGGGTGGTGAACCAGGGATAAAAAGCATCTCGAGACTTGTGAGAGTTCTCCCCGATGGGTCTCTCGTCACGTCATCAAAGAAGTACACCGTGCTCAGCGGATGCTTTTGGATCTTATCCTCAGATGACCGTAATGGAATCTCGTCATCCTCTGGAGCAGCATGGATGATAAACTCATCCCAGGTGGGACCATTCAGGGTCTGCCGCCTGACCTTTCTGACCTTGTCGCCGATGCAGATCAGCTTATGAGTGTCAGACCTGAAGCCGATGGGCTGTTGACGAGTAGGAATCTCTTGACGCAAATGGGGAGACTTATCAACCACCAGAGTCGCGTCTGAATCGCCAGGCGATTTCACGCTGATGATCGTCTTGCCCTTCAGATCCTTTGAGATCTTGTCCTCCTTGTTAAGCTGCGCTGACTTAGGATCAACCACAGACAAGCGCTTAAAGAGAGCATCGTTCTGCTGAGCCAGCTGATCATTCCGCCGCTTGAGTTCGGCGATAACCTGCTTCTGCTCACCAACGCTGGAATCTGTCTTGCGCTGTTTCTCCATGAGTAGTGTCATCTGCGCCGCAATGGCAGCATCAGAGGCGATCTGCTTCTCCCGAGCTCTGTCACCTGAGCGCGCTGAGGATCTCCTTGAGTTCGGAGTGATCATCTCAGGACTTGGGGTAACACCTGTGCTCGAAGAAGGCTGTGATGGCCCAGCACCGGACGACCCAGAAACCGCGGGGTTGGAGTCACGTGTCTCTCCGCCTTCCGCCGGTACAGACTCGTCGTTGTCGTCGTCCTCGTAGTTCTCATCGCCATCCTTGGTAAGCGACCCAAAATGAAAGTGTGCTGGTTCACAATCATCAGGTGGATCAACTTCCTCGTACGTGTACAACGAAGTGAACGCGTTATCATGAGAAGTGTCGACGTCCGACTCCTCTGTGATCGCGTTCAGCATTCGCAAAGCGCGTCTTGGAGTTTGCCAAGCGTCCTCCTCGTGCTCGACGTTCCGCTTGATGATGGGCTTCAGCGGCGCAAGACCTGCCGCTAGCCTCGTGATGGTACCCTCCTCCACCTCAACCCATGCCTTGGGGAGTTCAGGAAGTGCATCCATCTCATCACTCCATGCAACTTGCTTCCCTGCCTTGATCTCGCGAGCCAGCTTCGCGTCACGAGGTTTCTCTTCCAAGTCTGCCGTGTCCACGGTGGAACCCTGACAAGACTGAGAACTTGGCTGAGACCTGAAGGTCTCCAGCTGGCGCTGTGGCGCCTTCTTGGCTTGGCCACGCTTCCTGTTCTTGGGATAGACCATGGGGGATACAAGAAGAGAACACGAGCAAACGAGAAGGACTCGATACCAACTTGTGGTGCCTCACCTGTGAAGGCAAGACAACCAACAAGGTCTCCCTGGCTCCTTTGGAGCGCTCTCAACTCAAAATAGAAAAAGAACAAAAAGTGAAAAAGATAGAAATATGTTTTGTGACTTGGGCTCGTCCTTGGGACGTACCTGAAGCCACAGAAAGGCTGTCTGTGCACCCTGGTGCGACAGATGAGCCTGTGTGCTTATGTGCAGGCGCTGAGCGCCTCTTCTCTACGCTCTGTGGCGTCGCTGTAGCGCCAACAGAGTGGAGGTGAGTTCCAACTTGTGCAATCAAAACTGAAGTCTGTATTACAAGTTGAAGCTAAGAAGTGAGAAAAAGCTATTCTACTTCTGCAGCCTCGAAAAGGTCAAAAATGACTGTTAGTCTCCCTGAGTCAGTAACTAATCACCCAATCAGTCATAGAAGAACTAGCCTCGTTCTGACCCTAGGAAAATCGACAGATCCTAGTTTTTGAAAGGTAGATCGAAAGACTGGGGAGAGCTGAGTACCTCGAAAATGCGAAGTATGGGTAATCAGTCAGAAGACCCGAAAAATCGAAAATTTTACCCAAAAGTCAATTCACCTCGGGCATGTCACCACATGTGCCCCTTCCAGCGTCGACTCACGTCCACGTGACTCGTTTTGGCTCCACAGAAGAGATGAACTCTCTAGCAGCGCCAAGAAGTACGCGAATAAGCCGAGGTGGAACAAAGTCTGCGACAGCAGTGGGCACACCAGGGGTATGGTTCCATCCTGATGGACCTGACTGCGCTGTCCAGTTGTGTCGTCCAAGCGTAAGACGCTGACGACAGTGCTCGATGTCGCAATGCAAAAGCTGCGGAAGCGAGATGTTGCACCAGATATCGGTAGGCTTTTTGTAAGGAAACCTGTACTTGCAGTATGTGCAAGCTCTCCGCAGATGCTCGTAGATGGCCATGAAAGGTCGTTTATGGAGCATCGTGTGGGGGTTCTCAAGAAGCCAAACCAACGGACGAGCCTCGATGAAGATTCTCAGCACGGCTTGGACAATAGCGTCTGCTTTGCGAAGGTCGCGCTGAGCAGTTGTCTTGGCCGGAGAATATTCTGTGCATGGAGGCGACGCCCAAATGATGTCGAAGTAACCTGGTTCGAAATGATCCAGGTACCTCCAAGTCGTGACATCAGCCACGATGTCAGGCTGAGCCTTGTCGGAGATGTCGAGAGTGATGATCTCTGCGTTGGGAAACATCCGACGCACTACCCGAGAGAATGAGCAGCCTTTGCCAGCGCAAATCTCGAGCACGCGAAGCGGACGACCTGAACGTCGACGTCGCCGAAAAGCTCTGCTGTTGAAGCTTGGAAGCATATGAGCCTGCTCTTGAGGGAGCGGGCGCTTCCTCTTGATGGCGAACTCTGTTCTAGCCGCCCAATATGAGTCGCGAGGATCGACGCACTCAAGTTGAAAGGCTCGATCAGCATCGCTAGGGTCAAACGCACTCACAAAGACCGGATGATCCCAGTTGATATGCGTTGCGGGACGTCCAAGGCAGTATGGCCACCGCCGAATGACGTCTGCGCGATCCCAGAGTGCCTCCAAACACTCTTCATAATGCTGATGAATACAGAGTTCATGGAGAGAGAACTTGCCAACGGCCGTCTCAGCGTAGACCTCGTACACGCCATCGTCGTGCGTCTCGAACACAACGTTATTGATGACGAGAGGTCCTTCTGTGAGCCGCGGTAAAGGTTCGTCAGGTGCACGTTCAGCTGCAGGATCACCCATCGGAGGTAGATGAACATTTGCAGGGGGCTTCCAGAGGTTGTCCACGTTTTGCACCGGCGAAACCCTCATGCTCGGTGGGAGCTTGAGCCGATAAGCTTTGTCGCCAGCTCGTTCCTCGACCTCGAAAGGGCCGACGTACAGCCGAGACATCTTATCTTGAGGGAACGTGACGCCAGCTTGGCCACGCTTAAGAAAGACGCGATCGCCAATCTGAAACTCCTCAGAACGTACACGGGGTAGAACAGGCCTTGGCTCTGCCTCAACAGCTTCAGCTCGACGTGCAAGTGCATGTCGTGCTATGCTGATGACATGAGCAAACCTGCCTAGAAGTTTAGCTCCAGGGGGATCGCGTCCTGCGTCTGCATGCTCGCGAGCCGTCGCTTCAATCAACGCAGACTGAGCGGATCGTGGACGCTGAAGTCCATTGATCTCGAAAGGTGAGAACCCTGAGGAACCGGGAGTGCTGTTGTACGCAAATTCCAACGCTGGTAAGAGGTCAAACCAGTCATCACGGTTGGAATTCACGAAATGTCGACAAAGGTCAACGCAGATCTTGACGGCCGCCTCTCCCGAAGAGTCAGTTCGAGGATGCATGGGAGTGCTCATGTTGAGACGCACTCCTGCCGCTTTGAAAAGCGCGCGCCAGAGCTCGTCGTATCGAGCATCACGATCAGAGACAATCACTCGCGGTAGCCCGTGCAGACGAAAGACATGACGCATATAGAGCTTCGCCAACCCCACAGCATCAAGACCAAGCTTGACCACAGGCGCAAAATGCACCATCTTGGACAGCTTGTCCATGAAAATCCAAATGGCATCGAAACCATTCGATGCGGGGAAGCCAGACACCTCGTCCATGAATACCACCTCCCAAGGTTTATGCGGGACATGGTGAGCAGACATCGATGAAGGTGGCAAGAGCTTCCGCTTGCTGGTAAGGCATGTAGAACACTCTCTCGCCCAAGAAGCAACGTCCTGATTCATGCCTGGCCACCAGTAGTTCTGTTGAATGCGTTTCACAGTCTTGCGCGCCCCAAAATGCCCACCAGTGATGTGTGCATGGTGCTGCGCAAAGATGGCTTTTCTGATCGACTGACACGCCGATGGGATGAACAAGGCATCGCCGTTGCTCTGAACCCACCAGAGTAATCCATCAACCAGACGCATGCGGTCAGAGAAATCCCTCGGCTTCTCAAGCACCTTCTTGGCCAGAGGATCAGAAGCAGTGGCAGACTTGAGATGGTCTAGCCCCTCTGTACTGATGTCCGGCTGAAGAAAGTCTTCCGACGCAGCATAGAACGCAAGCGTTGGGCGCAGAGACTCTGCCAGCCAAGAAAACACGTTGAGGTCCTGGTATAACGCACCCATGTGCCCAAGATCCGGCGGTTCATCATCCGGTGCGTTATCAACGTCCTGCACCTGGATGCCGTCCGAATCAGAAACAGAGGCCGAAGTGCTCGAAGTCGGACGCGAGAGGAAATCTGCCGGATTCTCAGCGCCCTTCTTATAGCGGACATCGAGGTTGAACTGCTCGATGAAATTGAGCCAACGAAGTAACATCCGCTGAGGATTCTTCGTGGTTCGGATTGACGTCAAAGGTTCGTGGTCTGTGTGAATTACAACCTTGAACTTAGCACCTTTTAAGTAATGACGCCAATGCTCCAGAGAAACGATGAGAGCCAGCAGTTCCAGCTTACCCGGAGGGTAATTCCTCTGAGCACTGCTGAGACGACGGGAGTAGTACTCAACCACCGTCTTCTTCTTCGTCTCCGGATCGACCTGATACAAGATGCCGCCGACCGCCGCTTCGCTTGCATCCACCTCAAGCTCAAACTGACACTGAGGATTGACGATGCTGACTGCTGGAGCTGTTGTCAGCGCTTGAATCAGATCTCGAAATGATTCTGTATGTGCATCTGTCCACCAACCGTTCTTCTGAAACGCCTCGGGCGAGTCAGGAACCTCGTCTCGCTGGAGATCGTGCAGCGGTGAAATACGCTGAGAATAGTTGGGGATGAGACGCTTGTAGAAGTTGCAGAAGCCGGTGAAGCTCCTGACTTCCCTCTTAGACGTGGGTATGGGCCACTCTTTCAGAGTTCCAAGCTTCTCCGGGTCAGCTGACAAAGTGCCGTTGCCAATAATCCAGCCCAAGAACTTGAACTTCTGCGTGAAAAAGTAGCACTTGCCGAAACGCAGGAAGATGGAATTCTTCGCAAGCAGTCTGTACACGAGGTCCAGATGACGTGCATGTTCTTCCGCGCTGTCTGAGTAGACACAGAGGTCGTCAAGGAAAACCATGACAAACTTGCCAATGTAGGGTCGAATGATGGCCTCAATCAACCTCGTCCACTGTGCAGGTGCAGACGTTGAGCCAAAATTGACCACGAGAAACTCAAACGTGCCCAAATGAGTTCGGATCGCAGTCTTTGGAATAGCGTCCTGGTTCCACCGCAGTTGATGATACCCCCAAGTGCAGTCATGGGATGAAAAGAACTTGGCGCTAACCAGCTGATCGAAGAGCTGATCAGCAGCTGGTGGAGTATAGGCTTCTTTCACGAGCTTGGAGTTCAAATCACGATAATCACAAGCCATCCGCCAGCCACCATCCGCCTTAGGAACCAGAAATATCGGCGTACCCCACGGTGAACTGCTTGGCCGAATTGTGCCGCGCAACAGCAGATCGCGAAGGTTTTCCGCTGCTGCTCTCGTCTCATCAGGAGACAAGCGATACGGTTTCTTGCAAATGGGTTTAAGTGAATCAGCAGGATTCACAAACTCCAAATTGCCGTTCCAAGGGCCACGATCAGGAACCATGCGAGTAGGTACTTCATCGCGAAAGACCTGACCGTTACGCTTGAGAACTTTGACGAACTCGACGCCGTGCTCCTGCTCCAGAGCTTGAAGCTTTTCCAGCGTGTTCTGGCGGACGTTGACACGCTCCAAGAACGCATCATCAGTGAAATCATCGTCATCCGCAGGAAACGTTGGCTTCCAATCTGGATTTGGCACAGGAGCTAGAAGATCCAGCTTGTTCTGAGCCTGCACAGCCTTTTCCACCATCTGACTGCCATCCAAATCGTCGGCATCTACGGCGGAAAATGATACAGAGTCAGGATTATCGAAAAAGTTTTTGCTCTCCCGACTTTCCTCTCCCCCTCCAAAGGCTGTGCCCCTTCCAAGAGCTGGGTCACAATGAGGAAGATAATCGTCACCTTCCTTGGTTCTGACGAGACGCAGATGCTGATCAAAACGTAGAACACGAGTGCCAACAGGCAGCTGTGGCTCTCTGCGGCTGTCNTGGAGCTGACTGCGCAAATACATGGCACACGACGTTGGCGCATCGTGAAAAGAAGCCGGGACTTCTGTCGAGCTGATACGAAAACGACGGCCTTTGACGCAGAAAGCAATCCCTTTGTCGATGAAGTCAATCTCCAGAGGTTTGCCAGAAGCGACCTGAAGATGCTCGAAATAATCCATGCCAACAGCAGCGTCGAACTTGTCGCCAAGGGGCATGATGAGGGCATCCTGTCTGCATTCAAAGCCACCAAGATTCAGAGGCGTTCGCGGTGCCACGCGAGCACTAATCTTTCGACCGTCACCGACTGTAACGCTTGTCGAGAGTGTTGCGCTGCCTCGCTTCTTTGGTTTTACGCCGCATCGCTCAGCTGCACGAGGATCCATCACTAAACCAGCTGAAAAGCCAGTATCAAGTAGAATGCGAGAAAGGCATCCATTGATGGTTCCTGTGGCAATGATGAGCTGCCCACAGCGTTTTTGCAGACTGGAGAAACTGGGAGTGTCTCCGTTTTCATCAACGGGAAGATTTATGAGATCCTCCACGGTGACATCCGCCTCGCTTTCCGGGAACAGCGCAGCGTGTGTTCCATCGAGATCAGCGGTCTCAGCATCCATGTAGAACTCATCAGAATCAGTAGATGTATCGTCATGAGGGTCCTGTTCCACAGTGGAATGAGGATGCTCAAATGACGACTCAGTAGTTGGATTTACCCTGCAGCGTACACGCACACCACAAGCACCAAAAGGGACCGGATAAAATCCAGCCCCGGGGGAAATAGACGGTGAAGAAGATTGAGCAGGTAGTCAATCCGAGGACATCAGCATCTGATTGAACGCATGATGGGCATCAGACTCTTCAGTAGACGAGGAGTCATGGTCAGAGATGATGTCGAGCTCTTCAGCCATGCCTGCAAGCATAACGTTGAGCATGCGCAAATGCTGATATTGATTAGCAACCGGCTTAGTCGCATGGCCTGTCTTCACACGTCGCGCGTGAGTAGCAAACTTGCCACCTGCACGCCGAGATACCGGACGGCTGATCCCACGGCGCTTCTGCATCTCCAGCTGAGCACTGCGTCTCCAAGCCAGATACTTCGGATTTCGAAGCTTGGGATCATCACCGCGCTTGAAGCCTTTCGCCGTACCGTAGCGTCCACCGGGAACGCTCACACCTGTACCGCCGTCGTTAGGGCAGTCACGGGAAAAGTGTCCCGTCTTACCACAACAAGCGCAGATGGAGACCTTCGGGTCTATCGGCTGACGAGGTCGCTCCACGCCATTCTCTTCCGCAAAGAGATAGAATTCGTCCATGACCTCAGTCGCCGCTGACACTCCTTCAGCAAGAGAATGCATGGACTCGTCGATGAAGTGAGGCACATCCTCGCATGGGCATTTCGCCGTCGTTACATCGAGCTCAGCCGTGCAACAGCGACAGATGTCAGTCATGTTGGGCGGCGACGACGCATGCGATGAGGAATCAAAACCCGAAGGGACGATGTTGCAGAAGCTCGTGTCTGCCGTCTGCATCGAGTAGAAGCCTCCTCCATCACTCTTCCTCGCAGAATGATCAGTAAGGAAATCAGTAATGGTCGCTCCATGACCAGAAGCTGATGGAAGTCGTAGTTGAGACCGACGCATTGCAGTGTGGCTCGGTGTGAGCAAGCTGCGACTGCGATAGCTCGAGGTTGCTTTGACCCACGATTTCCAATCATGAGCATCACCCCGCAAGAAGAAGTTCCAAGCATCGGGGGCATTCTCAAAATGGCGCATGACGTTGTTCCATTTCTGAGAATCTGATATGGTCGTTCCCGAGAGATACTCCATGCTGGTGTAGATCTTGTTCACAACCTGATTGTAGCGATCGAGGTCAAAGTCGCCGAACATAAATGTCCTCGTCGCCGGAGTCTGAATGTAGTCGCGCGCGTCAATGAGCTCCAGCGCGCGCTGCATAGACCCATCAAGGTTGGCTGGAACGAAACGCTTCTTGAAGTCCAGCATCAGCGCACCAAAGTCATCTCTGTGAGGTGAATCCTCAAACCACTGCAATGCAGGCGTTGATGAAGCCTCACCCGGCGTGCCCAAGCGCGACCGAAAAGCGTCATCTGCCAGATGTCGATCACCGTAGTAGTTGATGTCCCAGCAATGAGCGTCGCGAGTATAATCGTATGACTTGCTCGCCTCGTACAATGTCATGAGTGCTGAAAGACCGGGAATCTGCTCATCAAGAGGGCGTCCATCAAATGAAGGGACTCGACTTTCAAAGGTCTGCTTTGCATGAAGCTGAGCAGCTTGACGATGAGCTCGAACCTCAGTCTTCTCCTCCTTCTCCAGAGAAGTATACGGCTGAGTGACGTTTGGGCTCATGATATAGAAATCATTCAACCCGCTGCGGTACGTACCTGGTGTGACATGCACGCCTGCAACGTTGCGAACGACGCGACGACGACGTCGAGGGTTACGATGAGGGAAACCACCTCCACCATGACCTCCAGCTCCTCCACCATCTGAGGAGTCGTCGCTGCTTCCACCACCGCCGCCACTGCCACCACCTCCTCTTGGGAGCCCCGATCCAGCTCGAGATGGGGGATGTGAACTCCTCGAGCTGCTAGCCCTTGAGGGGCTATGATGCGAGCGGTTCTCATCCGAGCTAGCATGTCCACGTCGAGAATCCCGCCGGCGTTGATCTCCCGACGAACGGTCCCTCGCTGCAGTCTTCCACTGACCGAAGAGATTGTGTATCTCATCGAAAACTTCGTCTTCACCTCCACTCTCTTCAGAATGGCTTGCACGCGAGTTTGATTCCCGCGTTCGAGGTGAGGGTGGTGAACCAGGGATAAAAAGCATCTCGAGACTTGTGAGAGTTCTCCCCGATGGGTCTCTCGTCACGTCATCAAAGAAGTACACCGTGCTCAGCGGATGCTTTTGGATCTTATCCTCAGATGACCGTAATGGAATCTCGTCATCCTCTGGAGCAGCATGGATGATAAACTCATCCCAGGTGGGACCATTCAGGGTCTGCCGCCTGACCTTTCTGACCTTGTCGCCGATGCAGATCAGCTTATGAGTGTCAGACCTGAAGCCGATGGGCTGTTGACGAGTAGGAATCTCTTGACGCAAATGGGGAGACTTATCAACCACCAGAGTCGCGTCTGAATCGCCAGGCGATTTCACGCTGATGATCGTCTTGCCCTTCAGATCCTTTGAGATCTTGTCCTCCTTGTTAAGCTGCGCTGACTTAGGATCAACCACAGACAAGCGCTTAAAGAGAGCATCGTTCTGCTGAGCCAGCTGATCATTCCGCCGCTTGAGTTCGGCGATAACCTGCTTCTGCTCACCAACGCTGGAATCTGTCTTGCGCTGTTTCTCCATGAGTAGTGTCATCTGCGCCGCAATGGCAGCATCAGAGGCGATCTGCTTCTCCCGAGCTCTGTCACCTGAGCGCGCTGAGGATCTCCTTGAGTTCGGAGTGATCATCTCAGGACTTGGGGTAACACCTGTGCTCGAAGAAGGCTGTGATGGCCCAGCACCGGACGACCCAGAAACCGCGGGGTTGGAGTCACGTGTCTCTCCGCCTTCCGCCGGTACAGACTCGTCGTTGTCGTCGTCCTCGTAGTTCTCATCGCCATCCTTGGTAAGCGACCCAAAATGAAAGTGTGCTGGTTCACAATCATCAGGTGGATCAACTTCCTCGTACGTGTACAACGAAGTGAACGCGTTATCATGAGAAGTGTCGACGTCCGACTCCTCTGTGATCGCGTTCAGCATTCGCAAAGCGCGTCTTGGAGTTTGCCAAGCGTCCTCCTCGTGCTCGACGTTCCGCTTGATGATGGGCTTCAGCGGCGCAAGACCTGCCGCTAGCCTCGTGATGGTACCCTCCTCCACCTCAACCCATGCCTTGGGGAGTTCAGGAAGTGCATCCATCTCATCACTCCATGCAACTTGCTTCCCTGCCTTGATCTCGCGAGCCAGCTTCGCGTCACGAGGTTTCTCTTCCAAGTCTGCCGTGTCCACGGTGGAACCCTGACAAGACTGAGAACTTGGCTGAGACCTGAAGGTCTCCAGCTGGCGCTGTGGCGCCTTCTTGGCTTGGCCACGCTTCCTGTTCTTGGGATAGACCATGGGGGATACAAGAAGAGAACACGAGCAAACGAGAAGGACTCGATACCAACTTGTGGTGCCTCACCTGTGAAGGCAAGACAACCAACAAGGTCTCCCTGGCTCCTTTGGAGCGCTCTCAACTCAAAATAGAAAAAGAACAAAAAGTGAAAAAGATAGAAATATGTTTTGTGACTTGGGCTCGTCCTTGGGACGTACCTGAAGCCACAGAAAGGCTGTCTGTGCACCCTGGTGCGACAGATGAGCCTGTGTGCTTATGTGCAGGCGCTGAGCGCCTCTTCTCTACGCTCTGTGGCGTCGCTGTAGCGCCAACAGAGTGGAGGTGAGTTCCAACTTGTGCAATCAAAACTGAAGTCTGTATTACAAGTTGAAGCTAAGAAGTGAGAAAAAGCTATTCTACTTCTGCAGCCTCGAAAAGGTCAAAAATGACTGTTAGTCTCCCTGAGTCAGTAACTAATCACCCAATCAGTCATAGAAGAACTAGCCTCGTTCTGACCCTAGGAAAATCGACAGATCCTAGTTTTTGAAAGGTAGATCGAAAGACTGGGGAGAGCTGAGTACCTCGAAAATGCGAAGTATGGGTAATCAGTCAGAAGACCCGAAAAATCGAAAATTTTACCCAAAAGTCAATTCACCTCGGGCATGTCACCACATGTGCCCCTTCCAGCGTCGACTCACGTCCACGTGACTCGTTTTGGCTCCACAGAAGAGATGAACTCTCTAGCAGCGCCAAGAAGTACGCGAATAAGCCGAGGTGGAACAAAGTCTGCGACAGCAGTGGGCACACCAGGGGTATGGTTCCATCCTGATGGACCTGACTGCGCTGTCCAGTTGTGTCGTCCAAGCGTAAGACGCTGACGACAGTGCTCGATGTCGCAATGCAAAAGCTGCGGAAGCGAGATGTTGCACCAGATATCGGTAGGCTTTTTGTAAGGAAACCTGTACTTGCAGTATGTGCAAGCTCTCCGCAGATGCTCGTAGATGGCCATGAAAGGTCGTTTATGGAGCATCGTGTGGGGGTTCTCAAGAAGCCAAACCAACGGACGAGCCTCGATGAAGATTCTCAGCACGGCTTGGACAATAGCGTCTGCTTTGCGAAGGTCGCGCTGAGCAGTTGTCTTGGCCGGAGAATATTCTGTGCATGGAGGCGACGCCCAAATGATGTCGAAGTAACCTGGTTCGAAATGATCCAGGTACCTCCAAGTCGTGACATCAGCCACGATGTCAGGCTGAGCCTTGTCGGAGATGTCGAGAGTGATGATCTCTGCGTTGGGAAACATCCGACGCACTACCCGAGAGAATGAGCAGCCTTTGCCAGCGCAAATCTCGAGCACGCGAAGCGGACGACCTGAACGTCGACGTCGCCGAAAAGCTCTGCTGTTGAAGCTTGGAAGCATATGAGCCTGCTCTTGAGGGAGCGGGCGCTTCCTCTTGATGGCGAACTCTGTTCTAGCCGCCCAATATGAGTCGCGAGGATCGACGCACTCAAGTTGAAAGGCTCGATCAGCATCGCTAGGGTCAAACGCACTCACAAAGACCGGATGATCCCAGTTGATATGCGTTGCGGGACGTCCAAGGCAGTATGGCCACCGCCGAATGACGTCTGCGCGATCCCAGAGTGCCTCCAAACACTCTTCATAATGCTGATGAATACAGAGTTCATGGAGAGAGAACTTGCCAACGGCCGTCTCAGCGTAGACCTCGTACACGCCATCGTCGTGCGTCTCGAACACAACGTTATTGATGACGAGAGGTCCTTCTGTGAGCCGCGGTAAAGGTTCGTCAGGTGCACGTTCAGCTGCAGGATCACCCATCGGAGGTAGATGAACATTTGCAGGGGGCTTCCAGAGGTTGTCCACGTTTTGCACCGGCGAAACCCTCATGCTCGGTGGGAGCTTGAGCCGATAAGCTTTGTCGCCAGCTCGTTCCTCGACCTCGAAAGGGCCGACGTACAGCCGAGACATCTTATCTTGAGGGAACGTGACGCCAGCTTGGCCACGCTTAAGAAAGACGCGATCGCCAATCTGAAACTCCTCAGAACGTACACGGGGTAGAACAGGCCTTGGCTCTGCCTCAACAGCTTCAGCTCGACGTGCAAGTGCATGTCGTGCTATGCTGATGACATGAGCAAACCTGCCTAGAAGTTTAGCTCCAGGGGGATCGCGTCCTGCGTCTGCATGCTCGCGAGCCGTCGCTTCAATCAACGCAGACTGAGCGGATCGTGGACGCTGAAGTCCATTGATCTCGAAAGGTGAGAACCCTGAGGAACCGGGAGTGCTGTTGTACGCAAATTCCAACGCTGGTAAGAGGTCAAACCAGTCATCACGGTTGGAATTCACGAAATGTCGACAAAGGTCAACGCAGATCTTGACGGCCGCCTCTCCCGAAGAGTCAGTTCGAGGATGCATGGGAGTGCTCATGTTGAGACGCACTCCTGCCGCTTTGAAAAGCGCGCGCCAGANCTCGTCGTATCGAGCATCACGATCAGAGACAATCACTCGCGGTAGCCCGTGCAGACGAAAGACATGACGCATATAGAGCTTCGCCAACCCCACAGCATCAAGACCAAGCTTGACCACAGGCGCAAAATGCACCATCTTGGACAGCTTGTCCATGAAAATCCAAATGGCATCGAAACCATTCGATGCGGGGAAGCCAGACACCTCGTCCATGAATACCACCTCCCAAGGTTTATGCGGGACATGGTGAGCAGACATCGATGAAGGTGGCAAGAGCTTCCGCTTGCTGGTAAGGCATGTAGAACACTCTCTCGCCCAAGAAGCAACGTCCTGATTCATGCCTGGCCACCAGTAGTTCTGTTGAATGCGTTTCACAGTCTTGCGCGCCCCAAAATGCCCACCAGTGATGTGTGCATGGTGCTGCGCAAAGATGGCTTTTCTGATCGACTGACACGCCGATGGGATGAACAAGGCATCGCCGTTGCTCTGAACCCACCAGAGTAATCCATCAACCAGACGCATGCGGTCAGAGAAATCCCTCGGCTTCTCAAGCACCTTCTTGGCCAGAGGATCAGAAGCAGTGGCAGACTTGAGATGGTCTAGCCCCTCTGTACTGATGTCCGGCTGAAGAAAGTCTTCCGACGCAGCATAGAACGCAAGCGTTGGGCGCAGAGACTCTGCCAGCCAAGAAAACACGTTGAGGTCCTGGTATAACGCACCCATGTGCCCAAGATCCGGCGGTTCATCATCCGGTGCGTTATCAACGTCCTGCACCTGGATGCCGTCCGAATCAGAAACAGAGGCCGAAGTGCTCGAAGTCGGACGCGAGAGGAAATCTGCCGGATTCTCAGCGCCCTTCTTATAGCGGACATCGAGGTTGAACTGCTCGATGAAATTGAGCCAACGAAGTAACATCCGCTGAGGATTCTTCGTGGTTCGGATTGACGTCAAAGGTTCGTGGTCTGTGTGAATTACAACCTTGAACTTAGCACCTTTTAAGTAATGACGCCAATGCTCCAGAGAAACGATGAGAGCCAGCAGTTCCAGCTTACCCGGAGGGTAATTCCTCTGAGCACTGCTGAGACGACGGGAGTAGTACTCAACCACCGTCTTCTTCTTCGTCTCCGGATCGACCTGATACAAGATGCCGCCGACCGCCGCTTCGCTTGCATCCACCTCAAGCTCAAACTGACACTGAGGATTGACGATGCTGACTGCTGGAGCTGTTGTCAGCGCTTGAATCAGATCTCGAAATGATT
>JGI26082J51739_10000354_pt1 | contig 28726 bp, 25 predicted proteins | sample SaaInl5LU_22_DNA_FD_51739 | JGI IMG/M metagenome (IMG submission 51739)
CTCTCCCAGCGCACCCTATTGCAGGCGCGCAGCTGCAGCTGATTATCGACTGCGCGCACCAAACCACGAAAATAGGTCTGCGCATTAACCGGCAACTCGGGTGCGGATGAGCAGCCCTGCAAAACTACCAGCGTGATCGCACTAGCCAGCAGTCGACTGAAACCTCGACTCTTTGAGAGTACAGATGAAAAAGACTTCACTACGATTATGCCTATCCCCGTGCGACTAGAATCTATAAAACTTATCAGCCAAGATTTTTCTAGCCCGTTAAATGTCGCAAATATGCAACATTTGGGCTAAGCTAAGCTCAGATATATGTTATTTGCCTGAGACCTAGCCAAACCTTGATACGCTTTGTGCAGCTCAGCTTAGGTGAAATATTGTAGAAACAAAAGCTTAGCGGATCTGCCGAGCCAAAAGAGAAGACAGACGCATGCAGCAGACTGACATTATTCTTATTGATACTGAGCCCGAGGCGATCGAAGCGATTCGCGAGATTTGTGAACCACTGGTTGCCAGCGTCGATAGTGCGATAGATGAAGCAAGCGCTATAGAACAGCTAGCGCGCAAGCATTACGGCATCGCCATTGTCGACGTCTCTATCTGCGACAGCTCGGGTTTTAAGCTCTACGACTACATCCTTAAAGCTCATAAGAGCACGCGTGTTTTGCTGCGTTGCCGTCAAACCGAGGTGATGGAAGCGATCTCTGCAACGCGTAACGGCTGTTTCGCCTTTTTCCAATTACCCAGTATGCAGGTGCAACTGCCCCATCTCGTGCAGGCAGCTGCTCAGATAGACCAGCGCCGTGCAGTAAATACTTGGCGCAACCTGATGACCCACCGCTCGGCCCTGATCGATACGCTACTCGATCAGATAGGCCACTGCGCTGGTTCCGATATGCCTGTACACATCACCGGCCCCGCTGGAAGCGGTAAGCGGCTCTCTGCAGAGTTAATACATCTGGCGAGTGATCGGGCGAAATCGAATTTTGCCGTACTCGATTGCCGCGCGAAGGTGCCCGAGCAGATTATCCATGACCTGTTTGGCTACGAGGCCGGTGCGTTTCCCGAAGCTAAGACAACCGAGATCGGTCTCTTAAAGCGCACGGAGGGCGGTAGTCTGCTGCTGCATCATGTCGACACACTGCCTCACAGTGTACAGACGCAGATTATTAAGTTGCTTGAGACGGGACTCTACCGCCCGCTGGGTGCTCTCTATAGCGAAACATTGAAGACTCGAATCATCGCCACTGCCGATCGTGATCTGGAGTCTGAAATGATGTCTGGTAACCTAACTGAAGATCTCTACTATCATCTGCAGGCGATGCAGATCAAAGTTCCAGAGCTGGCCGAGCATGCCGAAGACATTCCTCTGCTGATCAAACAGCGGGCAAAACAGGCAGCCAAGCTTCACGACTACGCGAGCGGCAGCTTCAGCTCAGGTGCNATGCAACTNCTGACAGAGGCATCATGGCCGGGGAATGTTAAACAGCTATTCGATTTTATCGATGAGTGTGTCGCGGCATACAGTGAAGGTGGTGCAATTCCAGCCGAGTTTGTCGAGTCTCGCCTCGGTGATGCACCGCGTGCGGTACCGACTTTCCAAGAGGCACGGGCCGCCTTTGAGCGCGAATATCTGATTCAGGTGTTGCTGATATCCGAGGGTAATGTGACCCAGGCGGCACGACTAGCTGATCGCAACCGTACAGACTTCTACAAGCTGTTGAAGCGTAATAACCTGGATCCATCCAACTTCAAACACCGACCTGCCGTGGTCAAACGTTCAGGCCAGCGCGGACCGCTTCCACGCCCCCGCCTGAAGATGGCCTAACTGTCTCTATCTGAAATCCTGAGCCCAGACTGGGCTCAGAATAGCGATGGTCAACTACTTGAATTTGGCAATCTTCGCGAACTGCCCCCGCGTGACTCGCAGCAGATCAACCGGAGCTAGTTCAATCTCCAGCCCACGTCGGCCCGCACTTACAAACACTGTATCCAAAGACTCCGCACTCTGATCAATTAAGGTCGCGAAACCTCGTTTCTGCCCTAGCGGACTGATTCCACCAACCAGGTAGCCTGTTAAACGCTGGGCTACTTGAGGATCGGCCATTGCTACCCTCTTCTGCTTCAGCGCTTTTGCAGCAGCTTTAAGGTCTAAGGTCGCAGCCACAGGAATTACCGCAACCGCCAGCGCGTTAGGGCCCCTGTCAGTCTCAAGCATCAGCGTCTTAAAAACCAGAGCCGGATCGAGCTCTAATTTCTCAGCAGCTTCTAGGCCATATGCCGCTCCGGGTGCATGTTCATATTGATGAGTATTGAAGCTTACATTAGCTCTTTTAGCGGTATCGATTGCGGGGGTCATCGGTTAGTTTGATTCCAATATCCGGATTGCACGATCACTCAGATCAATAACATCGAGAATGGTACCGCGCCCCTCCATCACACGCAAAATGCGATCCCCTACCCGCAGGAGCTCAACGGCATCATCGCGGCCAGTGACGCGGCGCAACAGCTCATCAGGCATAGGCTCTGCTTGGCTGTAGGTCTCGCGGTCCATCACTTCGCCTCGCTGCAGCTTCTTCTGCCAACCCGGTGGCAGATTGCCACCGCGCGCTAGCTTTTTCTGCAAACCTGGCGGTAACTGCTTAGCGGTTCCATTAGACTGGGCAGGCACGGAGTCTTTAGTGAAACCGTACTCCTTCTCTAAGACTAGGCTCGCGAGTTCATCGCGTTGAGCGCTTGTTAGTTCAGCTAAAAGCGCACTGGGCTGTTCAACCTCTCGACCCTCCTTGCGAGACTGCTTCTCTGACTTCCACGATTTATCCTTTCCCTTACCCTCTGGCTTCGCCGCTACCGCGGTCTGCGTGAGGCTTAAAGCGAGTACAGCAACGAGCACTGAGTTTAAAACGTTCTTCAACATCAGGTTTAACCTCTGGTATTCAAACTGTTAGTCTAAATCTAGTTCATATCTGTCCGCTTGCGCTGAAATAAGGAGGCGCTGATGCAAATCAGCCAATTAGTGCGATATCCGCTTAAATCGTCTAAAGGCGAGAACTTAGAGCGTGCAGAACTCGACGCGCTCGGTATCAAGGGAGACCGACGGCTTATTCTTTGCGAACCCGATGGACGGTTTATTACCGCGCGCAGCGAGCCTAAACTGCTGCAACTTGAGGTGCAGCCCGAGTTGGATGGCTGGAGAGCATCGCATCCGAGTCTGGGCTCTACCTACATCAATCAGGAGAGCTCACTGAATGGCGAGGTTGAGGTCTGGGGGCGCAGAATTACGGCTCCGAGACTAGCTGGGTCCGAACACTGGTTCAGTCAACTGCTCGGACGCAAGGTCAAAGTTCTCTGGAATAGAGAGGCCGCCGATCTGGCCGATAAGCGTTACCCCTGGGGCCCCATATTCAGCGATGGCTACCCATTATTGGTTTGCAACACTGCATCGCTAGCTGCGATAAACCAGGCCACAGGTGGGATGTTTGAGATGAGTCGTTTCCGCCCTAACCTGGTGATCGATACGGCTCTACCCTGGGCTGAGGATGAATGGGAGTTACTTCAGATCGGCGAAGTGTTGCTGCGTCGTCGCAAACCCTGTGAACGCTGCGTGCTGATAACGCGTGATCCTCAAACGGGTGACAAAGATCCGAATCAAGAGCCCCTCAGAACGCTAGCCAAGCTACACCGCGGCCCCAATCGAGAAGTACTCTTTGGTCAAAACTTTAGTGTAGAGCGCGCTGGTCAGATCTCTGTCGGTGATGAAGTTCAGCTGGCCTGAGACTCCAGCATTTCTCTTAGCCAAGCTCGCAAAGGTTTTAATCGTTTGCTGGAGGGCGACATCTCATCAAGGATCGAGGCGAGCTGTTCAGGCGGATGACACTGTCTTATCCGTTCACGCACCAGACTCAGCGGTGCAAAGTGATAGGCAAAGTTTTGCAGCGCATCCTCGGACAGCGCTGCTCGCTGTTGGTACTCTAACCAGCCGGAAGCTCTGCTTGAAACCGGGCGTAACACCTGCACAGCGGGCTGAGCGGCGACAGGATCAATTGACTCCCCACGCCGAACGCTCACAAATTCACAGCGGTGCCAAAACTCAATGAGATCAGCGTGGCCAGCAAAGCTTGCACCGGTGAAATCCACACCCTGCTCTGCTGCACAATCCTGCAGCGACTGCAGCATTGTGCGCCCATATCCAAGCCGCCTATGCCGCTGGGCGACGGCGATCCGAACCACCCGCCAGTACCGTTTTGCGCCAGCCTCTGCCCAACCAAGGTAGTGCAACAATGACTGAGGGAGTAGATTCCCATTCGGTCGGCGCCGACCCTGCATCACCTGATTCGCCAAGGTTTCGTCCAAGGCACCCTCCGCGGCTACCCAGAGGACACCGACAAGCTCAGAGTCAATCACCAACACAAACAGGCGCTGCCCCGGCGAATCAAGCAGCAGCCTCAGGTCAGCGGGGGTAGTTCGGTAGTGGGCGGACGCTAGCAGTTGGTAGATATCCTGTAACAAGTACTCGTTATCAGGCAGGTCGGCAAGGCTTAGCTCATAAAACCCCTCTGACAATTTTGAATTCGCACGCTCTAGCGCCAATAACAGGTAACGCTCGACCCACTCCTCTAAGATATCGCCGACTGCCCAACGCAGGGGCTCACCCAGCGCGAGGCGACGGCACTCCGGCCGACTCTCCTGCAGCTGTTTGAGGAAGCGCAACCCATACCCTCGCGCATAACCCTCATAGCCATGCAAAGTACTGGAAAGCACCAGATGCTGAGCTTCAGCGGTGATCTGTTCTAGCAACTGTAGCGGCACGCCCGCCGCTTCATCGACAAGGACGCAGCGCAACTCAGTCGATCCGCTTTGAAGCTGTTCTACCAGCTCAGCCGGAGTGTAAAACCTGGGTAAAATCCGCTGATCATTCAGCTCTCGAAAGCGCTGATAAATGCTTGCCACCGCCCGCTTATCGGGTGCACAGAGCGCCAGTTGCTGTGTTTGAAAAACGGATTGCAAGGCGAGAGCTAGGCCGATTGTACTGCTCTTGCCTCGGCCTCTATCCGCATCGAGTACTGTACAACTCCTTGGCTGCTGCCAGGCGTTCAGGAGCTGATAAACCGTTCGCTGCTGAGCCTCACCAAGATAGTGTCCAATACGTTTTGGTGGGCAGTGCGGCTGCAGTTCTGGCACGGCACAGCACTCGGAGTAGCGCAGAACCGCGCTGGAGTTCTCCAAAGCTCGCACCAGCCACCGGATAAATCGGCCCGGCGGACGCTGCCCTGGCTCCACACCTAGTTGCAGGTATTCAGGATCAAAATAGTTCGGCCAGTCGGCGGCGGGCGGCGTAATCAAAGCGAGTAGACCGCCGCCCTCGAGAGTACCGATCGCCTGCGCAAGTGTAGCCGGATTAACCCCCGAGAAGGCGTCGATGATGATCAGTTGGTAGCTTCTACCTAGGTGCCTGACAAATTCACCCCGCCTAATCGGGGTCAAGCCTGCCAAAGGCCGATTCGACAGCAATAGCAGATCCTCGGAGTCACGCCCATAAGTCTGTAGCAATTTCAGCACGGACAGTTCCAGCGCGCTTGCGCTCTGCTTGCTATCGGCTTCGGCTTCGGCTTCGGCTTGGAGCTCGATCTCTATCCAAAGCAGTGAACGTGTATAGCTTGACGAGAGCGCAGCGCGCAGATGATTAAGATCGATCATTGGTGGGTCAGACGCTAGAGCGAGTAGGTGACGCTCGGCATATCAAAACCTTCCGACTCACAGCGCATTTTTGCGTTTGATTCTGAGTCCAGCTCAGTTTCGAGCTGCGCAAATACGTCGGTCACCTTGATAGGACTGAGATCAGCCATTGGCTGGAATGTGTAACAAGTAAGATGAGTATTGGGCGCCAACTGATTGACAAGCTTAAAGATTCTCTCAGCGAAACCACTCACTGCCTCATTGGTAGCCGGTAGCAGCAACCAGAGTCCGCGCGTCGTATCAAGCGCGACTAGATCTCCGGGGCGGGTCATGCGTTGATTCAGCTCGTCAACTAAGCTCTTTTGATGCAGGCTCTGCGTAGGGTCTGCAGGCAGCAGATGAACAACGCTGATCGGGGTGAATTCGCGCATAGCGCGGCGGCACTCCTGTTCGAGCGTGCGTTGAAACCAAAATTGAGAGATAGCACCTGTATCGCTATCAACGGGCAATTGGCGCTGCAACTCCGCCTGCATATCCTGCATCAGGCTACGTTGAAAACGCACCACCAGTAGCGCAGTGACGGCGATTGGCAGAGCCGCAATCAGAAGGCCCGTGGTGTACTCAGGTAGGCTCAGTGCAAATAGCACTAAAGCAGCGACAGTTAAGAGCAGCAGACTGGTTAATTTCCAGTACTGGGCTTCGCGATCAAATCGCCGGTCCCCCATGAAGTGCTCCTCTAATGCTAACTTTATGTATTCTGTACCAAAAACCGAGAAACGGCCAGTTGGACAGCCGTCTGAGGTTATCGGTGACGTTCAATATTCTCGAGACGCTGCTGTTCGTTCTTACGTAACAAGAGATAAATAGCAGCTAGCCCGCCGTGCTGTGGCTGGCAGGAGTGGAACGCAAGCACCTCTTCAATCTTGGGAAGCCAGAGCATCAAGCAACTGCGCATAACGTTCTGCGGTGCCTTATTATGCTTACCTCGCCCGTGATTGATTACCACCGTACGCAGGCCAAACAGATAGCACTGTTTGATAAAACCCGGCACTTCATCCACGGCCTCGGCCAGGCTGCGATTGATGAGATCAAGGCGTGCGTCGGCCGCGTACTTACCCAAACGCAGGTTGCGATAGACGCCCTCCTGCACACCATCACGCTTCCACTCTATCGGATCGGCCGGATTCAACAGCTGCTCCGGCTGAAGACGAAAACGCTCATCGATCCCCTCAGCCTGTTTGCGTCGCTCCGCGAGCTGTTCGATCTCACCACGCCTTAGTGCTTCTCGCGTCGAGACTCTCTTTTCAGCCTTAAGCGGCTTGACCCCCTCACCCAACATCATCGAAGAGAAGTCACTCTTATCAGATTCGCTCATCTACCCCTCGGAAACCGGTAAATTAGTCTTAAAACAGTATATTAACTCAGCTAAGGCCGCCAAAACTCTTTAAACCACCTTAAAACCTGATATTCTCAGGTCTAACTCGCACTTACGTACTTTCAGGGAAGATTGCCCACATGCAACGCGCGCTCATCGTGCTGATTCTGCTTATCGCAGGTATCGGCGTCTATCTGTTCACTCAGAAGTCCGACTCACTTACCGATACCCAACCGCAACAGAGCCTTGAGCCGAGTAACCAGGAGATCGAACCAACGGTTGTTGAAGCGGCCAAAGAGCACATCGAGAAGCTAACGACTGAGTCTCAAGAGCAGGTGCTGGATATTACCAAAGCGGATAACTTTGTGACCGGCGAGCAGCTGCTCAAGATGCCAACGATGGAGTCGGAGCAGATAGCTATTGAACAGGTGGACAATTCCTCCTCTCCTGAAACTGCTGAAACTGCTGAAACTGCTGAAGCAAGTGTCCAAACCACTCAAACCCACTCCCTTAACCAACAGGTTGAGCAGATGGTCGAGACTGTCGTTGAGAAGCGTGCTGAGACAGCGCCCGCTAAGACAAGCACCATGCAAACCAATCAGGCAAAACCTGCCGCGCAGAGCAGCGANGAATCTACGCAGCTCGTGGTAACCCAAGCTATAGATTCAGGCTCTAAAGTAATCCAGGGGGCCGCTGCAGCAATTCAAAGCCAGTCAGTCGTCGTGACCCAAGGTGCCGCTCCCGCTGTGAGTTTTGAGCCGGCGCAAGTTGACGCAACCAACCTAGAAGTGACCAAAGTGGGTGAAACACAAACGGGTCAATCCCTGCGTCCTGGCCAACGGATTCGCCTACAAGAGCTACTCTCTGACCCTGACCTAGCAGCCGGTACGGTCTTCTACATCCATGCCGTTTCGCCGACCGATGCGCAGGGGCTGTGGGGNATTCTGCAGCGTGGTCTGATTAAAACCTTTGCTCAGGGCATTGAACTGAAAGAGAGTGGCCGCGTATTAACAGCAGAGATACCCATGCTGGCAGACGAGACGCTGGAGAATCGCCGGAGCTCATTCCTNGGTGAATTCCTCTATCAGAAGGTTCAAGACACCTACGTCTACAACTACCAACAGGGGATGCTTGGACAAGACCCTGATCTGATCAAACCCGGCCAGCAGTTGATTATTGTCAGCTACAGTGAAAATGAATTGATCAGCATCTTTAACCATTTTACCCAGCCCGGAGCCTGAGCAACCGGGGCTAGAGCGATAAGCAGCGAGGCAGCATGATAGACCTTTACACCTGGACGACACCTAACGGTCGCAAGATCTCTATCATGCTTGAAGCCTGTGGCCTCGAATACGAAGTACACCCCATCAATATCGGTGCCAATGAACAGTTTGCACCGGAGTTTCTTAAAATCAGTCCAAACAACAAAATCCCGGCGATTGTCGATCGTGAGGGTATCAACGCAGAGCCTACCTCGATATTCGAATCAGGAGCGATTTTGCTCTATCTCGCAGAGAAGTGTGGCAAGTTTCTCCCGTCTGACCCGAGCGCAAAACTCGAGGTTATGGAGTGGTTGATGTTCCAAATGGGGAGTTTTGGCCCTTACCTCGGCCAAGCGCACCACTTCAACATGTTTGTAAAAGAGCCCGTCCCTTATGCCGAGAAGCGCTACCAAGATGAGGCCTACCGTCTCTGGAGTGTGCTGAACACTCGCCTCGAGGGCCGAGAGTTTGTCGCCGGCGAGCTGAGCATCGCTGACTTCGCGCTCTACCCCTGGGCTGCCCGCTTTGAATTCCAACGAATTAATCCAGCAGACTATCCAGCGGTGCATGCCTGGATGAAACGCTTGGAAGCCTTTGATTTCGTTCAACGTGGTATGCAAATACCGAGCTAAAGCTGCTGCCGAGCGCTAGACAGCAACTGATCAATCCCTGTACAATCTCGCTTCTTTCAGCGGGCCGCTCCTTTGTTCGTCTGTGCTATGTGCGCTCGATAAACCAATGACGCAAATGGCGCCACCTACCGGTTCGCTCACTAAATACAGGTAACAAACCTCCGATATGTCAGATTCTGAAAACCCGACCCTCAGCTTTGCTGATCTGGGTCTTGCGCCCGCTATTCTCGATGCACTCAAAGATGTTGGCTACGAAACGCCCTCACCCATTCAGGCAGAGTCTATTCCTGCTCTACTCAATGGCGACGACATCCTTGGACAGGCGCAGACCGGTACCGGCAAAACTGCAGCCTTTGCGCTGCCCCTGCTGAACCGGGTTGATCCAAACTTGCACCAGCCCCAGCTGCTGGTACTTGCACCAACACGCGAACTGGCAATTCAGGTCGCAGAGGCTTGTGAGCAGTATTCACGCTATCTTTCGGGCGTGCGCACCCTCTCTATCTACGGCGGCCAGGCCTACGACACTCAGCTACGAGCACTGCGTAAAGGTGTACAGGTCGTTATCGGCACACCCGGCCGTGTGATGGACCACATCCGTCGCGGCACTCTGGTGCTTGATAAGCTGCAGGCTCTGGTACTCGACGAAGCAGACGAAATGCTGCGTATGGGCTTTATCGATGACGTTGAGTGGATCTTGCAGCACACGCCACCAGCGCGCCAGATCGCTCTATTCTCGGCCACCATGCCGAACGAAGTACGTCGAATTGCTGATAGCTACTTGAACGAACCAACTATCGTTAAAATCGCATCTAAAACTGCGACAGCCAGCACCATTCGCCAGCGTATCTGGGAGGTACGCGGCATGTCTAAGTTTGCTGCACTGACCCGTATGCTAGAGCAGCAGGAGCATGATGCGGCGCTGATTTTCGTACGCACTAAGACGATGACCGAAGAGCTGACCGAACAGCTGCGCTCAGAGGGTTTCCCTGCGGCCGCACTGCACGGCGATATCCCTCAGGCTCAGCGCGAGAAGATCGTAGAAAAGCTCAAAAAAGGTAACCTTGAGATTCTGGTTGCAACCGATGTCGTGGCTCGCGGTCTGGACGTGGATCGCATCACCCACGTATTCAACTTTGATATCCCGTATGACACTGAGTCCTACGTGCATCGTATCGGTCGTACCGGTCGTGCCGGCCGCAGCGGCGACGCTATTCTGTTTGTCACTCCCCGTGAGCGCGGCCTGCTGCGCCAGATCGAGCGCCGCACTTCGTCAACGCTAGAGAAGCTAGTGCTGCCGACGGCTGCAGAGATCAATCAGATGCGTGCACAGCGTTTGAAGAAACAGTTGGTTGACGCGACTGGAACCGCCGATGCGACCGCCTACCATAAACTGATCACTGATCTGGTAACCGAAAGCGGCATTACCGCAAGCGCGCTGGCAGCCGCGGCACTCGGTTTGATGAACTCAGACCGTCGTTTCTTCTTGGANGAGAACGAGCCCGATCCAAACGCGGCACCACCGAAACGCGAGCGTGCACCGCGCCAAGAGCGTGAGGGTAAACCTGGCAGCCGCCAGCGTAACCGCGAAGCACTTGATGCCGATAAACAGCGCTACTGGATCAATGTAGGTCACGATCATGGTGTGAAACCGGGCAATATTGTCGGTGCCATCGCCAACGAAGCTGGCATCAACTCGGGCCAGATCGGTCGAGTCGATATCAGCTCAGGCTTTACCACGGTTGATCTTCCATCCAACCTGTCGAAGGCTCAGCTAAGCCAGTTGGCAAAGGCTCGTGTCTGCGGGCAGTCACTCAATATTCGTGAGTGGAGTGATGAAGCACCAAAACGCGGTCGTCGTCGTGATGACTCTGAGGGTGCACCCAATCGCCCGCGTAAGCCGCGTGATGGCTACGCTGCAAAGGGTGGAAAGGATGCTAAGGCTGCTGGCAAATCTGATCGCCCAGCCCGTAAGCCAAGCAAACGTCCCGTCAAGCAGGACTAGTAGGACGGGTCTGGACCCGACATTCCACCGGCTGGGTGTCGCCTTAAGAGGCGACCTAGTTGATCACTACTATCCCACTGAAATAGTTGAGGCGGCCCCGTGGGTGCCGCCTCATTTGGCCGGAAAAGATTTCGGCTCGTCAATTCCCATAATGACCCGGGTCAGGTTGCTGAGCTCAGCACCGAGTAAACGGCTCCCTCTGCATTCCCTTTCAGTTTAGTTCTCAAAATGCGAAATACCAATGAAAGGTATTCAACGCATAAGGCTTTGTTTTTCCGATATTGCTCCGNAGCAAACTGGATTTAAATCAATTTTTCTAGGCGATTTTTGCCATTCAACTGGAGAAATCTTCAGGCTCAAATTGGTTGAAAATTAGCGCCTCTTTGTCTCTAACTTTCAACCGTTTTATTGCGGCCTCCCGCTTCGTGGCGCTGGAGCGGTTAGACTGCGACTCCAGATAGACAATCTCAATCGGCAAACGGGCCCGAGTATACCGGGCGCCACCTTTAATCTCCCCACGATGCTGACGCAAACGTCGTTGAGGGTCTGTTGTCACGCCAGTGTAGAGCGAACCATCACCACAGCGCAGGATGTAAACAAACCAATTTGACTGAAGTTTCTCCTCGCGACTCATTGTTNTAGCTTCACTTCCCGAGCATAAGGGTATGAAAAAATATTGTTAAAACAGCAGCATTTAGTGTCACACATCAGCAAGTAGTCTGACCAAAATAGAGTAGACTCTGCGCATCTCAATTACCACCGCAGTGCAANCCTCTGCGTNAGCTTACAGGACCAAGTCCATGCTTCACACCGTTCTTATCGGTCTCGCCTTCGTGGCACTCCTCTCGATCATTTTCGAAGAGGTGATTCATGTAAACAAAGCNAAATCGACCCTCTTTCTTGGGAGCCTCGCTTGGATCCTAGTTTTCCTTTTCCCTGAGACAGGCGTCAGTGCAGAGGAGCTGAGGCACAAGTTGGACGAGAACATCCTCGAAATAGCAGGACTCTGGCTNTTCCTGATGGCTGCGATGACCTTCGTCGCCTTTCTCAACCAGCAGGGCCTTATCGAGACGTTGATATATAAAATGCTGCCGCGGCGTATCAGTGAACGCAAGCTGATGTTTTTAGTTGCTGTCTTCGCCTTTGTCTTCTCATCCCTCTGTGACAACATCACAGCGACATTGGTCTCTGTCTCGCTTGTGCTCTCTCTGCGACTGGACCGGCGCAAAACGCTGCGCTTCACCGTTATGGTCGTTTTCGCCGTCAACTCTGGTGGTGTTGCACTCATTACCGGCGACGTAACGACGCTGATGATATTCCTCGCAGGTAAAGTGGAGATTCAGGAGCTGTTACTACTCTCCCTCCCCGCTTTCGCTAGCGTACTAACCCTGGCTGCCATGCTGGCGATGCCGCTGCGCGGCACAACAGAGATTATTCCCACACCAAGACGGGACGACCATGTCGGTAAAGTGATCGCAGTAATTTTTCTGGCGACCATTATCGGCACTATCCTGTTAAACGTCATAGCAGGCATTCCACCGGTGCTGACCTTCCTCTTCGGCTTGTCAATCATGTTCCTGATTGGGCGTTTCGCTTACTCGGAAGATAAGCGCGAGAACCTGCTGGACTACATCCGCAAGATCGAGTTCGACACGCTAATGTTCTTCCTCGGTATCCTACTGCTTGTCGGAATGCTGAAAGAGATTGGTGTTCTCGACAACCTGGTGGGTATCTACCAAGTGATGCCTGTTTACGCGGCTAACTTTGTAATGGGACTATTCTCAGCTGTCGTCGATAACGTCCCACTTACCGCTGCCCTGCTGAAAGCCAATATCGATATGTCGCATGCCGAATGGCTGATGCTGACCTATTCGGTGGGAGTTGGTGGTTCTATGCTGGTCATCGGTTCGGCCGCCGGCATAGTGGCAATGTCGAAGGTGGAGATCCTCACCTTCGCCACTTATGCCCGTTATGTTCTATTTTTGGCGATCGCCTTTGTCGTGGGGTACGCCGGGACCTATGCGATGGGCACACTGCTACTCTGATTATCGCCATACCAAGCGAGTTCAGAGTGCAACTCCACAACTTCGCCTACAATAATCAGTGCCGGCGCAGGCAACTGCGCCTGCGCCTGCTTGGCGCAAATATCGTCTAACTGTCCCGTTAACACTTGCTGATCCGCACGCGTACCGCGCGAAACGATCGCCACTGGCGTGTCAGGTGCTTTACCGGCTCTCATAAGACCTGCTGTCAGAATATCGAGCGTGTGCAGACCCATATAGAACACGAGGGTCTGATTTGTACCTGCGAGCTCATCATAGTTGATCTCAGCCGAACGCTTCTTTAACTGACCGGTGATAAATTTGACCGACTGTGAGTAGTCGCGATGCGTCAGCGGAATACCGGCATAGGTACTACAAGCGCTTGCGGCGGTGATCCCAGGAACCACCTGAAAGGGTACGCCAGCCTCTTTCAACTGTCGTAGCTCTTCACCACCGCGACCAAAGATAAAGGGGTCACCGCCCTTCAGACGCACAACTCGCTGCCCGGCTTTGGCGTGCTGTACCAACAGATCGTTGATGCCCTCCTGCGGCACCGCGTGGTTATCACGCTGCTTACCTACATAGATCAGATCCGCATCTCGACGGCAGAGCTCGAGCACCTCAGGAGAGACCAGCGCATCATAAAGCACCACGTCGGCCTGTTGCATCAGCCGCAGCGCCTTAAAGGTGAGCAGTTCAGGATCACCAGGACCCGCGCCCACCAGATAGACCTCACCAACCTGATGATCAGCATCAGCACGCTCGATCTGCTCGATCAGCAGCGCCTCTGCCGCTTCATTCTGCCCTGCAAAGACTCGCTCCGCCACGCTACCGCTCAGTACCTTCTCCCAAAAGTTGCGTCGCTTATTGACGGTATCGAACTTAGCCTTCACTTGAGCCCGAAACCGCCCCACCAGCTCGCCTAAATTCGCGTAACTTGGGGGTATTAGCGTCTCGAGTTTAGCGCGCAAATTGCGCGCTAAGACCGGTGCCTTACCCGCTGATGAGATTCCAATCACGATCGGGGAACGATCAACAATTGCAGGGAAGATAAAGGTGCACAAAGGCGGGTTGTCCACCACATTCACGGGTAGACCGGCAGACACAGCATCCGCATGAACGGCTCGATTCACCCGATCAATATCGGTAGCGGCGACGATCAGGCGAACCCCTTTAAGGTGGTCCACATGATATTCAGCTTCGATCAACTCACCGCCAGATTCGCTAATCAGCTTTCGGACTTCAGCATCAATTCGAGGTGCAACGAGCCGCACGCGCGCGCCGGCTCGCGTGAGGAGCCGCCCTTTACGCAGGGCAATATCACCACCGCCAATCAACAGTACAGATTGCCCTTTAAGGTCAAAGAAAAGCGGCAGATATTCCAACTGAAACTCCCAGTTCAAGCCCTAATTGATCGGGCGGTACTTAAATAGCGATTCGTAACCATCTTCGGCATAGAGACAGGTAAAACCATCGGTCTCGGCGATCAGTGCACAACTGGCATTGTACGGGCCGTACTCCTCCCACTGGGCGGTGCAATCATCACGCCCTCTTGAGCTCTGGCCTTCAAACAACAACTGATTACCCGCCTGACTCCAACGGTACTCCAGTTCATAGAGCTCACAGGTGCCACGTCCATCGGTCTCGCTATATGAGCCAGTGCCGTCGGCGCGAATCGTCTCGATACCAATACGCTCGCCTTGGTCACAACTGTAGGTGTGATCATATATCTGATAGCGTCCGACCGGCTCTACAGCTGGAGCGGGCTCCGGTTCTGCTAGCGCGAACAGAGTTGTAGTATCCAGCCCTTCAGCTGTGATTCCCATGGAATAATCCGCTCGCAGCGGTGTCTGGCGCAGCAAATTAGCCAAGCGAGTGCGTTCGATACACAGACTCGTCTCATCGGAGCCGGCACCGTTTTGCAGTTCGTCTACAGGGAAGCTCGCAACCAGATCACCGAATGCGGGGTAATTTAGACTCATCTGCATCAAACCGTTGGGCGCAAGGCCCTCGCTTCGTAGGTTATTGGCAGCTGCAGTGGACTGCTCTCCAGTACTCAGGGTTATGTACTGCCCTTTTACTGCAACCTCAGCCGTAAGACCGGGCTGAATATCCCCAAAATCCACGGTGGCCGATGAGCCATCGAGCGGAATTTGGCCATAGGCCGCAGCCGGCGAACCGGCCGCCAGAGATGCCAGCAGCGCGGGATTCTGAGTCGCTACACTAAACAGCAGATCCAGTTGTTTGATCGGTGCTAGCGCAGTACCAAACTCAAGATCGTAAAGTGATACACCGATGCCTTTTACGCCCTGAGCCATACCCGTCAACATACCCATCAGAGCAGGATTATTCTGTAACATCTCCTGCTGTACTTGGCGAATCTCAGCACAGGCAAATGTCGCCTGAGTAAATTGATTCCACAGCTGGATGGTCACCGGCAACAACTGATCCATATCCAGACCCAGACCAAAGCCAAGTAGCTGCGCATCAAAGTCGGCGACGTGTTGGGGCACATGCCCATTCAGCAAATTCAGCTTCTGCAGCGTATCTCCAGTTTTAATCTCAACCACTGAACGACTGGCGACGCGCAACTCAGGCTCGGTCTCTACTGAGGTGTAACCACCAACAATTCGTGGCGTCCAGCCTGCAATTCGGGCGTACTCCTCGCGGCAGACCTGAGTCAACGAGTCAGCTGGACTTGGCTCCTGCAGTAGCGCCGAGAGCGCCTCGATGTCGGTTGCCATACGAGAGCTCTGGGTATTTAGGAAGGCCTCAGCCAGACGCTGAATATCCAGAACCAGATTGAAGTCGTTGGTAAAACCGTAACGTTGTTTCAGACTCGCCAACGCGCCACTGCTCTTGAGGCTTTCGGCAGGTGTGGCGATACGTAGACGCTGTGCCAACTCACCTGCACTATCGAACGGGGTCGTAAAGCTCAGCACGGCGGTATCGCCGCGCTGAGTCACAACGAGATCTATCTGCTCAGTTTCGTTAGGCGGTGTTAACCGAATACTGAGATACTCGTGCCCAGCGATCCGCCTCTCAGCAACGGAGAGCCCTGCGCTGCGAGCCTGTAACTCCCAGAATTCAACAAACCGGTTATTATCTTCTGCCGCAATGTGCAGAACAGGCACAAGCCCGTCAAGGAAGAGCTCTTGATTGCCGCTCATCGATAGTCCCAAGCGGGCATAGACATCAGCCATATCGCTGCCAGGAGCAAAAAGGTTACGCACGACGGCTGCACCAAAGCGCTGCAAGGGGGCGTAGCCCGAACCGCTCTCTAGCTCCTGAGCAATGGTCTCTGCGTCAAATTCGAGATCGGGTTGAGCGTAGAGGTAATCTAGCTGTGCCAACACTGCCGGCGTTGCACGCCCACCGGCGTAAAGCACCGTATCTGCGGGTACATACTCACCGAGCCGATGGTCAGCAATATCATCAGCAACCCAAAGACCCGTGCTGCCACCCACGGAGAGCAGCGCACTAGTAATCCAACTCTTCACAGCCAGTAGACCCGGTTCCATAGAAACTCCAGAGACAGTGTCAGCAGCGTTTCAGGCTGCCGAGCAATGAATTTGCCTCAGATCAGAGCTGTGTATGCAGACCACACTCGCGCGTCTCCAGCGCCTTAGTTGGATCGAAGTAGTCCAACTCGTTAGGCAGAGCGAATCGCTCAAGGTAGGCCTCTAGGTCGGCCTCACTCCAGTGGAATAACGGCGCAACCTTTAACACAGCGTCACGGCTCTGGCTCACAACGTCCAGCGACTGACGGAACTCTGTCTGATCCTTTCTTATGGCATTAAACCAAAGATCGGGTTTAAGTTCACTGAGTGCTCGCTGGAAGGGTTCGAGTTTAACCTGGCGGGTAAACTCTTCATGCTGGGGATCATCCACATCAGGGATACCTCCCATCAACACATTGCGCCGGGCACTACTCACCTGTGGAATATAGGTGACGATATTAAGGTCCAAACGCTCAATCAAGGATTCAGCAAAGCGGTAGGTTGCCGAGGTGTTGTAGCCCGAATCAACCCACAGCACCTGGATCTCGGGCTTAACTTGGGTAATCAGATGCAAAATAACCGCTTCGTAGGGTCTGAAGTTCGTTGTAACCAGAGGTCGCTGACTGCGCTCCAGAGCCCAGCGCACAATCTCATCGGCACTGCGCTGATCAAGGTACTGGTTTGCAGCTTGAAGATCGAGGGTCATGCTGTCGCTTCCTGTTGTCGGTAGATTGGCAGTGGCTGATCCACCGCGCCCTGGTACTGAACGCTGATCTCAGTGTACGCGTCTAAATGCTCACGCCTGAACAACTCGTCATCAAGCTCAACCGCGTCAAAACCGCAACGTTCAAGGAATTGTAGCTTATCACGACTGGTCTCACCTACTGCACGAATCTGACCGCTAAAGCCTGCCACTCGTAGCTCCCGAGCGATACTGAACGAGCGCCCATCCCTCAAAATGGGAAACTCCAACGCGATCATGTCAAAACGGCTAGCGTGCNGGAGCAANTGATCCAAAGGATCCTCTCCGTTGGCACGTATCGCTTTTATAGCGGCCTGTGCAGCAGCGTCAAGCTCTAGATATTCGCTAAATGCCAAGGGCTCAGGCTGACTATCGATCGGGTGTATCTCACGATTAACTAGCAACGGCATAAACGGCCTCCTTAAATGGTGCAACGCCCAGACGACGTACAGTATCTATAAAACGCTCACCCTCGACACGAAGATCTACATAGGTCTCCAGCAAGCGCTCTAAGGTGGCAGCAACATCGTCCGCTGCGACAGCACGACCGAGGACTTTGCCAAGAGAAGCATCTTCGCGGCTCGAACCACCAATCGTAATCTGGTACCAGTCCTCACCTTTCTTATCGACCCCCAGAATACCAATGTGGCCGACATGGTGATGGCCACAAGCATTGATACAACCTGACATGTTGAGGCGTATTTCACCGAGATCGTGCAGGTAGTCCAGATCCTCAAAGGTGCGGTTGATCTGCTCAGCGATATTCAAGGTGTGTGCGTTCGCCAGGGAGCAGAAATCAAACCCCGGGCAGACAATCATATCGGTCAGCAGGCCAATGTTGGCGCGTGCCAAGTTATGTTCAGTTAGCACCTGCCACACTTCGTACAGATCAGCCTGAGCTACATCAGCCAGCACCAGATTCTGCTCATGTGTTGAACGAATTTGAGCAAAGGAGAAGCGCTCAGCGAGATCAGCCACAATCTCCATCTGTAGCGCGGTAATATCACCGGGGGCTCCCAGGTGCGGCTTCAACGAGACAGTGACAGCTCGGTAGCCCGGTTGTTTGTGCGGATGGGTATTGCGCGCATACCAGGTGCGAAAATCTTGATTGGAGTCGAGCTTCTCATCCAGCGTCAAATCGGCTGCGGCATCTTCTCTGTAAGGGTGATCTGCGAAGAATGCGGTGACGCGGTCAATCTCCTGTTGAGGAATCCGTAGCTCGCCATCTTTGAGAGTTTGCCAATGGCGCTCAACCTGTTCGGTAAAGGCTTCAATGCCCATGGCTTCAACCAGTATTTTGATACGCGCCTTGTACTTGTTATCACGTCGGCCTTTGAGGTTGTAGATACGCAAAATCGCCTCAAGATAAGAGAGCAACTCCGGCGCAGGTAGGAAGTCCCGGATCTTCTTACCGATAATCGGTGTGCGACCGAGCCCACCACCCACAAGCACCTCAAAACCGAGTTCACCGGCCTCGTTGCGCACAAGATGTAGGCCCACATCATGTACCTGAGATGCCGCACGATCCTCACTTGATCCAGTGACTGCTATCTTAAATTTGCGCGGCAAATAGGCGAATTCAGGATGAAGCGTTGACCACTGGCGTATCAGCTCACACCAGGGGCGTGGATCCTCGGTCTCGGNTGGGTGAATACCGGCAAAGTGATCGGTCGTCGTATTACGAATACAGTTCCCTGAAGTCTGAATGGCATGCAACTGCACTTTCGCTAGACGCTCTAAAATATCCGGCACCTCTTCTAGCTTCGGCCAGTTGAACTGAATGTTGGTGCGNGTAGTGAAGTGACCATAGCCTTTATCGAAATCACGCGATACCTCAGCCAGCACACGCAACTGCTCGGCGCTCATCAGCCCATAGGGAATTGCGACACGCAGCATCGGAGCCTGACGCTGGATATAGAGACCATTCATCAGCCGCAGAGCCAAGAACTCATCTTCGCTGAGCTCTCCAGCGATAAAACGCTGGGTCTGATCGCGATACTGCGCAACGCGCTCATCAATCAGGCGCTGATCCACTTCATTGTATATGTACATCGTTTTTCTCCAGACTAACCGGCCAGCACAAAGCGCAAACCGATTGCCATTAACAAACTTCCTATCACCGGCTGCATCACACGATGCGAGAGCCTTGCTCCCAGGTAACTGCCGACAAACACACCCGGCAGTGACCCCATCAGCAGATTCAGCAGCAGCGAGGTATCAACGCTACCCATCTGGTAGTGTCCCAACCCAGCAACNGCGGTTAGCAGCACCGCATGCAGNAGATCGGTACCAACAATCTGTGCCATCGAGAGTCGTGGGTAGAGCAAGATAAGCACCGCAGTACCTAAAGCTCCGGCTCCCACCGATGAGAGCGTCACCAGCACACCCAAGACTACGCCGGCTAACAGAGTTAACAGCGGACGTAGCTTCTTAAGGCGCTGCCCTATCTCTGTTTCGCGCATACCCTCGGCTAGTAGCTTCACGCGCTGACGCATAAATACTGCAATCGAGGTCAACACCAGCGAGAATCCGAGGGTTAAATTGATAACCTGCTCTATCAGAGCCTGTGCCCCGAAGCTCGCGAGTAGCTCCAGCGTTAACAACGAAGCGGGTAAGCTGCCGGCCAGTAGCAACACAACAACTCGGTAGTGCACCAGTTGCTTGCGCGCATACCCGAACACTCCACCGCACTTGGTGATCGCTGCATACAGAAGATCGGTACTCACTGCGACAATCGGCGCTACTCCAAAACCCAAAATCAAGATCGGGGTCATCAGTGCGCCGCCACCGATACCGGTCAAACCAACGACAAAACCAACCACCAGACCGGCCAAGGTGTAAGCAATTTCCACTTTAAAGCCCTCTAAATCCGGCGTTATATATAACTTTCGGCGATATTAAATAGAAATACATATAACTGGAAATACTATTTGCCTGTTTATTTATAACGGAATCGTATATGCCTAATTGAAATAAACAGTGGGTTGAATATAACCAAATGATACTAAGCAAAGTTTTAAATATTCTTTTTACTTATATCAATCCGTGCTGATAATAACCTAAAGTTTTAACCAACCCTTAGGTACATCTGATGCAACAGCTCAGCGAACAGCGCCTCACACACCTGCAGCAATTAGAGGCAGAGAGTATTCATATTATTCGAGAAGTAGCCTCCAGCTTTGATAATCCGGTCATGCTCTACTCTATCGGGAAGGACTCTTCTGTGATGCTCCACCTAGCTCGCAAGGCTTTCTATCCAGGCAAGCCGCCTTTTCCTCTGCTCCACGTGGACACCACTTGGAAATTTAAAGAGATGATCAGCTTCCGCGATCAGATGGCTGAAGAGTCGGGCATGGAGCTACTGGTGCATATCAATCAAGAGGGTGTGGATATGGGCGTGGGTCCGTTCACGCATGGCTCATCACGCCACACCGATATTATGAAGACTCAGGCGCTTAAACAGGCATTGAACAAGTACAAGTTTGATGCAGCTTTTGGCGGTGCGCGCCGTGATGAAGAGCGCTCGCGCGCAAAAGAGCGAGTCTTCTCCTTCCGCGATCGGCACCACCGCTGGGATCCCAAGAATCAACGTCCAGAACTGTGGAACATCTACAACACGGAGGTGGATCAAGGCGAGTCAATTCGCGTCTTCCCGCTAAGCAACTGGACTGAGCTAGACATATGGCAATACATATACTTAGAGAATATTTCTATCGTTCCACTTTATCTTTCTGAGGTGCGACCTGTGGTCGAGCGGGATGGCATGCTGATCATGGTAGATGACGAAAGAATGCCAATTAATCAGGATGAGATCGTGCAGCACAAATCGGTGCGTTTCCGCACTCTTGGCTGCTACCCGCTAACAGGTGCGGTGGAGTCTGAGGCCAACACCTTGCCTGAGATCATTCAAGAGATGCTGCTGGCGACAACTTCGGAGCGCCAAGGCCGTGCGATCGATCACGATAGCGCCGGCTCGATGGAACAGAAAAAGATTGAAGGGTACTTCTGATGAACCAAGAACAGGACTTAATTGCTCAGGATATCGAGGGCTACCTTGCGCTTCATGAAAACAAGGAGCTACTGCGTTTTATCACTTGCGGTAGTGTTGATGACGGAAAATCCACGCTGATCGGCCGCCTGCTCCATGACTCAAAGTTGATCTACGAAGACCAGCTTGCCGCGGTACAGAACGACTCAAAACGCATCGGCACCACAGGCGAGGAGATCGATCTCGCCCTGCTTGTAGACGGTCTGCAGGCGGAGCGTGAGCAAGGAATCACCATTGATGTCGCCTACCGCTATTTCTCAACAACTAAGCGTAAGTTCATCATCGCCGATACACCAGGGCATGAGCAGTACACGCGTAATATGGCGACGGGCGCATCCACTGCAGATCTCGCTATCATTCTGATTGATGCGCGGCACGGCGTGCAAACACAGACGCGTCGCCACAGTTTCATCGTCTCGCTGTTGGGCATCAAACACACCATCATCGCCATCAACAAGATGGATCTAGTCGACTACTCACAGCAGCGCTACGAGGAGATACAGCAAGAGTATCGCGATTTTGCTCAGTCACTTAATTTGAGTGACCTACACTTCGTGCCACTCTCTGCACTCAAAGGCGACAATGTGGTGAACAGCTCCGTCCGCATGCCTTGGTATACAGAGGCGCCTCTGCTCTCCCAGCTTGAGACGATTCAGATTCGAAAAGTGCATTCAGCAACACCGTTCCGCTTCCCAGTACAGTATGTCAACCGCCCTAACCTCGATTTCCGCGGCTATGCCGGCACGGTAACGAGCGGTGCAGTGCGAGTCGGCGACGAGGTTAAGGTTCTACCCTCAGGTAAACTTAGCCGTATTAAACAAATAGTCACTTGGGACGGTGAACTACCCGAGGCGTTTGCACAACAGGCCGTCACATTGACCCTTGAGGATGAAATCGATATCTCTCGTGGCGATCTACTGGTGCACGCCGATTCAGCGCTCAAGCCACAACGAAACTTCAATGCGCACCTCGTCTGGATGAGTGATGAGCCTCTGGTATCGGGCCGTACCTATGCGCTCAAGCTCGCTAGCAGCTCAACCAGCGCGGTGGTGAGCCGCATCCACCATCGTATTGATGTAAATTCGCTGGAACGCTGCACCCCGGCCGCACTGAGCCTGAACGAAATTGCCGAGGTCGAGATCAGCGCCGAACGCCCAGTGTTAGCGGATGATTACCAGTCATTACGTCAGACCGGGGCATTTATTCTGATTGACCGCCTAACCAATGCTACCGTGGCGGCGGGTATGGTTTCGAGCTCAGAGCACGTCGTTGACCGTATCACACTCTACTCTCAACCAGCTGTCTCAAAGGAGGATCGAGCTATACGCCTGGGCCAACAGGCACTGGTGATCGGGCTTCCAAACGCAGACAGCACACTGCTCTACACTCTTGAAAGAGCTCTGTTTGAGCGTGGACGACTGGCCNTCATAGCTGCACCTGGGCAGCAGCAGGCATTGGTTGATGCAGGGCTGATTGTTCTGAGTCAATCCAGTGAGGGCGCCGATTGGATAGCATCCTGTGAGCAGGGAGCTGATCTTTTCCTCAATGAGCNCTTGGATAACGCACAACGGGTAGAATTGATTCTGGATGCACTAGAGCAGCACCAAATCATCTAAACCCCCTTAAAAAACAGGGTAATAGCGCGCTCCGTTCTTTGGAACGGGGCGTATACCTGGGTTACAATATCGCATCGCTCAACCTGAGAGTTTGTCAAAGAGTAAGGGACAGAATGACCGATTTTCTGCTGATACTCATCAGTACCGTACTGGTCAACAATTTTGTGCTGGTTCAGTTTCTTGGACTCTGCCCATTCATGGGTGTTTCCAACAAGCTAGAGACCGCTATGGGCATGTCTTTAGCGACTACCTTTGTGCTAACGCTCTCATCGGTTTGCAGTTACCTGGTCTACACCTATCTGCTGCAGCCGCTCGATCTAATCTACCTGCAGACCGTATCATTTATTCTAGTGATCGCTGTGGTGGTGCAGTTCACAGAGATGGTGGTACACAAGACCAGNCCCCTGCTTTACAAACTGCTTGGCATCTTCCTGCCGCTGATNACAACCAACTGTGCGGTGCTCGGTGTTGCACTGCTTAACATCCGCAAACAGAACTCCTTTGTGGAGTCTATTGGCTATGGCTTCGGCGCAGCGGTTGGTTTCTCTCTGGCACTGATCCTATTCTCGGCGATTCGCGAGCGCATTGCTGTTGCAGAGGTGCCCGTACCCTTCCGGGGCGCAGCCATAGGAATGATCACCGCGGGTCTGATGTCGCTGGCCTTTATGGGCTTTGCCGGCTTGGTAAAATTCTAGGGTGAGTAACATGGACGCGATTCTCACCGCAATTGTCGTGCTATTTGGGCTCGCGCTCATATTTGGCTTAATCCTCGGCTATGCCTCAGTGCGCTTCAAAGTAGAGGGCAATCCGATTGTAGATCAGATCGATGCGATTCTGCCTCAGACACAGTGCGGCCAGTGTGGTCACCCAGGCTGCCGCCCCTATGCCGAAGCAATTGCGGGCGGTGAAGCAATCAATAAGTGTCCGCCTGGTGGGCAGGCAACCATTGACCAGCTCGCAGAACTGCTGAATGTGGAGTCNATCCCGCTCGATGCTGAACACGGCAGCGAGGATGTACGCAAGGTCGCCTACATTCGCGAGGATGAGTGTATCGGCTGTACCAAGTGTATTCAGGCCTGCCCTGTCGATGCCATTCTCGGCGCGGCAAAACAGATGCATACGGTTATTGTGGCGGAGTGCACCGGGTGCGACCTATGCGTCGAACCTTGTCCGGTCGACTGTATCGATATGATTCCGGTCGCAACCACGATCGGCAACTGGAAATGGCCAGCGCCGCCAAGCCCTATGCAGATCATCGCAACAGATAGACCAGCACAGATAGAGGAGAGCCAAGCATGACCGTTTACGCTTTCCATGGCGGCATTCATCCACCTGAGAATAAACTCCAGTCGACGCTACTGCCTGTAGCCCAGGCCAACCTCCCATCGCACTTGATTATCCCGGTGCTGCAGCATATCGGCATGGCCGCCGACCCGGTGGTTAAGGTGGGAGATTTNGTATTGAAGGGACAGGTGATTGCTGAGCCCGTTGGACGTATCTCTGCAGCGATACACGCACCCAGCTCCGGGCGGATAATCGACATCTCGCAACAGCCTGTACCCCACGCCTCAGGGCTCGAAGCTGAGTGTATCGTCATAGAAACTGATGGTGCAGAGACCTGGTGCGAATATGAGGGGCTCGAGGATTACACCCAGATACCTCCTCACAAACTGATCGACTTTATCCGCTCTAAAGGGATCGCTGGTATGGGCGGCGCAGGCTTCCCAACCGATGTGAAACTGCACCTAGGCGATGACCATATTGTAAACACATTGATCATCAATGCGGCCGAGTGTGAACCCTATATCACCGCCGACGATATGCTGATGCGCACCGACCCTGAGGCTATTATCGGCGGCATAGAGGTGATCGCTCACCTGCTAAAACCGCACCATATTTTGATTGGTATCGAAGATAACAAACCCGAGGCAATCGCCGCACTCAATCGTGCAGCGGAGGCTTCTGCCTTGCAGATCGATATCCAAGTTGTACCGACCAAGTACCCCTCGGGAGGAGAGCGCCAGTTAATTCAACTGCTCACCAATATCGAAGTACCAAGCGGCAAAATACCGGCTGATGTTGGCATTGTTTGTCAAAATGTAGGCACCACTGCAGCGATTTATGAAGCGGTTACCACTGGCCGTCCGCTCATTTCGCGCATTGTGACGCTGACGGGTGATGCGCTGGCACAACCACAGAACTATCGCACCCTGCTGGGTACGCCATTTACCACTCTGCTAGAACAAGCCGGTGTCGATCAGCAGCGCCTGAGCAAACTCATAATGGGCGGACCGATGATGGGCGTTCCCGTCACGAGCCCCCACATACCCGTGATAAAAACGACCAACTGTATTATCGCTACAACGGTCGAGGAGATGCCCGCACCGCCACCTGCACAGGCGTGTATCCGCTGTGGTCTTTGCGAGCAGGCCTGCCCTGCGCAACTGCTGCCGCAACAGCTTTACTGGTTCTCCAAGGGCAAGGAGTTTGAGAAGGCGCGCCAGCACAACCTATTCGACTGTATCGAGTGTGGAGCTTGCGCCTACGTCTGCCCGAGCAATATCCCACTGGTGCAATATTACCGCTTTGCCAAATCAGAGCTCCGCAATGAGGAGCTAGAACAGCGCCGCGCCGACCATGCCCGGGCCCGCTTCGAGGCACGCCAAGAGCGCCTCGAACGTGAAGCCGCGGAAAAAGCCGAGAAGCGCAAACAGCGCGCGATTGAAGCGGCTGCGGCTCAAGCCGCTCGCAAAAAGGCGCAACAGCAGGCACAAGCTGAGACTGCAACAGAGAATAGCAGTGCAGCAAGCAGTAATGAGGCCGAGGTGAAAGCGCTTAAGGTAGCTGCCGCGGTCGCCCGAACTAAACTGAGTAAAGCGGAGAAAGCGCTCAGCGCTCGCGATAAGGGGCTGGATGGAGTAGACAAGTTAGAGGCTACGGTAGCTCAGTTAAGCGCTAAAGCTGATGAAGCTCAGGCCGCCTATGACAAGTCCTTGAATGCTAATAACAGCAGCTTGGAAATCGCAAAATCAGACGCAAAATGCGACGCAAATCAGGATAATAGCCCTGATACACAGGCCCAAGAGCAATCTGCCGAGGAGCTAGACATGAAGGCCCTCAAACAGCAGGTATCAATCATGCGAACCAAGCTGAAGAAAGCCAAGGCGGGTAACCCTGAGAGTTCCGAGATTGCGTCATTGGAGAGCCGTTTAGCCGAAGCCAGCGCGACCTTGAAGGCCGCTGAGGATAAACAGATTGAGCGGGCTGCCGCAGAAGGTATAGACCTTAAACAGCTCAAGATTGACGCAGCCTTAGCCAAAGCTGCAGTCACGAAACTCGAACGCGCTGCCAAGGCTGCGCAGAGCGATAATGAACGCGAAACATTGGAGGCGCAGTTGCCACAAAAACGCGAAGAGGCTGATCAATTAGCCAAAAAGCTGGCGAGGTTCGAATAACAGATGCCGCTACGCTTGAGCTCCCCCCACGTCACCCGTAACAACAGCACCGCTGGCGTGATGCAGAAGGTTGTGCTGGCAATGGTACCGGGTATAGCGGCGCTTACGTTGCTATTTGGATGGGGCACCCTGATTCAGGTCCTACTCTGTGTAAGTTTCGGCCTTTTGTTCGAAGCAGCCGCTGTGCGACTTCGCAAACAGAATCTGAGCTTTTACCTGTCCGACTACAGTGCCGTTGTAACAGCGCTACTGCTAGCAGTCGCAATTCCACCCACAGCACCCTACTGGGTCGCCATCGTCGGCATGCTGGTCGCTATTCTCTTTGGAAAGCAGGTTTATGGGGGGCTGGGTAACAACCCATTCAACCCCGCGATGGTAGCCTATGCGCTGCTTCTGGTCTCCTTCCCAGTTCAAATGACGAACTGGGTCTTACCGGGCGAAACGCTTGCCAGCGCCACGCAGACACTATCATTGATCTTCGGCGGCGCCACTTCGACTGGCTTAGGTATAGATGGACTCACCGGCGCAACACCACTCGACCTACTGCGTAACCGCGGCGGTGTAACCACCTCAGAAGTCTGGTCAGGCGCAGAGCTCAGCGCTATCGCCTCCGCTTACCAGTANGTAGCACTGGCTTGGTTAGCAGGCGGGCTCGCCCTGCTCTATTTGAAAGTCTTTACCTGGCACACNCCTATCAGCATGATCCTGAGCCTTCTGGTACTCAGTGCGCTGTTCTATGGGTACGATCCGGATAACTACCTTGATCCGCTCTCGCATCTGACCTTGGGCGCAACCATGCTAGGCGCATTCTTTATCGCTACCGACCCAGTCTCGTCAGCCACGAGCACGCGTGGCAAGCTGGTATTCGGCGCAGGCATCGGGGCACTGGTCTTTGTAATCCGCACTTGGGGCAACTACCCCGATGCGATCGCCTTTGCAGTACTGNTAATGAACCTTAGCGCACCCCTAATCGATCAATACACCCAACCACGTACATACGGCCACAAGGGGATCCGCAAAGGCCCAAGGGGTGAAGAGTGATGCAAGAGATTTCGGAAAAGCCNACTAGATTGCTGGATGCGGTACGGCGCAGTGGCCTGGGGATCAGTCTGTTTGCCATCCTGTCTGCGGGTATTATTGCTATTACTCAAGTGAACACCAGAGAGCAGATCGCTGCTAACCAGGCTGCGGCGGCTGCGCGAGCGCTGTTTGAGATCTACCCTTCATCCATTGATCCTGAACTCTATCAGCATCAACTCCAGCTATCCGCAGACAGCCTTGGGCACAGCGCGCAACAAGTCGCTTACCAAGCGATTGAAGCGGGTCAGGTGAGCGGTGTTATCTTGCCTGTGCGCACATCTGAGGGTTACTCCGGCGATATCGACCTGCTAGTGGGCGTCAACAGGGACGGATCCGTGGGTGGTGTGCGTGTAGTCACGCATCGGGAAACACCGGGACTGGGTGACAATATCGAGCTGGCAAAATCAGACTGGATTCTCAGCTTCAACGGTCGCTCACGTGATGGAAGTGACGACCCTCGCTGGGCGGTACGCAAAGATGGAGGCGAGTTCGATCAGTTTACCGGCGCAACCATAACGCCGCGCGCCATCGTCGATGCGACAGCTACCGCACTTGACTACTTTGAGGCGAATCGTGCGCTGCTACTTGCCCCGGTTACCCCCCAGACAGGAGGAGCGGAATGAGCACTGAAAACGCCAAACTGATCAAGCAAGGCTTGTGGGATAATAACCCGGCACTGGTACAACTACTGGGGCTATGCCCACTGTTAGCTGTAACTAATTCGGTTGTTAACGCGCTGGGACTGGGTATTGCAACGCTCATCGTTCTGACCGGTTCCAACCTGGCGATCTCACTGTTTCGCAATTTGGTTCCGGAATCTGTGCGTCTGCCGATATTCGTTATGATCATCGCCGCGCTGGTAACAGCGATCGAGCTTCTGATGCAGGCGCTCACCTATGATCTCTATCTGATTCTTGGAATCTTCATCCCATTGATCGTGACTAACTGCATCATCATGGGGCGAGCGGACGCCTTCGCATCACGCAACCCAGTGCGCGAGTCACTGGTCGATGGCCTGTCCATGTCGATTGGTTTTCTGATCGTGCTGGTGCTTTTGGGTGCACTTCGCGAACTTGTCGGCACNGGCGNCCTGTTTGCCAANATGCAGCTACTCTTCGGTGAAGCTGCCCGTGATTGGCACTGGGTGATAGCCGTCGACTATCCACAGTTCCTGTTCGCTATTTTGCCGCCAGGTGCGTTTGTCGCACTCGGTCTGCTGATAGCGATCAAGAATGTGATCGACGCGCGAATAGAGGCTAAACGCAAAGCGCTAGAGTGCGCCCTCCCTCCACA
>JGI26082J51739_10000360_pt1 | contig 28490 bp, 27 predicted proteins | sample SaaInl5LU_22_DNA_FD_51739 | JGI IMG/M metagenome (IMG submission 51739)
TGCCACACCTTCGCTGCCGCCAATCATTTCAACGATAATGTCAACATCGTCACGCGTGGCAAGCTGGGCTGCATCATCATACCAGTCAATGCCATCAAGCGAAAAGGCCCGGTCAGCTGACCGGTCGCGCGCGCTAACGGCAACAATGTCAAGCGATTGCCCTGCGGCGGTCGCCAAATCACCATGCCGATTGATGAGCTGGCGGGCAACTTCGGATCCAACGACCCCAAGGCCAGCGATCGCAATTTTTAAACCGGACTTTGCTTTTGTCATCACAAATTCACTTTTTCACAAATTTTCGTTTCTGCCAGCAATAAGCGGCTTTGCAATGGTGTAACCATTTGCCCGATTTCTGGCAAGGCTCCTACCGGTCATTCGGGCAGTTTTACCATGTTTTCTTGGCCTACAGATTGGTGGCGCTTCGCGCGGCCTGATCATAAAGACCCGATAACAGCCGTAATTGACGCGCCACCTCACCAAGCTCGGCGCCACTGCCACCGTCAAAAGGCATAAAGCCATCGACAAGACAGGCCTCGCGAACCGCGCGATAACGAAGGCATAAATCAATGCCCATATCGGTTGTGGCGTAAAGCACTTCCTTGCCATGTTTTTCGCTGCTGACAAGACCAGCCTTGAGCAATTTTTTCAGCGCATAATTGACCGTATGGCTGTCATCGACATTCAATTTGAAACAGATATCGGCCAGCTTTTTTGGGCGCGCCCGATGATTGACCGAATGAAGACATAAGATATCAAGAACATTAAGATCAGTGCCGCCGCTAACGCTTATGCCAGCTTCGGCAACCGCAGTTGCCATTGCTTTCACCATCCATTTGCCAAAGGCGTTCCACGCGACAATCAGGCCATATTCGACCTCGCTTAATTCAGCCGCCTTTTCCGAAACCAAATGCGATGACGAAACAATCCTTTTGGCATCAGGGGTTTTAGACTTTTCTTGTGCCATCAAATCTCCTTTCGTCATGTGCGGTTTGGTTGCAAAAGCGGTTATTTTGCCGGCTTGTCACTTTTGCCAAAACCGCCACCACCAGGCGTTTCAATGACGAAAACATCACCAACCCCCATTTTACGAATGTCGGTTGCGGTAAGCGTTTCGATCGTGCCATCGGTTCGTTCAACCCAATTGCGCCCAAGCGCCGCCTCACCGCCACCATCCATGCCATAAGGCGGGACAATACGGTGATTGGCAAGAATCACCGCTTCCATTTCCTCAAGAAAGCGCAACCGGCGGCGAACACCATTGCCGCCATTATGCCGGCCAATCCCACCCGACCCGTGCCTGATCTCAAAGCTTTCCAGCAAAACTGGATAACGCCATTCCAAAATCTCGGGATCGGTCAAGCGGCTGTTGGTCATATGGGTATGAACCGCGTCGGTTCCGTCAAAATCTGGCCCTGCGCCTGATCCACCGCACAAGGTTTCATAATATTGATAGGTTGCGTTCCCATAAAAGAAATTATTCATTGTGCCTTGCGCTGCGGCCATAACACCAAGCGCGCCATAAAGCGTGTCAGTGACAATCTGCGAGGTTTCCACATTGCCGGCAATGACCGCCGCAGGATATTGCGCCTTTAACATACAATCATCGGGAAGAATAATCTGAACAGGCTTTAAACAGCCTTCATTCATGGGAATATTATCGGCCACTAAGGTTCTGAAAACATACAAAACAGCTGCACGACAAACAGCGGCAGGCGCATTGAAATTATTCGCACCCTGCTTACTTGTGCCGGTGAAATCAACAATTGCCGACCGGTTGGATTTATTGATTGAAATCATGACCTTGACCTGTTGTCCATTATCCATTGGATAGGTAAAGCTGCCATCTTTGAGAACATCAATGACGCGACGAACCGATTCTTCGGCATTATCCTGAACATGGCCCATATAGGCGATAACCGTTGCCAGCCCGTAATGCGTGACCATTTTGTGAAGTTCACGAACGCCCTTTTCATTGGCCGCTAGCTGGGCGCGAAGATCGGCGATATTTTGATCCGTATTGCGCGCTGGATATTTTGCCGAATCCAAAATGGCGCGCATTTCTGTTTCGCGATAGTTTCCGCCATCAACAAGCTTGAAATTATCGATCAAAACGCCTTCTTCTTCGATATGTTTTGAATCTGGCGGTGCCGAACCCGGCGTGCGACCACCAACATCGGGGTGATGCCCGCGCGAGGCAACAAAGAACAGGATATCCTTGCCAGCATCATCAAAAACCGGTGTGATGACGGTGATATCGGGAAGATGCGTTCCGCCATTATAGGGATTGTTCAGAACAAAGGCGTCGCCAGCATTAATATTACCCTGATTACCGCGGATAACGGCGCGAACTGATTCGCCCATTGACCCGAGATGAACCGGCATATGCGGGGCATTGGCGATCAACGCACCCGCCGGATCAAAAATGGCGCAAGAGAAATCCAGCCTTTCTTTAACATTGACCGAAAGCGCGGTGTTTTGCAGCGTATAGCCCATCTGTTCGGCAATCGACATAAACAGATTATTGAACACTTCCAGCATCACTGGGTCGCAATTTGTGCCAATCGCCACCCGCGGTGCAACGGCCACGACACGCCGAACGACAAGATTGCCAATCGCGGTCATTTCCGCCTGCCAACCAGGTTCGATCACATTGGTTCCGGTGGCCTCGGTGATCAGGGCTGGCCCCATAATTCGTTGCCCTGCGGCAATTGTGCTGCGGGCATAGACCGGTGCCGTCACAAATTGGTCATCCATATAGCATTGAACATGATCCAGAATATCCAGCGGCGCGTCAGGAGCGGCGGTAACACTAGTCTCAACATCGAAATTCCGGCCAATTGACTCGACCGAAATCGTGGCGGCAACAAGTGCCTTATCCGGCATCAAAAAGCCAAACCGTGATTGATAGGAGGATTCAAAATCAGCAATCATCGCCGCAATCGAGCCAAACGGCACGGCAAGCGCGGTATCCGACCCGTCATAGCGAAGATGGACATAACGATTTGTTTCAATGCGCGCGCTGGCAATATCCTGACCCACAAGTTCAGCCTCGCTTTGCGTGGCGAGATCATCCAGCTCGCTTTGCAGCCTTGACGTCAGATTTTCATTAAATTCGGCTTCAAGTGTGCGTTCGCGAAGCGCCGTCACATCGGCCAGCCCCATGCCATAGGCCGATAAAACACCAGCAAAAGGATGAATCAAAACCGTTTTCATGCCCAGAACATCGGCAATCAAACAGGCATGCTGGCCGCCTGCCCCGCCAAAACATTGAAGCGCATATTCAGTGACATCATAACCGCGCTGAACCGAAATTTTCTTGATCGCATTTGCCATATTTTCAACCGCAATGCGCAAAAAGCCACTGGCAATTTCTTCTTCGCTTCGTTTGATACCGGTTTCAGCTTCGACCTGCGCCGCAAGCACGGCAAAACCAGCGCGAACGGGCGCCACGTCAAGCGCCTCATCCTGATTGGGGCCAAAGACATGCGGAAAATATTGCGGCTGCAGCTTGCCAAGCATGGCGTTGCAATCGGTTACGGCAAGCGGGCCACCACGGCGATAGCAAGCAGGCCCCGGATTGGCACCAGCGCTTTCCGGCCCGACTTGGAACCGGCCATGTTCAAACCGGCAAATTGACCCGCCACCAGCAGCGACCGTATGAATCAGCAGCATTGGCGCGTGAATCCGCACGCCGGCAACAACCGTGTCAAACACGCGCTCATAGGCATTTTCATAATGCGCAACGTCGGTTGAGGTGCCGCCCATATCAAAGGTAATGACCTTGTCAAACCCCGCCTGTTTTGCGGTTTTCACTGCGCCGACAATACCGCCGGCAGGGCCTGACAGAATGGCATCCTTGCCCTGAAACAGGCTGGCATCGGTCAAGCCGCCATTTGATTGCATCAATTGCAGCTTGGTGCCTTTGGATTGGTCAATATCGCGGGCAAGACGGTCGATATAGCGCCGCAGAATCGGCGACAGATAAGCATCAGCAACGGTAGTGTCGCCGCGCCCGACAAATTTAATCATCGGGCTGGTACCATGGCTTGTCGATATTTGCGTAAAGCCAATTTCGCGCGCACGCGCCGCAATCGCCAATTCATGCGCCGGCACGCGGTAACCATGCATCAAAACAATGGCAATGGCACGGATGCCATCATCAAAGGCGGCCTGCAGCCGCGGCGTTACATCATCAAGATCAAGCGGCGTGATAATCTGGTCACGCGCATCAACGCGTTCGATCACTTCTTCAATGCGGTCATATAGCATTTCAGGAAGGATGATTTCCTTGTCAAACAGGCGTGGTCGCGCCTGATAGGCAATGCGCAGCTGGTCACGAAACCCCTTGGTCACAACAAGCAGTGTTTTATCGCCCTTGCGCTCGAGAAGCGCATTTGTCGCCACGGTTGTTCCCATTTTGACAGCATCAATCGCATCGGCTGGCAATGGCGCATCTTTGGCGATATGCATCAGATCGCGCATGCCCTGCAAAGCCGCATCTTCATAGGCTTCGGGATTTTCGGACAATAATTTATGTGTTAGCAACGTGCCATCCGGTGTGCGCGCGACAAGATCGGTGAATGTGCCGCCACGATCAACCCAGAATTGCCAACCTGATTTATCATCTGTCTTGCTGTGATCGGGCTTTGTCATTTGTCATCATCCGTGAAAATACTGTGATGCGACAACGTTTATAAATTATCAACAAAATGTCAATGTCAGAATGATCAGCTGTCTGCATGATCATCGGCAAGGCTCATGCTTATCCCGTCATTGATATCGGTCGCCAGATAGTCACGAATATTGATATCGTCGAAACAGCCAATATTCACGCCATAGACGCTTGGGTCGCTTCGTCGGATATGATGCGTGTAAATCCCGCATGTCTTGCAGAAATAATGTTTGGCGATCGCCGTGTTCCATTGGTAAAGACTCAGTGATTCAGCGCCTTTTTCAAGGATGAATTGGTCAAGAGGACAGCTGACCATAACCGCCCAGCGTCGCCGACACAGGCTGCAATCGCACCGCCTTGCCGCGGCAAAATCAGCCGCGTCGGCGTTGAAAACACAATATCCCCGCAATGGCAGCGGCCATGCAAACGGCTTTGATCGTGATGGGAAACAGTCATTATTTTTTATCTCTATCAAGATCGGTCATCGCGCGCGCCAGCGCATGATTTCCGGTTTGGTCTAAATTTGCCACGACACTATCAAAGTCGATCTTATCGCGGTTTTGGCTGAGTTTTGATTTGGCAAAATAGCCGGTGAGGTTAATTTCAAAGCCAATAATGCCGTCAATCTGTTTTGCCAAATAATCACGCGGCGCATCGGCCATTTTCCAGCCCTGTTTGCCATTGGTTTTGTTTTCGAAAAATTTGGTCAGCTTGCCAACAATGGCAGTCTTGCCTTTGACATCATCGACAAAGCGGATGGTTCCCTGAAAATGGATTGCCTGATAATTCCATGTTGGCACATGTTTGTGATGTTCGGCCTTGGTTGGGTACCAATTGGGGCTGATATAGCCATCTGCGGCTTGGAAAATCACCAGAACCTGGCTTTCATCTTGGCAGATGTCAGCAAGCTGGTTACGCCGCGCAATATGGCCGATCAACCGACCGCGGCAAATCTGATCATCGCCATAATGCAAATCACCATCGGGCAAAATGGGGATATGGTTCGCCGCCAATCCCTGATCTGACTGGGTGACCAAAGTCCCCAGCGGATATTGCGCCAAAATCGCGTTGATCACGCTGTCTCGTTGTTCGGCAAATTCGCTTGGGATGAACATCGTGTTTCCTTCTGTTGGCCTAGCGAACAGCCTACGGCCTTTATCAAATGCACAATAAGATATTTTAAAGCGCTGGGTTATTTTAATGCGCTGGGTGACATTGGCAAGATTGAGCGCGGCAACATTAAAGCGTCTAATAAAGTGAAAATCTATATAATAAAAACAATAAATTAGGGTCTATTTCTGGCTTTTAAAATTGGGTTTCTTATGTGATTGTTTCGACATGAAACAGACGATTGCCATGATTTCAATTGTTGTCGCGCTGATCTTTGGATCAATCGGCGCGTTGCTGGCGGCTGACTTTCAGGCAGGATTTGCGGCGTTTCAAAAGGGTGATTATGCGGCGGCATTGCGTGAATGGACGCCCCTTGCCGAACAAGGCGATGCCAAAGCCCAAAATAATCTTGGGGTGATGTATGCAGAAGGACACGGTGTTCTGCAGGATTATGTTACCGCGCATATGTGGGCAAATATTGCATCAATGAATGGCGATAAGATCGCACCAAAACTGCGNAATGCAATTGCCAAAAGAATGACCCCCGCCCAAATTCACGCGGCGCAGACACGGGCTAAAGACTGTATCGGCAAAAACTATAAAGGCTGTTNAGCAAACCCCACCGCGCAATCCCTATCGAAATCAAAATCGCGCCCATAAAAAAGGGCCAGCAAAAGCCAGCCCTTTTCAAAATTAAGATCTTCCAACACCGGATTATCGAGTTACTCAAACCATCAAGCACCAGAGTAACCCAGTACTAAAAATATTTTTAACGCTTGGAGAACTGGAAACTACGGCGGGCTTTCGCCTTACCATATTTCTTACGCTCGACAACGCGTGAATCACGTGTCAGGAACCCGCCAGCTTTCAAAACCGGACGAAGACCCGGCTCAAACAGGGTTAGGGCGCGGCTGATGCCGTGACGAACCGCACCGGCCTGACCAGATAGGCCACCACCGCGAACCGTTGCAATTACATCAAATTCGCCAGCGCGCTCGGTTGCATCAAATGGCTGTGCCAAAATCATCTGCAAAACAGGGCGGGCAAAATAAACCTCAACCTTGCGGCCATTGATTGTAACCTGACCTGTGCCGCGCTTTACCCATACGCGGGCTGCGGCATCTTTACGACGACCTGTTGCATATGAACGGCCAAGATTGTCGATTTTTGGCTCAACAGGTGCTGCTGGAGCTTCGGCAACAGGTGCGTCGGCACTGATTGCGCCTAATGCTGCCAAACCTTCGGCCTGAGTGTCTGTGTTTTGTGTATCTTCGGCCATGACTACCTCACATTCTTTGAGTTCATGCTAGCAATATCCAGCGCGACGGGCTGTTGTGCTTCATGCGGGTGGCTTGGGCCTGCATAGATATGCAGGTTGCGCATTGCTTGACGGCCAAGCGGCCCGCGCGGAATCATGCGCTCGACAGCTTTTTCAATCACGCGGGTTGGAAAGCGACCGTCAAGAATCTTGTCAGCAGTCCGCTCTTTAATGCCGCCCGGATGGCCTGTATGCCAATAATAGGTCTTGGCGCTACGCTTGTTACCGGTCAAATGCACCTTTTCGGCATTGACGATGATGATGTGATCACCGCAATCCATATTTGGTGTGTAGGTTGGCTTGTGCTTTCCGCGTACGCGCATGGCAACAAGCGAAGCAAGACGCCCAAGAACGAGATCGGCTGCGTCGATGACGAACCAGTTTTTCTCGATGTCTTTTGGCGTTGCAACATAAGTCCTTGGCAAAGGCATGTTATCATCTCCAGAAAAAAATGAGCCCGCAAGACATGGCACGCCATGCATCACAAGCTGTCCTGTCGCGGGTTATAGGCAGTTTCGGCGATAGCGTCAAATATTATTTTCACGCGAAAAATAGAATTATTCAATTCTTACAGTGGCTTATTTATGCGGTATTATTTTACCACATATTTTTTCGTTGTTTTTTCGCNATTTACCACCCCTCGCCCATCGCATTTGCCGCGCCGCTTGGTTGGTATCATAGCAAGCTTGGCAGGTCTGCCAAAAGCCTGTAAGACAGTAATATAAATTCATCCATCACTAATTTGTCGGCAAAAGGGTGCCTATCTTGTTCGTTCTGATCGATAATTATGACAGCTTTACCTGGAATTTGTGGCATTTCCTGTCTGATCTTGGCGCCGAAGTCGAAATTCTGCGCAATGACGCGATGTCGGCCGATGAGGTGATTGCCCGCGATCTGGAAGGCATCATTATTTCGCCCGGCCCGGGAACGCCGCAAAATGCCGGCATGACGATGGATCTGATCCGCGCCGCCAAAGACGCCGGAACGCCCCTTCTTGGCGTTTGTCTTGGTCATCAGGCGCTTGCTGCGGCCTTTGGTGCCGAGATCAAGCGCGTTGATCCGCCAGTGCATGGCAAATTATCAATGGTCGAAAAAACCCGAAGCAATGCGGTGAAAAGCGACGTTCTGGCCCTATGCCCTGATGCGTTTCCGGTGACGCGCTATCATTCGCTGGTGGTTGACGAGGCCACGCTTCCTGCCGAATTGACCGTAACCGCCCGCACCAAAGCGGGGGCAATCATGGGGATTTCGCATAATGACGCCGAACTTCACGGCGTTCAATTCCATCCGGAATCAATTGCCTCGGTGGCAGGTTACCGGATTTTGGCGCAGTTTCTTGAAATCTGTGGTCACGGCGTCACGTCGGGCGAAACGCTTGATCGGCTTGAGGCGCAAATTCTGCGGCTTGACCAGCGCTTTCCCGATCAGATGCACGCCTAGGCTTTTTTATCTGTTATTGCCTTATTCATGCGCCAATCATCAACTGCCCGTCATTGACGTCGGGTAATCATCGCCACATCAACCAGATCACCCTTTTCGCCATTTGCGCGATATAGCCGCCGTCCTTGTTCGGGATAGTCAATAATATCAAAATCCAGTCGCTGGCCAGCAATGATGCATTTTAACGTGTTTGATCCGGTATTGCGCAGGTCATGCGCCTCGCTGCCAGCCGGATAGGCAATNAAATCGCCAGCTTCGACCTGTAAAACCGTCTCGCCAATGCGCGCTGTTCCGGTGCCTTCGAGAATATAAATGCATTCTTCTTCGTAAATATGCCGGTGAAAGGCGCAAGAGGCCGACCCGATTGGCACCTCAATTATGCAAAAGCCCAATTTGGTCAAACCGGCAATATCACCAAGTGATTTTTGCATGCGCCGGNCATCACGGTTCAAAAAATGTTTTTTATCCTGACCGGCCATTTTGGCGATTTCGGTTCTTGTGACTAGTTGTTTTCGTGTCATGATCCCGTCTCCTCAAAGAAATCATCTGACCAATTTAACATGCTTAAAGCTTTTCAATGCGCGGCCGGATTTGCACCAGCCTTCCCGCCTTGATAATCAGGCTCACACAATTNGCAGCCATGCCTTGCATTGCACAGTCTTGAACAATATAGTCTGGCGCAGGAAAATGGCGCTTTGCCTGCGGCTTCAAGGCTTTTGACGAGGCTTTTGACAAGGCTGGCACAAACCGCCCCGACAAAGGAAATAATGATTCATGTCTGACATCGTAAAATCATCTCTAACCGCGCTTATCGCTGGCGAACGGCCAAGCCCTAGCGCCATTCAGGCCTGTTTTAACGCAATCATGGATGGTGATGTTGGCGAAGCACAGATGGCAGCCTTTCTGATNGCGCTTAAAATGCGCGGTGAACAGGTCGATGATATCGCCGCGGCGGCAAGCGTGATGCGTGAAAAGGCGCTGACCATTAAGGCAAGCGACAATGCGATGGATATTGTCGGCACTGGCGGCGATGGGTTTGGCACTTACAATATATCGACGGCAAGCGCCTTTGTCGTTGCAGGGTGCGGTATTCCGGTTGCCAAACATGGCAATAAGGCAGTGTCATCAAAAAGCGGTGCAGCCGATGTTTTATCGGCGCTTGGGATCAAGCTTGATTGCGATATCGCTCTTGTTGAACGTGCTTTGGCCGAGACGAATATTGCCTTTTTGATGGCCCCGCGCCATCACGCGGCGATGCGTCATGTTGCGCCTGTCCGCGCAGCACTTGGGGTGCGGACAATTTTTAACCTTTTGGGCCCTTTATCTAATCCGGCGCTTGTCACGCGCATCATGGTTGGTGTTTTTGACCAAAGCTATTGCGCGCCCTTTGCGCATGTTTTGGCCCGTCTTGGCACCAGCCATGCATGGGTGGTTCACGGCGCCGACGGGCTTGATGAAGTTAGCACAACCGGCAAAACGCATGTTGCNGCGCTTGTCGATGGCAAAGTAAGCGAATTCACTATTTCACCTGAAGATATCGGTTTGCCAACAGCCCGACTTGACCAGCTTCGCGGTGGTGATGGCGAACATAATGCGCGGTATCTTCGCGCCCTTCTTGAAGGCGAAACTGGCCCTTATCACGATATTGTTTTATTTAACGCAGCCGCAGCATTGGTTGCTGGCGGGCATGTTGCTGATCTACAGCAGGGGGCAAAAATGGCCAAAGCGTCGATTGACTCGGGTAAGGCACTTAGCGCACTTGATGGCTTGATTGCCATCACTAACGGAAAGGCCTGATCTGATGGAAAATATATTGGCCACCATCATTGATGAGAAACATAATGAAGTTCGCGCCCTTGCCGCCGCGACCAGCTTTGCNGCACTGGATCAGGCTGCCAAAGCGGCATCGCCGGTTCGTNGCTTTGCCGCGGCTTTGGCGCGTGACAGTGCCGATGGCTATGGGCTGATTGCCGAGCTGAAAAAAGCCTCGCCATCAAAAGGATTGATTCGTGCCGATTTCGATCCAGCAAGTTTGGCAAGGGCTTATGAGAATGGCGGCGCAAGCTGTCTTTCGGTTTTGACCGACCGTAAATGGTTTCAAGGCGCCCCCGAATTTCTGGTCGCGGCGCGTGATGCCGTCACCCTTCCGGTTCTGCGGAAAGATTTTATGATCGACCCCCTACAGATCGTTGAATCACGCGCGTTGGGCGCTGATTGCATTTTGCTGATCATGGCCGCGCTTGATGATGCGTTGGCGGCTGAATTGGAATCGGTTGCCTTTGATTATGGAATGGATGTTCTGATCGAATGCCATGATGCTGATGAACTGGCGCGGGCGGGCAAATTGCGCTCGCCTTTGATGGGCATTAATAACCGCAATCTAAAAACTATGGACATATCGCTTGATGTCGGCGCGGCGATGCTTCCTGACTTGCCAAAAGACCGGATTGCCATTGCCGAAAGTGGCTTGTTCACACCAGCAGATCTTGCAAGGATGGCGGCTGTTGGCGCACGCTGTTTCTTGATTGGCGAATCTTTGATGCGTGCCGATGATGTTGCCGCGGCAACAAAAACCATTCTGGCCAACCCTGTTGCCAGTTAATAATCGCAATGATGTGAAGGAAGAAAATGGCCATGGCTGAATTTACCCATTTTGACAATGACGGTAACGCACATATGGTTGATGTTGGCAGCAAAGCCGACACCAAACGTATTGCCATTGTTAAAGGGCATATCCGTATGCAGCCTGAAACCTTGGCCATGATCACCGATGGAACCGCCAAAAAGGGTGATGTTCTGGGGGTGGCGCGGCTGGCTGGCATTATGGGGGCAAAACAAACTTCGAATTTGATCCCGCTATGTCACCCGCTTGGGCTTGACCATGTTCACCTTGATCTCGTGCCAGACGCGGCNTTACCCGGTGTGCAAATCACCGCAACCTGCGCCGTATCTGGGCCAACCGGTGTGGAAATGGAGGCGATGACCGCCGTTTCGACTGCCGCGCTGACCGTTTATGATATGTGCAAGGCCGTTGATCGTGGGATGGAAATTGGCAATATTCGACTGACCCACAAATCAGGCGGCAAATCAGGCAGTTATGATGCCGAATAGGCCAGACACAGCGCCAACAGATAAAAAACCGCCATTATTGCCGGTTGATCGGGCCTTGGCCGCCATTTTGGCATTACTGCCTCAGACGATTGCCGTAACCAAACCGCTAGATCAGGTTCTTGGACTTACCTTAGCCGAAGATCTTGTTGCGGTGCTTACCTTGCCACCACAAGCGGTATCAGCGATGGATGGCTATGCCGTTCGGGGTGCTGATGTGACGTCATTCCCCTGTAAATTGACCCGCATTGCCGAATCTGCCGCCGGTCACCCTTGGACAGGTAAAATCACCGCTGGACAGGCGGTTCGGGTCTTTACCGGCGCGGCCATCCCTGACGGCGCAGATACAATCGTCATTCAAGAAGATGTTGATCCGGTTGCTGAACAGGACAATGTTGAAATTACTGTTCGCAGTGCCGAAATTGCCGGTCGCTATATCCGCCCTGCCGGTCTTGATATTACCGCGGGTCAGGTGATTTTGCCCGCCGGAACATTGTTATCAGCGCGGGCCATTGGATTGGCCATTGCAGCGGGTCTTACCCAAGCATCGGTTCGATTGCGGCCGCGTGTTGGTGTTTTATCGACTGGTGATGAGCTGGTACCCCCCGGGGAACTGCCTGGCCCGGGCCAGATCATTAGCTCAAATGCCAGTTTTCTTGCCAATTTTGTTAGCGCATGCGGCGCCGAAGCGGTCGATCTTGGAATTGCCCGCGACGTGCCAGGGGCCATGCTTGATGCGGTTCGCCGCGCCAGCAACCTTGATCTTGTTGTAACCACTGGCGGTGCATCGGTTGGCACACATGACCATATTGTTTCGGATCTGGCAAGCAGCGGGCAAAACGCGCTCAATTTCTGGAAAATCGCCATGCGCCCAGGAAAACCGCTTATTTCGGGCAATGTTGATGGCATTCCGCTTATTGGTTTGCCCGGCAATCCGGTATCCACCGCGGTCTGTGCTTTGGTGTTTTTACGGCCAGCCATTACCCATATGGCTGGGGGTGCGGCATCGTCATTGCAGTTTTTAATGCCGCTTGCTGTTGATCTTGGCACGAATGATCAGCGACAAGATTATATTCGCGCACAAATCACCACAAAAGATGGCGTGCAGGTCATTATGCCCGCACCACGCCAAGACAGCTCGATGATGTCGGTTCTGGCAACGGCAAATGCGCTTATCGTCCGTCCGCCTTTCGATCCTGCCAAAATTGCGGGTGACTTTGTATCGGTCATTCCACTGCCCGATCTATGCTAACGCTTTTGCGCTAATTTGATTTCGATCAAAATGCAATATTTCCGGCCGTCATTGTTTTTCTTCAATAAGGGCTTGCGCCAGCAATGGAACATTGATAGAACATAAACAGAACGAAATGGAACAAGCGGAGTATTAGGATGCTTACACGCAAACAAAGTGAGCTTTTGACCTATCTTAGTGATCATATGCAGCAGCATGATGTGCCGCCTTCTTTTGACGAAATGCGCGACGCGCTTGGCCTTGCGTCAAAATCGGGGGTTCACCGGCTTGTCTCTGGCCTCGAAGAACGCGGCTATATAAGGCGGCTTGCCAATCGGGCGCGTGCCATTGAAATTTTAAAGCCGGTAACAGCGGCGGCTAGCGGCGTTGTCACGCGTGCCGTTGAAACAGCGTCTAATCTGGTCAGCCTCCCCCTTTTGGGGCGGATTGCAGCTGGCACACCGATCGAGGCGCTAAGCGACCCAACAAATCATCTTGAAATTCCGGCAAGCATGATCGGTAGCGGCGAACATTTCGCCCTTGAAATTGTCGGTGATTCAATGATGGGGGCTGGTATTTTAGACGGTGATACTGTGGTGATCCAACGCGCCGAAACCGCACGACATGGCGAAATTGTCGTAGCCCTGATCAATCAGCAAGAAGCAACGCTTAAAACTTTGTTAAAAGAGCCCGGGCGTGTTGGATTGGAAGCGGCAAACCCACGTTATGAAACCCGTTATTTCAGCACGGGCGAGGTTGAAGTGCAGGGCAAACTTGCCGGGCTGATCCGAAATTATTGATTAGTTTGAATTTATTTTTATCGATGAAAATCAGGTAATTATATCCTGTTTTTTGACTGATATTATAAATTGGTTTTCCGCTATAACATGGGTAGCGCGGCGTTACATTTGTTAAAATAAAGGCTGTTTCCAAATCCTTACAAGCTGCGGTTAGGCCTTTTGCTTTCATAACAATGTTGGCGCTAATGCCTTTTGAAAAATCATGTTTGCAAGCGGGCATACATTTTGCCAGATCGGCTTGTTCAATGCTTTGTCCCATCCGCAATTCGCCCATTGACGCCAAAAATTCGGATAGCGGCGCATAGGATAACGCCATGCTATTAGTTCCCGCCAATACCAATTGCGGCGTGCGACCAACGGCAAATAAAACCCCGTCAGGAACTGGCCGAACGGCCCAGATCCCGCCGCCTATTACGACCAACCCCAAGCCAATGCGCGCCATCGGCTTGATCAAAAGCTGCGATATCATTACGCCGGTAACCATAACGACTAGCGCGCTATATCCAGGTGGTGCCACTTTCCATCCCGCTAGCGGAAATCCGGCAATCCAATCAGCCAGATAATAAAGCGCGTCAAGACCGGCCGTCATCAAAGGCGCCACCACCCAATCCAGCCCGAATAAAGTGCTAATCGTTAAAACCATTCCAACCGGCATGATCCAGAGACCGGTAAGCGGTATGCCGATAATATTGGCGACAAGCCCCCATGGGGTGACTGTACCAAAATGCTGTGCCGCAAAGGGTGCTGTTGCCATTGCTGATAAGAATGACATGGTGATCAACGCCATTGGATAGCGCAAAGACCAATGCCATTTGGCCGGCCCGCGCCGCGCTCGCGATTCATACCAGATGACCAAAATCGCCGTTGCGGCGAAGCTTAATTGAAAGCTGGCGGTAAATAGTGCCACCGGATTAAACGCCAAGATTGCAAAAGCGGCCAGACAGACATTACGAAGCGTTAACGCCATCCGGTCATGCAGGATTGCCAAAACCACAAGCATTGCCATGCCAAAGGCGCGAAGCGCACTGACCGGTGCCCCTGACATCAAAACATAACATCCACCAATAATAGCCGCGATAATCGCCGCATATTTATGCAATGCAAACCGTGATGATCGTGATGGGAACAGCGCGCCGAAAAACCGTATAACGGCCATGCTGCCAAAACAGATCAACCCCATATGAAGCCCAGAAATTGCCAGCAAATGCGCCAAGCCAGAATCGCGAAACCGGTTATAGACATCCTCGCTGATGAATCTTCGCTCACCAACAAGCAACGCTGCCGCAATGGCGCCTGCCGGTTTGGGCATTAGATCGACAAGATGCGCGGCAAATCCAGCCCGATAGCGTGCCAAAAACAATTTCACATCATGCATTACACTTTCGGCATGATCATCCGGCATCATTGTGATTTCCGAGATAACATAGCCGCTTGCCAGCACGTCATTGACACGCGCACGCCGCCCATAATCAGGCGTACCATGCAAAATACGATCAGGCGGTGGATAAAGCCGAACCCGCATGGCGATTGCCCCGCCAATATATTGCTGATCCTGCCATTTATCCGTTGTCACACGAACAATACCACCGGCGGGCAGAATGTCGTTTTTCACAATATCTGAGGTAGCACCAAGACTGATCCATAACCGGCTTCGCGCATCGGCATTGCCGTCGATTTTGATCAGCATTCCATTGATATCGGCAGTAACCCCCCATTTTATTTTGGGCTGGTCATGAAGGGCAAATTGCAGACTTGCCAGGGCAATACCAGCGGTAAATACAACAAATAGAAACAAACCCCGATCATGTCCGGCAGACTGGCGGGTATAGATCGCCACCCCCAGCCCCAAAATCGAGGTCAATAGGAACACAGTCACAAGCCAGTTGAGATAACGCCCGCTATGCCAAATATCAGGCATTAAGTGAAACAGAATGATTCCAGCCATAAACAGGTAAAGCGAAATCAATATCCGGCGTTCAGGAACGATCAGGGGTGCAATTTGCCAAGCCATTGGTGTAGCATGCGCGCTTTATGAGTGAAACGCTGTCAGCCTATCAGGAAGGGCTTAAGAAATTATGAATGTCGTCACAAGATTTGCGCCGTCACCGACTGGTTACCTTCATATTGGCGGCGCAAGAACCGCTCTTTTTAACTGGCTGTTTGCGCGCCATCATGGTGGCACTTATCTTTTGCGGATTGAAGATACCGATAAGGCTCGTTCAACCGATGCAGCGATTGCCGCGATCCATGATGGACTTGATTGGCTGGGGCTTGGCGGTGACAAGCCCGCAATCAGCCAGTCAGCGCAAAGCGAACGTCACCAAGAGGTGGCACTTGCGCTTATTACCGCTGGCGCCGCCTATAAATGTTTTTTAACCGATGACGAATTAACCGCAATCCGTGAAGACAGCAAAAAAACCGGTGACGCGGTGCGTTCGCCATGGCGCGACCGTGATCCGGCTGATGCGCCATCGGATGCGCCCTATGTCGTCAGAATGAAAATGCCAACTAGCGGCAGCACAACAATCACCGACGCCGTTCAAGGTTCGGTAACCGTGCAGAACCATGTTTTGGATGATATGGTCATTTTGCGCGCTGATGGATCCCCAACCTATATGCTTGCTGTTGTTGTTGATGACCATGATATGGGCATCACGCATGTTATCCGCGGTGATGACCATCTGAATAACGCCTTCCGGCAATATATGGTTTATAAGGGCATGGGGTGGGATATTCCGGTTTTTGCCCATATCCCGCTTATTCATGGCAGTGACGGCGCAAAATTATCCAAACGACATGGTGCGCTTGGCGTTGATGCCTATCGCGATATGGGGTTTTTACCCGACGCCATGTTCAGCTATTTGTTACGGCTTGGCTGGAGCCATGGCGATATGGATATTATTACCCGCNACGAAGCGATTGATTTATTTGAGCTTGGCCGTATCGGCAAATCACCAGCCCGCTTTGACAGCGATAAATTGCGCGATGTGAATGCCTATTTCATCAAGATCATGGATGATGATGCGCTTTATGACTTGATTGCCGTTTNGCTTGCACAATCCGGCAATGCGCCAACAAGCAGTGCCGCAAAATCGCGGATTATCACGCTGATGCCATTGTTAAAAGAACGCGCCAAAACCCATCTTGATATCGCCGGATCAATTGGTTATTTGCTGGGTGATGGCGNGGTTGATATCGCCCCGGACGCCGNCGAACTTCTTACCGATGAGGCCAAGGCAATTTTGCGTGATTTAGATATTTCATTGGCGACCGCCAATTGGGATTTGGATGGGCTAAAAGAGGCTATTAACGGCTATCTTGTCGAAAAAGGCCTAAAAATGCGGGATATTGGCCTGCCCTTGCGTGCCGCTGTCACCGGCATGAAACAAACGCCGTCTATTGTTGATATCATGGTTGCACTGGGGCAATCTGAAACAAGCTACAGATTGCAGATCGCTTGCAAATAACTGTAATTTGCGCTAAAAATCAGACGTTCCTTTGCTGCTGACACAGTCGCCGGCNGCGCCGAGCTGTATNCGTCAAATAACTTTTACCATGAGGTCCGCAGATGGCAGAAAATTCGCCTTCCGAAAAATCAGTGACGATCACTGACAACGCATCAGGAAAATCAACAATTCTTCCAGTTAGTTCGGGAACCATTGGGCCAGATGTTATTGATATCCGTAAACTTTACGCCGAAACAGGCATGTTCACCTATGACCCGGGTTATGGGGCGACCGGTTCTTGTGTTTCGGGTCTGACCTATATTGATGGTGATAAAGGCGTTTTGCTGCATCGCGGCTATGCTATCGAAGATCTTGCCGAAAAGGCCGATTTTCTAGAGCTGGCCTATTTGCTTCTTGAAGGCGAATTACCAAAACCTGATGAGAAAGAAGCTTTCGATACGGCAATCACGCGCCACACAATGGTTCATGAACAGCTATCGATCTTTCTTCGTGGATTTCGCCGTGACGCGCATCCGATGGCCATTCTTTGTGGCGTTACCGGCGCGCTCTCGGCTTTTTATCATGATTCGACCGATATTCATGACCCATTGCAGCGCATGATCGCATCGCGGCGTTTGATCGCCAAAATGCCAACCTTGGCATCAATGGCCTATAAATATTCGCTCGGACAGCCATTTAACTATCCGCGCAACAATCTGAAATATGCTGAAAACTTCCTGCATATGTGTTTTGCCGTGCCAGCCGAAGATTACCATGTCGACCCTATTCTGGCCGATGCGATGAACAAAATTTTTATTCTTCACGCTGATCATGAACAGAATGCGTCAACCTCGACAGTGCGTCTTGCCGGTTCATCAGGCGCAAACCCGTTTGCCTGTATTGCAGCGGGCATTGCCTCTTTATGGGGCCCGGCTCATGGCGGCGCAAATGAAGCTGTTTTGAATATGCTGAATCAGATCGGCCATAAGAAAAACATCCCCGAATTCATCAATAAAGCCCGCGACAAGGATGATCCGTTCCGTTTGTTTGGCTTTGGTCATCGGGTTTATAAGAATTTTGACCCACGCGCCAAGGTTCTGCGCAAAGCCTGCCACGATGTTCTTGGCAAGTTGGGGATCAATGATCCGCTTCTCGAATTGGCGATGGAGCTTGAAGAATTGGCCGTCAATGACAGCTATTTCATTGAAAAGAAGCTTTATCCGAATGTGGATTTCTATTCAGGCATCATTCTAAAGGCGATGGGCTTTCCAACGTCAATGTTCACCGTGCTGTTTGCCGTTGCGCGGACGACCGGCTGGATTGCACAATGGAATGAAATGATTACCGACCCGACCCAGCGGATTGGNCGCCCTCGCCAGCTCTATACAGGGCCTGTCGAGCGTCCTTATAAAGATCTACAATCGCGTTAGGCCTTCATCAAATTATTGCCGCATAAATGCAACTGGCTTGGTTTTTAATCAAGCCAGTTTTTTAACGCGCCGATCACCAATTCATCAAATGAACGCGCGCCGCCGGTCAACAGGCTTTTCAGCTCAATCGCCGCTTGTCTTGCACTAGATTTTGCGTTGGCGTCATCGAGACAGTCTAAAGTGGCGGCAGCAAGTGTTTTTGCGGTTGCCGCTTCTTGAAAATAAAAGGGATAAAGCGGACGACCAAGAATGGCATTTGGTAAAATCACCTTATCCAGATCAACCAACCGGCGGCCGATAAAGCCACTGAACGCGCCTGTACGATAACAAGTCACGCCAACGGTTCCGCATAACGCAGCCTGCAAGGTGATCGTGCCTGATGTTGCCATCATCGCATCACTTGTTTGCAATGCAGGTATTAAATCTTTGGGTTGATCAAGAATGGTAACGCCNGTTCCATCAACAAGGCTCTGGATCAGTGGCAAAAGATGCGGCACGGCTGGCAAAACAAAATTCAAATTTGGATCATGCCGTTTGATGATCGCTGCTGCGGCAAGCATTTGTGGCAAAATAAGGCTGATTTCACCGCGGCGACTTCCTGGCAATAATATGATTTTATTGAATTTTTTTTGCGGTTCCTCGCTGTTTTTACCTGCTGGCGTGACAGGCAAAAAATTTCCAAAGGCTTCGGGATGTCCGATAAAATGCGCATCAAGCCCAAATGGTTTGAAATAATCAGGTTCAAATGGAAACAAACACAAAAGGCCATCCATAACAGTGGCAAATTTTTTCGCCCGCCAACGGCCCCAGGCCCACACCGTCGGGGCGACGCAATGGATGATTGGCACCGACCAGCCAACGGCCTTCATACGGCGTTTTAACCGCGACGCAAATCTTACGGCAAACCCCTTATTATCAACGGTAAGAACCAGACGCGGCCGTGCCCTTATCACCTGTTCGACAAGATCATCAGCAAAGCGGGATAGCCGCCGATAGGCTGTTAACGCGCCGCCAAACCCCATGACCGATAGCGTTTCCATATCGACCCAAGATTCAAGCCCTTCAGCCTGCATTAACCTGCCACCAACACCAATCCAGTCAGGTTTTTCATAAGCGTTATTCACCGCCCGCATGAGATGGGCCGCCAATTGATCGCCCGATGCCTCACCTGCAAGGATGAAAATTGGTGCTGTCATGATGTGGTGCAGCTATCAATGCCGATCAAAGTAACGCCGTGTGCCGTACATAGAGCCTTGATTGCCGCAATATCATCGGCCAACAGCACCGCATCTGCCTCAACCGCCAAAAGCAACAAACCAGCCTTTGCCGCAGTTTTTATGGTGTTACAGCCGATCACTGGCATATCAAGGCGGGAATCTTGAGCGCTTTTGCTCATTTTAACAAGGCAGGCAATGCCGCCAGTCGGATCAAGGAGCGATGTAGCGCGGGCAATCATGGCATCACTGCCTTCAGCCGCTTCAATTGCGATCACGCGGCCATTTTGGACGATAACCGACTGCCCAACATCATGCGTTCCCAACGCGGCAAGAATGGCGGCGCCAAGGGCTATTGCCCCCGTAGCTTGCGCATCAGGCTTATCACCTGCGACAAGACCCAAAGGCATTTTGCGATGTGGTAGAAAGGCGTCAACCGCCATGGTTTCAATCCCTTTTTCGGCAAAATAAGTCGCCACATGGCGAAGCGCATTATCATCACCCTTGGTCATCATCTTACCAAGCAGTTTCACCCCGTCAAAATCAGGTCTTAGCGCCGCCATTGATGGCCATGAGACCTTGCCAACCATGACCAGTTTTTCAATATTATGCTGACTCATGATCGTGCGGGTTTCACCAATTGCGCCAAGGCGAATTGGCGTGGACTGATAAGCGGAAAAATCAGCGTCGGCTTGTCCTTTTATAGGTAGGATCAAAACATCAAAGCCGCCCGCAATTGCCGCGGCGGCAACCTCAATCGGCAATTGGCCCTTTCCGGCGATAATAGCAAGCCGTGTCATGTCCTTGATGAACCCTTTTTGGCAATTCTGCCGCGCTTATGCCCTTTTAGCGTTTAAATGACTGGCAAACACCATTGCGGCCAGCATTATCGATAAAATCAAACAGAAGATCAAATTCTGACTGGCCAGAAAAATGAGCCCTTACATCCTGTAACCGACTTGCAAAAAGCCCGTTTCCCCGAATCAACTGGCGGAAAAGATCGCGCAATGCAGTGACCGTCTTTGGGGCAAAGCCGCGCCGTTCAAGCCCAATGACATTGATCCCACTAAGCCGCGCCCGGTTCCCAGCGGCGATGCAGTAAGGGATGATATCGGCATCAACAAGACTATGCGCGCCAACCATTGCATGTGGCCCAACGCGGCACCATTGCTGAACCGCCGCAAAACCACCAAGCATTACATGATCGCCAATCTTTACATGCCCACCAAGCGAGGCGTTATTGGCAAAAATAACGTTATTGCCAACAATACAATCATGCGCCACATGCGCACCCGCAAAGAACAAACCATGATCACCAACAATCGTTTCCATTGCGTCAATAGCCGTTCCCGGATGCATGGTCACATGTTCGCGAATGACGCAATTTTTACCAATGACCAAACGTGAAGGCTCATTTTCATAGCGCGTATGCTGCGGCGCGCAACCAAGCGCGGCAAATGGGTAAACCTCGCACCCTGCCCCAAGTGACGTATGGCCCTCGATCACGACATGACTATGAAGATGGGCCCCGTCACCGATAACGGCGTTTTCACCAATCACACAATAAGGCCCAATTTTGACATCAACGCCGATCTTGGCTTTTGCTGCGACAATTGCAGTTGAATGAATTGTTTGCGTCATTGCCTAGCGATCCGGATCAACGATCATCGCGCCAAATTCGGCTTCGGCAACAAGCTTTCCCGCCACTTTCGCCGTGCCGGTAAATTTCCAAAGTGGGCCTTTGGCTGCGGTTTTAACAACACGCATTTCAATCACGTCACCAGGTCTTACCGGCTGGCGAAAACGGGCTTTTTCAATGGTTGTAAAAAACACCAATTTGCCAGTGGTGAAATCGGGCGTTGTTGCGGCCACCATAACCGAAGCTGTTTGCGCGATGGCTTCAACAATCAACACCCCGGGCATCACCGGAAAATCGGGAAAATGACCGGCAAAATAGGGTTCATTGCCACTAACGGCTTTGATGCCTGTGGCTTCGGTATCGGGGATGATGTTTTCAACCCGATCAATCAACAAAATTGGCGCCCGATGGGGAATCAGCTTTTTGATCTCATCAATATTCAAAACATCAATCGTTTCCGCCATTACCCTGTCCTTTTGTGATCTTCATTGATCCATACATAGTATAAATCTTGTTCAACTTCACTGCTTATTATGATTTGGACGCTTTTGGCGTGCTAAGCCGTCTTAGCGCTGCCTGATCGCGCCAGAACTGGCGCTTTGAAACGGCTGGAAACCCTGCGACCTGATCACCATCTTCGATATCCTTTGTGACACCGCTTCGCGCTGTTAATACCGCGCCATCACCAATTTTCACATGCGGGGCAATGCCAACCTGCCCCCCCATTGCAACGCCTGCTCCGACAGTGACACTGCCCGAAATACCGCATTGACCGGCAATGATAGATCTTTCACCAATTGTTACATTATGGGCGATGTGACACAGGTTATCCATCATCACATGCGCGCCTATCTGGGTATCGCCAAGGCTACCGCGGTCAATCGTGCAACCACAGCCAATCGATACAAAATCATCAATCAGCACAAGGCCGATATGCGGCAGTTTCACGACGCCGTCATCGGTCATTTCAAAACCAAAACCAGCCGCACCAAGCACGCTGCCAGCGCCAATATCAACCCCGTTACCAATCAAACAATGCGACAAAACACTGTTTGACCGGATATGACAATTCTCACCAACCGTAACACCAGCATGCAAAACTGCGCCAGCTTCAATCACGGTTCCCGCTCCGATCACTGCATGCTGCATGATGGTCGCCGATGGATGAATGATGGCGGTTTTGGCGATTTTTGCCAGTGATGAGACACCTGCAGAGCCATGATCAATCGGTGCTGGGGTGACAAGATGCGCCAATGCGCGGGCAAATCCAATGCGCGGTGATGGCACAATCAAGCAGCAATTAGACGGATCAATCATTGGCACGCAAGCTTCATTCGTAATCACAACTGCCGATTTTGCCACCAATGTATTGGCCACAGCCGGATCAGACTGGTAGATCAATGACGACGGTTTTGCTGCGTCAAAGGGCTCAATATCCTCGATTACGATCTTTTCGGGCCCACACAGGTCGGTCGCCTCGATGACCTTGGCAAGCGCGGCGGCCGTCACATCTTTGGCAATTTGGAAGAATGCAGTATTGATGGACATGAAGATACCCTATTGCGCAACCGGTTTCTTGATTTCAACCTCGATGCGGGCGTTTTTGGTGCGTTCATTCAGGCGCGTCAAAACCTCATCCGAAATATTTAGATGCGGCAAAAAAATCACACTCGAATNACGGTTTAAAATCAGGTCAATCTGGCGTTCATTGGCAATCTTTGTCATTACTTCGATCGCCAGTCCACGGATATCGCTCAATGCTTTTTGATAGGCGTTATCAATTGACTGTCTTTTATATTGGATTTCTTTCTGCACCGATGAAACGCGTGCCTGAAAAGCGGTGACAAGCCTGTCATATTCCTCTTTTGCCATAAGCTCACGCTTGGCTAGAAGGTCACGTTCGCTTTGCTGCAATTCCACCTCAATCGCCCGAAATTCATCTTGAAATTTTGCGCGCTGACCATCGAGCAATTCACGAATGCGGTTATTGGCATCAGCGGCGCGTAAAACACCATCTAGATCAACAAGAGCAATTCGTTTCACCTCCATTGATTTTTCTGCCGCTGGCGCGGTTGCGTCAGTCTGCGAAAAGCTAGCCGGCGCGAAACCAACAAAAGCCATCATGCAAATCAACAGGCCGATTGGGGTAAAACGTGTTTTTTTCATCATGCTTATAGCCTGGTTCCGATGTTGAACTGGAAGGTTTTTGCTGAGTCATGCGCCATTTTGGACAGCGGCTTTGCCCAAGAGAATGACAATGGGCCGATGGCTGTCGTCCAGAAGATGCCAACCCCTGCACTTACGCGCATGTCCGCCGCATTTGCCTGGGTTACGCCTGATGGATAATCACTACCCCACAATGATCCAAAATCGGTAAAGACTGTCCATCGAACACCGGTATCCTTATCAAAGCCAAGGCTTGAAACCGCCTCAAAGGAACCAGCATACATTTTGTTGCCGCCAACCGCATCAGACGATCCGGTGTCACGCGGGCCGATACCGCCAGACCCAAAACCGCGAACATCACGGCCACCAAGATTGAAACGTTGAGATTGCGTTACCTTGTCACCAAGACCGGTAACATATCCAAGCTTGCCAGACGCACCAAGAATAACTGATTTAAACAATAATGGCTTGTAATAGGCTGCCGAGAGCTTTGTCCGCAAAAACTTGGCATCNCCGCCAAAGCCAGCCAATGTTTCATCCATTTCCAAGTAATAGCCTTCAGTCGGATCAAATCGGCTATCTCTTGTATCTTTCGACAGAATATATTTGAGCGAAGAGCGGAGACGCGTTTTTCCCTCCTCGCCGGTAACTGATGTGGCTTTCGTTGAACCAACCGTTGTTTTGGACTGGCTTAGCTCATAACTCAAACGGTGAAACACATCGCGCGCCGCTGAAAAGCCAACGCCAAATGACAAACCTGTTTGATTGACGGTTGTCTCATCAGATTTGCTCTTGGTTTTAAAGACATCAAAACTGCCTGTTAAATCCCGTCCAAGTAAATAAGGTTCAGTTAAACCTATATTGAAATCTGTTTCAGTACCCGATGTTGAGATAGACGCGCTGGCCCTGCGACCAGTCCCAAGGAAATTGCGCTCGTTAATACCAAAGGACACACTTGTTTTGTCCAATGATGAATAGCCAAGGCCAATTGAAAAATCACCCGTTGACTGTTCTTCGACAGTAACCCTCGTAACCGTTTGCTCGGGGGTTGATCCCGCAAGGGTAGCAACCTTCACATCTCTGAAATACCCAAGATTTCTGACATTTCGGACAGAACGGTCGATTTTTAACTGGTTATAGGCATCACCTTCAACAATTTCAAACTCGCGTCTAATCACGCGATCCATGGTGCGTGCATTATCGACAAACTCGATCCGCTCGACAAAATTGCGGCGCGCCTTATCGATCTTGATGGCAATATCTAATGTTGCTGTTTCTGGATTAGTCTTGATTTCAGGCGTAACATTCACAAATGCATAGCCGAATGACCCCAGCCGAGTTGAAATATCAAGCAGGCCCTGCTCTAAGCTGCGAACGTCGTACCATTTATCATCGCCAAAATCGATGATTTGCCGCAATTCATCTGTATCAATACCACTAATTTCACTAGCAACGCTTACCGNANTAACTTGATAGCGTATGCCCTCATTAACAAGGAAAGTTATGGCAAAACCACTGCGGTCTGGCAGCAGCCCGCCACGAACGCGATCAACGGTAATATCGGCATAGCCACGCGCCAAATAGAATTGTCGCAACAGGCGAACATCATAATCGAGCCGCCCTTCATCATATTTATCATTGGCCGCTAGAAAGGCCCACCAGCGCGTCTCACGGCTGGCGATTGCCTGACGCAACGCCCGATCGCTAAATGATTTGTTGCCCGAAAATGCAATCGAGTTGATTTTGATCAACGGGCCCTCATTGACCTCAAACACCAGATCAACACGATTTTCATTAAGCTGAATGATTTTAGGCTCAATCACCGCAGCAAACCGCCCACCAGCACGATAGACGTCAAGTAGCTGGCGGGTCGCATCCATTGCCACTTTTCGGTTATAAACGCGCCGCGGCTGTACATCGATGACCTCAAGCAAGCGTTCATCCGAAATGACGTCATTGCCCTCAATATTCACCCGATTGATNATCGGGTTTTCAACAACGCGGACAATCAGAACGCTTCCGTCCATATCCAGTTTGATATCNTGAAATAAATTCGTGTCATAAAGCCGCGAAAGCGCGTTGCTTAATGATCCCGGCGATGTCAAATCACCAACACGAACCGGCAAATAGGATTGCACGGTGCCAGCCGCAACACGGCGGTTTCCATCTATCCGAATCTCGGAGATGCGAACAGGGTCTTGTGACACCTGTGCCATACTGGAATCGATTGTCGTGAAAACGAGGAATAACCCCAATATAAAACCACATAGATCATGACGACGCATTGAATTTTCCGATCCCAAGCAAGACAAGCAGAAAAACTATAGACAGCCTGACGGCGTAGCGAAAGCCTAACAATGCCCTAATTGTCAATTTAATCGCCGATTTTACCTTTTAAACCAAAGAGAAACACGCCCCTTTGTCATCATTATTGAAATAGACGTATCACATCGGTAACGACAAGAAACAGCGTCAACCCCATCAAAATGGCGATCCCGCCCCGCATCAATGCGGCTTGAAACCAGACCGGCAACGGCTTCCCTCGAAGCGCTTCAAGGCAGAAGAAGGTAAGATGACCACCATCAAGCGCCGGAACAGGCAATAGATTAATCAGTCCAAGATTGATCGAAATGACTGCTGTAAGCAGGATAAAGGGAACAAAACCCTGATTCAAAACTGCACCCGAAATTTCGGCAATCCGAACCGGCCCGCCAACCTCGCCCTGCTGCATATTGCCCGTGACAGCGCGTCCAAGGCTTCGCAAAATAACCACAGACATATGAAACGCGTCAGATGATGCCGCTACCACCGCCGCTGTAGGGCCTAGTTTTTGAAATTCGCCAACCGGCGGCGATTTCACCCCTAAAATACCAATATCAATTTGCAATTGTTCATTAAATTGCGCTGCAGGTGTAATGTTTAGATTAAGTTCACGACCGTCACGAAGAATGACAAAGCGTAAATCCTTATTCGGGCTTTCAACAACGAGCCCGCGCATATCATTAAAATCTCTGACCCCAACACCATCAATTTCGATCACCTTGTCACCTGGCTTTAGGCCAGCGCTGGCAGCTGGCATATTTGGCATTACATCGCCAATAACCGCTGGCAGAATCTGTTTTCCAACCGCCATATAGACGACAGCAAACAGGAAAATACCAAGGATGAAATTGGCGATAGGCCCCGCCGCGACAATGGCCATACGCCAGTAAAGTCCGGCATTGCTAAAACTACCCTCAACGCCTTTCCCATCAGCAGATGGCGTGCTGGCGGCATCATCATCACCGCGCATCTTGACATAACCACCAAGCGGAATGGCTGAAATGCGCCACCGCGTTCCCGTTTTGGCCGTCCATCCATAAATTTCAGGGCCAAAGCCGATGGAAAAAACATCGACCACCACACCGGCTTTTCTGGCCACCCAATAGTGACCAAGCTCGTGAAAATAGACCACCGGCGTGATTAACAGTAAAAAGCCAAAAATTAGATCGGTAAAGCCGAGTTCGGGCATAAAATATCCTGTCGTGAGCGGTTGCGAAACTGCATAAATGAGGCGATGCGATTACCCTAAACCAGTTTAGTCATTTTTGAAAACCTAACGCGATGCCACAATTTGCCGCGCATGTTCGCGGGCGGTTTGATCAATCGCGCAAACAGCCTCGATCGTTGTCAAATCACCAATCAAATCTTTGGAAAGACAGGCATCGACAATGCTGGCAATATCCAAAAACCCAATCTTTCCAGCCAAAAATGCATCAACTGCCACTTCATTCGCGGCGTTCAGAACGGCCGGAGCAATCCCTCCTGCCAAAAGCGCCTGACGCGCCAGCATGAAACAGGGAAACCGGTCAGGATCAACCTGTTGAAAGGTCAGATTGGCAATCGCCGCGAGATCAAGCGGTTCTGGCCCCCAATCAAGCCGGTCAGGCCATGCCATCGCATAGGAAATAGGCGTTCGCATATCAGCCCCGCCCATTTGCGCAATGATTGATCCATCGCGGAAATAGACCAGCCCATGAACCGCTTGCTGGGGGTGAATTAACACATCAATCTGGCTTGGTTTGAGGTCAAAAAGCCAATGCGCCTCGATCACCTCTAGCCCTTTATTCATCATGGTGGCGCTATCAACCGAAATTTTCTGCCCCATGTCCCAATTAGGATGTTTTACCGCCGCGGCTGGTGTGATTGAACCAAATTCATNTATTGGCAAGGTCAAAAATGGCCCACCTGAAGCGGTAAGGCAGATATGACTCAATGCGGTCATCTGGCCATTCGTCTTATCGGTTGACTGATGCCCTTTCCAGCCATTCCAGCACTGAAAAACAGCATTATGCTCACTGTCAATTGGCAGAATATGGGCGCCTGACAAGATTGCTTGACGGGTGACAACCGCACCTGCCGAAACCAGCGATTCCTTATTGGCGATTGCAACTGTCTGACCAGCACAAACCGCCGCCATCACCGAAGGCAATCCGGCAAGGCCACTGATCCCTGCAATCACCAGATCAACAGGCATAGCCGCGATGTCGCTACACGCCGCCTCGCCAGCCACCAACTGGCAATCAAGCGGGGCTATCAGATCTTTCAGCGCTGCCAGATTTGTCTGGTCATGGATACCAATGATTTTGGGTTTAAATTCATGCGCTAGGGCGGCCAGACGATTAAAATCCTTTCCAGCGACCAATCCATGAACAGCAAAACGGTCAGGATGTTGGCGCACCAAGGCAAGGCTGCTTTGACCAATTGACCCAGTCGCCCCCAAAACCGTGATTTGTTTTACGCCAGCCATATCCAAAACCAATTAAAAACCAAAAACAAACATATAGACTGCAGGAATAACAAAAATATAGCCATCGAAACGATCAAGCATGCCGCCATGGCCGGGTAAAATAGCCCCGCTATCTTTGACATCTAAC
>JGI26082J51739_10000363_pt1 | contig 28395 bp, 23 predicted proteins | sample SaaInl5LU_22_DNA_FD_51739 | JGI IMG/M metagenome (IMG submission 51739)
TTAAATTTTACTAAAGCTAAAATCCTAGAGACTTCTATTTATACTGATATCAACCTTTATAAAAGTAAAAACAAACACTATGAAGAGTTAAGAATAAAAAAGCCTCATTTTATAAAAAGTGATACAGAAAGACAACAAAATTTAAATAATCTATTTTCAGAAATAGGTTCTCTTTATTTTAGATTATCTAAAGAAAATAAATCAAAGGTAAAAAGACCTATTCATCCACAAGAACCATATGTAAGGTTAATGAAAAATGATGTTGTATTTTATAAGTCAAGAAAAGATTTAACTGAAGAAGATAAATTGTTATTTCCTCCTCCACCTTTTCCAATGAATGCTTCTGAAGAAGAAAAGCAAAAAGCAAAAATGGAGTTTGAAAACTGGAAAAAAAGAACAGGTAATACGTTAAATGAAATTCCTCCAGCTCCAAAAAAACCAAAAAAAGAGGTTATTAAAACTAAAAATATAAAAAGTGCTTTAAAAGTAAAAGATACAATTCCTGAGAAAAAAGTAAAACCAAAAATTACTTTTAACAGCAGTAAAACTTTAAAAGAAGAATCATTTGTAAATGCATTAAAAAATCTTACAGAAGAAGAAAAGAAGAAAAATAGAGAAAATGTTAGTTACTTTTTAGATGGAAAAAAAATTACTTATAAACAATTGAGTAATGTTGAAACAAATAAAATTAAAAGTATCAATATTAGAAAACTAAAGGACGGATCAAAAATAGTCGAAGCTAAAAGCAAATAATACAAAAACCTCGAAAATTCGAGGTTTTTTTATGTAACAAATTCACTTTAAAAACGTTGTATTTAAACAAATACATACAAAAACGTGCTTAAAAATTTCTTTCTTACCTGTTCTGGAGTTGATAAAAACTTAATTAATGAATGTGCAAATGGCGAACAAAATAAATATGTAGGTATTGGAGCTACAGTTTTGTTTACTGCAATAATGGCTACAATTGCTGCATCTTATGCTTTATATAACGTTTTTGATAATATTTATTCTGCTATTTTCTTTGGATTAATTTGGGGGTTACTCATCTTTAATTTAGACAGATTTATTGTATCTACCATTAAAAAATCTGATTCTAAATGGAAAGAAGTTGCACAAGCAATCCCAAGAATTATTTTGGCTATAATTATTGCTGTTGTAATTTCAAAACCCTTAGAGTTAAAGTTATTCGAAAAAGAAATCAATCAGGTTTTATTATCTGAAAAAAACCAAATGACTTTAAATAACAAGACAGAAATTGCACAACAGTTTAGTCCTGAAATTGCAAAAATTAATTCAGAAATTAACAATTTAAAGCAAGAAATTAGTAATAAAGAAATTGAAACTGATGCATTATATGAAACATATATAGCAGAAGCTGAAGGAAGGAAAGGAACAAAAAAACTTGGAAAAGGACCTGTTTATGCAGAAAAAAGAGCAAAACATGATGCTTCTTTATTAGCTTTAAATCAATTAAAAAAAGAGAATCAAGTAAAAATAAATCAGAAAGAAAAAGCTATTTTAACTTTACAGGAAAATCAAAAATTAGCAGAAAAAGCATCACAACCTATTATTTCTAATTTTGATGGATTAATGGCAAGAATAAACGCTTTAGGTAAACTTCCCTTTTTTACGTCCTTCTTTATATTCTTACTGTTTTTGGCTATAGAAACATCACCAATCATTGCAAAATTATTAGCCCCAAAAGGCGAATATGATTTTAAATTAGAAGAACGTGAATCTGCTATTAAAACCTGGGTTAAGCAGCAAGTACAGCAAAGAGAAAAAATGCTACAAGCAGATATTAGTATAGACAATAGTGTTTATAAAGATTTAACTCAAGATGAAGAATTAGTAAGCTATAAAGAAAAAATGGCTAGAGAATTAATGAAAATTCAAGCAGAAGCATTTTACAAAAAGCAACAAAAAATGTTGTAAAACAANAAAAGCGTCCCAAAATAGGGAAGCTTTCCATTGGTTAACAAAACCACGACACTTTTACGAAAGTGCCAAAACAACACAACTTTATCACTCTAACAAAAAGTGATGANCAAATATACNTTGTTTTTACATATCTAAAAATAAATATCACTTTTTTTGCTGTTATCGGAATTGTCTATTTGCCTATACATTGTATCTTTGCACTCTTTATTTAACATTAGAAATTATACACCAAATGCAATTATCAGAACAAGAAGTTGTACGTAGAGAGAAGTTAGCAAAATTAAGAGCTTTAGGTATTAATCCTTATCCTGCAGATTTATTTCCTGTAGATGCAAGCTCTAAAACAATTAAAGAAAACTTTGCTGAAGATAAACAGGTGATTATTGCAGGTAGATTAATGTCTAGACGCATACAAGGTAAAGCTTCTTTTGCTGAATTACAAGATGGTGAAGGAAGAATACAAGTCTATTTTAATCGTGATGAAATTTGTACAGGAGAAGATAAAACCTTGTACAATGATGTTTATAAAAAATTATTAGATATAGGTGATTTTATAGGAATTACTGGTACTCTTTTTACAACNAAAGTAGGTGAAAAAACAGTAATGGTAAAAGAGTTTAAAATTCTTTCTAAAGCTTTAAAACCTTTACCATTACCAAAAGTAGATGCAGATGGTAATACNTATGATGCTTTTAATGACCCAGAATTAAGGTACAGACAACGTTATGCAGATTTAGTGGTTAACCCACATGTTAAAGAAGTATTTATAAAAAGAACAAAATTGTTTAATGCAATGCGTTCTTTCTTTAATAACGCTGGTTATTTTGAAGTAGAAACTCCTGTATTACAGCCAATTCCTGGTGGTGCAGCTGCTAGACCTTTTGTTACACATCATAATTCATTAGATATTCCTTTATATATGAGAATTGCTAACGAATTATATCTAAAAAGATTAATTGTAGGTGGTTTTGATGGCGTGTATGAATTCTCTAAAAACTTCAGAAATGAAGGTATGGATAGAACTCATAATCCTGAATTCACAGCTATGGAAATCTATGTATCATATAAAGATTACAATTGGATGATGGACTTCTGTGAACGTTTATTAGAACATTGTGCAACAGCTGTAAACGGAACAACAGAAGCTACATTTGGTAAACATAAAATAAACTTTAAAGCACCATATAAGAGAATTACAATGCGTGATTCTATTCTAGAATTTACAGGTTTTGATATTTATAACAAAACAGAAGCTGAAATTAGAGAAGCTGCTAAAGCTATGGGTATTGAGGTTGATGAAACCATGGGTAAAGGAAAATTAATTGATGAAATTTTTGGGGAAAAATGTGAAGGCAATTACATTCAACCTACATTTATTACAGATTATCCAAAAGAAATGTCACCTCTTTGTAAAGAGCACAGAGAAAACCCAGAACTAACAGAACGTTTTGAGTTAATGGTTTGTGGTAAAGAAATTGCAAACGCATATTCTGAGTTGAATGACCCAATTGACCAACGTGAACGTTTTGAACATCAATTAAAATTAGCAGCCAAAGGTGATGATGAAGCAACAGAATTTATAGATCATGATTTCTTACGTGCTTTAGAGTATGGTATGCCACCAACTTCTGGTATGGGAATTGGTATGGATAGATTAATCATGTTTTTAACCAATAATCAATCTATACAAGAAGTATTATTTTTCCCTCAAATGAGACCAGAGAAAAAAGCTCCTTCTGTAGAATTGAATGATGAGGAAAAAGCAGTTTTAGCCATTATTACAAAAGCAGAAAAAATTGATTTATCTGCTTTAAAAACCCAATCTGGTTTATCAAATAAGAAATGGGATAAAACTATTAAAGGCTTAACTAAAAAAGAAGTGGCTAAAGTTTCTAAAACAGACGAAGGTTTGTTTGTTGAAGCTCTTTAATAAACTGTCTTTAAAACATTTAAGAAGGAATAACAGAAATGTTGTTCCTTTTTTTATCTTTGATTATATGGAATGTAAAAACTGTCTAAATAATCTACCAGAAAAAGCTAACTTTTGTAATAATTGTGGAGCTAAAGTGGTTATAAATCGCATCACTTTTAAATCTTTATTGTTAGATGTTTTTGTAAATGTTTTTGGTTTTGATAGTCGTTTTTTTATAACTCTTAGAACTGTTGCTCGTCAACCAGAATTATTATTACACGATTATTTAAATGGTGTAAGAAAACGTTACATGAATCCGTTTTCTTTTTTAGCTATTGCTGCTGGTATTTCTTTATTGGTATTTAATTATTTTGCTGATGATTTCATTGAAATTAATCAAACAATGAACTCAAGTCAAATAGAAGCACTTCAAGAAAAAGCAAACTTAGACATTGCCTCATTAAAAAATTTATCTGAAAAAGAAGTAAAAAAACTAAAAGTTGAGCAACAATCTGCTCAAATGCAATTAAAGTTTAATAAAGGTATGATTGAATTTATGCTTCGTTATTTAAACTTACTCACCTTTGTTTTTTTATTATTGTTTGCAGTTTTAAGCAAATGGACATTTTGGAAACCTTATAATTTTGGTGAGCATTTAGTTATTAATGCTTTTCTATATGGTTTTCTTACTTATTTAACATTAATCTTATTTTTCTTTGCGATAGTTATACACCCTTCAATTTACTTTGTTAGTACATTTATATATATATTTTATTATATGTATGTACTAGGCAAATTTTTTAAGTTAACTCTTTGGCAAAGTATTAAAAAACTCTTTAGATTTTTATTTGGTCTAGCTGTAGTTTTTGTAACAATAATAATATTGACAATAGCTATAGGAATTCTTTTAGGGTTTTTAGGAATTATAAAGTTTGATCTCTAAAAAAATTATTTACTTTTAAATTTCATAGGTAAATGCACTACTTTTTTAGTTTCAAAAAAAGGTTCATCAAAATAGTTTGGTAAATCATAAATAGTTGCAGTAGTATATTTTTTTAACTCTTCAGATAAATCGCCTCCTTTTAAATAGAGAATTCCGTTTTTTAATTCGTGATTCTGTTTTTTAGAAATTTTACCTTTTGTCCATCTTACAAAGGTCTCCATTTGTGCAACTGCCCTGCTTACTATAAAGTCGTAAGTATCTTTAACCTCTTCTACTCTTCCATGAGTTGTTTTTATGTTTTCTAAACCTAAACCTTCTACCACTTCATTTACTACTTTTATCTTTTTACCTATAGAATCTACCAAATGAAACTGTGTTTCTGGAAATAAAATCGCTAAAGGAATGCCAGGAAAACCACCTCCAGTTCCAACATCCATAACCTTTGTGCCAGGCTTAAATTGCATCACTTTTGCAATACCTAAAGAGTGTAAAACATGTCTTAAATACAACTCGTCTATATCTTTTCTAGAAACTACATTAATTTTAAGATTCCAATCTTCATATAACTCTTGAAGTTTTGAAAACTGCTCTATTTGAGTGTCACTTAAATTTTTAAAGTATTTGTGTATGATTTCCATGAAAAAATATTTACCAATGCAAAAATAGGAGTTATATGAAAACAATTAAGAATAAAATTGATCGTTTATGAAATATATACTTTAAAATCTATATTTTTACATCATAATACAATATATGAATACAATCAATTTTTCTAGAGTAGATAAAGCTAAGTTTTTTAGAACCTTAAACAAAAGGGTAAATAATTATTTTAAAGAAAATAATGTAAATAGAACTGGTAACTGGAAGCTTTACTCTAAAGCAATATTAATGTTTGCTACTTTTTTAGTGCCTTTTATTTTAGTACTTACAGTATCTATGCCTCAATGGGTTATGGCCTTATTAATGGTAGTTACAGGAATTGGTATGGCAGGTGTAGGTATGAATGTAATGCACGATGCTAACCATGAATCTTTTTCTAAAAGAAAATGGGTAAATAAATTAATGGGAAGTAGTATTTACATACTTGCTGGAAACGTTTACAATTGGAAAGTACAACATAATGTTTTACACCATACTTTTACAAATATTCAAGACCATGATGANGATTTAGATGCTGGAAGAATTATGCGTTTTTCTAAACATGCAAAATGGTTAAAGATTCATAAAATCCAAAAATATTATTCTATTTTTTTATATGGTTTGTTAACTATTAATTGGGCCATTACNACAGATGTAAAACAAATGCATAGGTATTTAAAAAGGAAATTATCTTATGGTGANTTTCCAAACCCAACAACAGAATGGACAAAATTNGTGATTTCTAAACTAATTTATTATTCTCTTTGGATAGTTTTACCAATTGCTGTTTTAGATATTGCTTGGTGGAAAGTTTTAATTGGTTTTTTTGTTATGCATTATACTGCAGGTATGATTTTGAGTTTAATATTTCAATTGGCTCATATTGTACCAAAAACAGAAACACCAGCACCAGATAAAAATGGAAATTTAGAACATACTTGGGCAGTCCATCAATTATATACAACAGCTAACTTTGCTCCTAGTAACTGGTTGATAAACTTTTATACAGGTGGTTTAAATCATCAAGTTGAACATCATATTTTTCCACATATTTCTCATGTACATTATAGCAAATTAGCTAAAATTGTAAAAGAAACTGCAAAAGAGTTTAATTTGCCATATCATGAGTACGAAACTACAAGAAGAGCCATTATTGAGCATTTTAGACATTTAGGAGTTTTAGGAAAAAAACCTGAATTAGCATAAATTAAAAAATAATAATTTAAAGTAAAAATGTCACATCCATTATCGGACAGAATTAACAGTTTGCCAGTATCACAAACATTGGCAATGGCTGCAAAAGCAAGAGAATTAAGAGCAGAAGGTAAAGATATTATTGGATTAAGTTTGGGAGAACCAGACTTTAACACTCCAGATTTTATTAAAGATGCTGCAATAGAAGCTATTAATCAAAACTATAATTCTTACACACCAGTAGATGGTTATGGAGAATTAAAAGAAGCTATTTGCGAAAAGTTTAAAAGAGATAACAATTTATCTTATAAACCAAATCAAATTGTAGTTTCTACAGGTGCAAAACAATCTATAGCAAACGTTGCACAAGTTTTATTAAATCCTGGTGATGAAATAATTTTACCAACACCTTATTGGGTAAGTTATTCTGCAATTGCTACTCTTTGTGAAGCTAAGTATGTAGAAATTCCTTCTTCTATTGAAACTGATTTTAAAATTACACCAGAACAATTAGAAGCTGCAATTACGTCGAAAACAAAAATGATTTTCTTTAACTCACCAAACAACCCTAGTGGAACTATTTATAGTGAAGCTGAGTATAGAGCTTTGGCTAAAGTTTTAGAAAAACACCCTCAGATATATATATTATCTGACGAAATTTACGAGCATATTAATTACGATTTTAAACCTTTTAGTTTTGCTGCTATCGAAAGTATGTATGATAGAACTATAACAGTAAATGGTCTTGCAAAAGCATTTGCTATGACTGGTTGGAGAATAGGTTATATTGGTGCACCTGAATGGATTGCAAAAGCATGTACTAAAATGCAAGGTCAAATAACATCAGGTACAAATTGTATTGCACAAAGAGCTGCAATTACAGCAGTTTTAGCGCCAATTTCAAAAATACAATACATGGTAGATGAGTTTAAAACTCGTAGAGATATTGTTATTGATTTATTAAGAGAAATTGACGGCTTTAAAGTAAATGTTCCTGAAGGTGCTTTTTATGTTTTTCCAGATATATCTTACTTTTTTGGAAAAACCATAAAAGGAACAAAAATTGAAAATGCTAGCGATTTTTCTTTATTTATTTTAGAGAATGCCAATGTTGCTACTGTTACTGGTGATGCTTTTGGTTCTCCAAACTGTATTCGTATTTCTTATGCAGCTTCAGAAAAAGATATTAGAGAAGCTATAAAAAGAATTAAAGAAGCCTTAAACTAAATATTTATAATAAAATATATTAACTACAATCTCACAGATCTATTTCTGTGAGATTTTTTTATACAATAACCAATAATAATGCAAAAGCAAATAAACTTACTTGTAATATTGTGCCTGTTTGACTTTGTGCTTTTGCATGATGATCTTCTATTAACTTTTTAAACTTTACTAAAGAATCTCTTTTAGTAGCTTTAATGCTTTCTTTAATTTCACGCTTATAAGCAGAAGTTAAAATTCCTCTTTCTATTGTTGTTGAATATGTTGTTTTCATAATTTTTGATTTAAATTGATTACACTATAAAGACGAGAAGAAAAAAACTTTGTTACAACCTAAATATTTAAAAATAAGTAGATAATAATCGTTTTTGTAGTATTGATGGTTTACGACAATCAATAAAAAAAATAAAAAAAACCACTAAATTATCATTTTAGTGGCCTTTTATTTTAGAGGTTTTTTAGTAATTGGGGAATAAATAGGAGACTATCTACTCTTAATTTACAATTAACTTTTTTGTATTATACTTTCTATAATCGTTTGATACTTTTAAAATATAAAGTCCTGATTTTAATCCATCTTTGAAGATTTCTACTTTATTATTTCCTATTTGAGTATCAATTTCGATTTTTCTAACTAAAGCTCCTGTTAAACTATAAACTTCAATATTTGTGTTAGCGTTTACTTCTGAATAAAAGCTTATTTCAGACTTATTAGTCATAGGATTTGGATAAATTATAGACTCATTCTCTTCTATAATATTATCGTTTACACTTAATGCTCTTTGAGAAAATAATATATCTTTTAAGTTCATTTTCTTTGTTTCTACATCTGTACCATTTGATGACATTGTAAATACTATGCTAACTGCATCATTTAAATCAATATTATTTACGGTTTTAGAAGTAAAGTATTCTAAAGGAATTACGAAGTGATTGTCTGTATCATTTAAACTAATTGAAGTTTTAAACTGATTCTCCCATTCGTTAATACTTTTTTTAATGATGGTAATTTCTAATTCTCCTGTACCATTTGCATTAAACTCTAAAGCATCAAATTGAGATAAATCTACAGACATAAATCTTGGCGTAAAAGATCTGTAAGCAGCAACATAAGAACTTGTAGTTGCTTCTAGAGAAATATTTCTCTCTACTCTATGACCAGAACCAACATAAATATCCTCATTCTGAGTAATTTCAAATTTATCTAAAGTTGTTTCATTCGAAGAATCATCTGCACCCCAAACTCCATCAGACATAAATAAATCATCTGGGGTATCTGTTCCATTTTCTAGTCTAAAACCTATGTCAAAAACATTACCAGTATTTATAACCATAGAATTTAAATAAGAGCCATCTAAAGAAATTGTTTTATTAGCAAATTCTGTTTGTGATGTTTCTGTTCTTTTATAACCAGAACTGTAAGTAACAGTTTCAGTTTTATTTCTGTTAACNACNTCTAATTCTAAAGTACCATTTACGTATTTCCCTTTTTTTACGAAAACTGCAGGTGGAGTTGAATTATTATAGGCTGTAATCTCTCTTTTTGAATTAAATAATTCTAATGCTTTTTCTCCTAATAACAGTAAATCATCTATTTGATTTGTCCAAATTTGAAAATTATAATACGTAGCATTATTTTCATATTTATCAATATTCCAGTGGCTATCAATAGCAAAATTAGTGTCGTTATTTGTAAGTTTACCTGAAAAACTTAGTACAAATTCCTTAGAACCATCTGTGTTTTTTATAATCGATTTTATAAAAGTATGTTCTCTAACTTCTATGGTAGAAACAGACAATAACTCTGCACCTAATAGTCTATCACAAATGTATTTAGTATGCTCATATACTCCATTTTCTGTCTTAGTTGCTAATACTACAGCAATGGTTTTGTTGTCTTTTATATAATCTACTGAATACAGTTCTGTAGCATTTGTCATAGAGATTAAATCTGATGGAGAAGATTCTATAGTTTCTGTTCCAGATAATACATCTAAAGGAATTAAATCTCTTAAAGATACACTAGCATTTTAGATGCATTTTTACTGTAAAACTCAGATTTTAATATCTTTTTGGCTAATTTTTTATCAAACTTATAGTTAGATTTAGCTCTTAAATAATTTCTTTTATTTATTAGAGAAGATAATCTATCATTACTTTCTAAACCTCCTTCATTCCCTGTAGATACTTCAAGGCTTATAACAGGACATTCTGCTACTCCTGAACAAGAAGGATCATCACAATCTGTTAAACCATCTCCATCATCATCTATACCATTTCTGCAATCTTCTTGTGGTACTGGAGCAGTTGGGCATCTTGCACCATCATTTAAACTACTAGAAGGTCCAAATGCAAATAAATTTGATTCTATGACAGACCCGATTTCTAAATTTTGAACGTCTTGTATTACATATACAGTTCCTGTTTGGTTTGCTGAAACGTAAAATCTACCTTCAACATCAAAATAGACTGCACCAAAAGTATAATTAACACCATTTAAAATAGGAACTACACCTAATGAAGTTGCTACTCCTGTTTCAGGATTTATTCTATATAAAATATTAGTTCCTTTTTCTACTGTATACAATAAACCATCTACAGCATTAAAAGCCCAATCATGAATATTTATATTGGATGATAATGTTTTTGAAGTTATGAATTGTTTGTAAGTATTACTGTTTGGATTTAAATCCACTAAATAGTAAGTAGATCCTCCTGGTTTTAAGTAGTAAACTCCATCTTCTCTTACATCTCCTACATACCTGTTAGATGTTGGAAGCTCTGGGATATAAACAACCTCTGTGCTAAAATTTTTACCAATTTTTACAATTGATTTAGATGGTGTACTTAATGATCCCCAGATATAACCATCTGCAGGATTATAACCCACTGCATTAATATTGCCAGGTGTAATATCTTTTTTTACTAAATATGAATTACCTGAAGCTAAATCTAAAGCATAAATATCATTATACTGAAATAAATATGCATTGTAATCACAATTAAAAGGGTCTTCTTGACCATATCCAAAAACACCTATTATAATGATTAATGTTTTTACTAAATTTCTTAATGATAAAACCCAATTTGTGTGCATTATAGTCTAATTTTTAAGCAAAATTAGTTTAGTAAAGGTTTTTTTTTATGGGGTTTCTGTTTTTATACAATTTAGTATCGATAAAAGGTAAAGAAATATTCGATAAAAGGTAAAATAAAAAAGCACATCGTTTTTGATGTGCTTTTTAATAATATTTAATTATAAAATTAATCTACATTATCATGTAAAAAAGAGTTGTTAGATTTTAAACCCAAATCATCTGATTCTTTTTTAATAGCGGTTTCTGTTTTACTAGAAACTGCATTCTTATCTAAATCTACACCTAATCTCTTATAAGCAGGTTGACGTTCTATCTCATCAATATTTTTATTTAATTGATCATTGAACTTATAATTAAAACCTTTCATTTTAAGTTTTCTTTCTTCAGATCTTTTTCTTAATTCAGAAATATTAAGACTTAAAGGAGAAATTTCTTCACTTTCAGTTTCAATTTCGTTTATCTCTGCTTGAGGCATTTTAGTTTTTAACTCAAAGTTTAACCCTTCTTCTTCCTGTACTTTTTCTGTATTAGAAAATGCAGAGCTTTTACCTATAGTTGGCTGAGCATCGAAATCTTCTAAAACATATCTTTTTGTAGCTTCTTTTTCAAACTTTATTTCTTCAGCTCCAAAAACTTCGATTTCATTAATATTAATCTTTGAATCTTCGACTAACTCGTGTTTTATCTCTTTTTCTGAAGTAACTTCTGTATAAGAATTTAGAGGTAAATCAAATAATAAATTTTCACCCAAATCTTCCTCTACTTGCTCACTAACAACTTCTTTTTGAGGCGTAACATTAGTAATAATAAAGTCGATTTCTTTTTCTGGCTTTGCTGTTATTTCATCATAATAAACAGGCATGTTCGCAATAATTTCTGAAGTTTTTACCAAATCCATTTTTGGAGCATCATCTTCATCACTAAGAACATGAATAATTTTTTCATTGTTCTGTTTTGGTAATTCTTCATTAAGAGATGGCGTTTTAACAACTTTTTCTTCACTAAAATTATAGGTTGCTTTTTGTTCATCTTCTAGAGTATGAATTACTTTTTTTTCGTCAGAATTAGTAATTGAGTTTTGCTGATCTGCTGCAAAACCTGTAGCAACAATGGTAACAGAAATTGCTTCTCCTAACTCTTCATCTTCTCCAATACCCATAATAATATTAGCATCATAACCAGCTTCATCTTGAATGTAATCATTGATTTCACCAATCTCATCTAAAGTAACTTCACTTGTACCAGAAACAATTAATAATAATACATTTTTAGCTCCTGTAATTTTATTGTCATTTAATAAAGGAGAATCTAATGCTTTAACTATTGCATTTTTAGCTCTATTTGTTCCTTCTTCTCTTGCAGAACCCATAATAGCAGTTCCACTGTTAGAAAGTACAGTTTTAGCATCGTGTAAATCTATGTTTTGTTTGTAATGATGTGTAATTACTTCTGCAATACCTCTAGCAGCAGTAGATAAAACTTCATCAGCTTTAGAGAAACCTGCTTTAAAACCAAGGTTTCCATAAACTTCTCTTAATTTATTATTATTAATAACAATTAGTGAATCTACATTTTGACGTAATTGATCTATACCTAATTGTGCTTGTTTTGAACGCATTCTACCTTCGAACTGAAATGGCATTGTTACAATACCAACAGTAAGAATATCCATATCTTTTGCAATTTTTGCAATAATTGGTGCAGCACCTGTACCTGTACCTCCACCCATACCAGCAGTAATAAATACCATTTTTGTTTGGGTATTTAACATTTGCTGAATTTCTTGCATACTTTCTTTAGCTGCTTGTGCTCCAATTTCTGGATTAGCACCAGCTCCTAAACCTGAAGTTAAGCTAGCCCCTAACTGAATTTTATTTGGTATTGGACTGTTTTCTAATGCTTGTGCATCTGTATTACAAATTACAAAATCTACACCTTTTATTTGTTGTGTGTACATGTGATTTACAGCATTGCTACCTCCTCCACCAACACCAATAACCTTTATGGTATTAGACTTTGTTTTGGGCATTTCAAAAATAATGTTATCAAATTCTGCGTTCATAATAACGTTTATTTGTTTTTGTTGTATTGATATTTGTTTTAGTCTTATTCTGCGTTATCCAAAAAATCTTTTAATCCTTCTGTAAACTTTTCGAAGAAAGATTTCTTTTTTGGTTTAACTTTTTCTTCAATTAGAGGTTTTAATTCTTCTTCTGGGCTAGTTGAAATTTCTTCTTCAATTTGTTCTTCTACTGCCTCTTCTACTACTTTTACATCTTTATCTAAACCTTCCATTAATAAACCAACAGCTGTAGCATATGATGGACTTGATAAAGCTTCATCTGAATCACCAGCTAAATGTTCGTTTGGAAAACCGATTCTAGCATCCATACCTGTAATATATTCTACTAATTGACGTAAATGCTTTAATTGAGAACCACCACCTGTTAATACAATACCNGCAATTAGTTTTCCTTTTGCAGTATCGTGTCCATAATTTTTAATTTCTAAAAAGACATGCTCTATAATTTCTTGAACTCTAGCATGTATAATTTTAGATAAATTTTTAAGCGTTATTTCTTTTGGNTCTCTTCCTCTTAAGCCAGGTATTGAAACAATTTCTGTTTCTTTATTTTCTCCTGGCCAAGCAGATCCAAATTTTATTTTTAATAATTCAGCTTGTTTTTCAATAATTGAACAGCCTTCTTTAATATCATCTGTAATTACATTTCCGCCAAAAGGAATTACTGCTGTATGTCTTATAATTCCATCTTTAAATATGGCTAAATCAGTTGTACCTCCACCTATATCTATCAAAGCTACACCTGCTTCTTTTTCTTCTTGACTTAACACAGCTTGAGCAGATGCAAGAGGTTCTAATGTAATTTCACTTAAATCTAAACCTGCACTTTTTACACAGCGTCCAATATTTCTTATAGATGAAACTTGCCCAACTACTACATGAAAATTGGCTTCAAGACGCCCCCCATACATACCTATTGGTTCTTTAATATCTGCTTGAGANTCTACTTTAAACTCTTGTGGTAAAACATGAATAATTTCTTCACCTGGCAACATTACTAACTTATGAACTTGGTTTACCAAGTCATCTATATCTGTTTCTTCTATTACCTCGTCTGCATTGTCTCTTGTGATATAATCACTATGATGTAAACTTCGAATATGTTGACCTGCAATACCTACNACTACATTTTCTATCTTAAAACCAGAAACGCTTTCTGCTTCGTCAACTGCTTGTTGAATAGATTGAATGGTTTGGGTAATATTACTTACAACACCTCTTTTTACTCCTAAACTTTTTGCTTTACCAATACCTACAACCTCAATTTTATCGTACTCATTTTTACGACCAATCATTGCAACAATCTTGGTTGTACCAATATCTAAACCTACAGCTATTTTATTATTCTCCATTTCAGTTTATTTTGTACACACAACTTGGTTGTGATATTTTATATTAATTGTTTTATAATTTTGAATTGTTTTATCTTCAAATGTTTTATTATAAAACGCTTTTAATTTTTTAAATTTTATATCAATCTCAGATAATTTTCCAAAATCAATTTTATAATCTCCACTTCTTNCAGCAAATTGAAATTCATTTGCGTCAGATTTTTGTATTCCAATGATTTCTTTTTTTAAAAAATCATCCTTTAAAATATTAGATATTAAAGGCATAATTTCTTTAATATCTTCTATGTTTTTTACACCAGAAATTAGCATTACTCTAGCAGAGTAATTGTTAGATAATGGGATTTTTACCCCCTGTTTATCAACATAATAAGAATCTTTATCAGTAATTATTCTAGCTACAGGTGTACGTTGTTTAACTACAGTCTTTAGCTTACCTTCTATGGTCAAAAAAACAGATGATTTTTCNACATACGGATTTTTAGATACCTCGTTTTCTAGTTTGTATAAATCTATTACAGATTTTGCTTGGTTTTTAACCGTTTTATTTTTTTGTATTAACAATTTATTAACCATTGAATGTGTTAAAAAATTATTATCTCCATCTTCAAATTCGATAATAATTTCTGATACTTTTTTATCTGAATTTCTCTTTGAAGAAAAACTATATAAAAAGCCAAGACTTACTATTAATAATAGAAATAAGAGATATTTTAAAATTCGTTTAAACTTCATTAGCCAAAGGTTTTAAAAGTTGTTCTGTAACTTCTTCTATCATTACTCCAATATCTCCAGCACCTAACATTGCAACAATTTTTGATGAAGATTGNTTAATATCGAAAAGTAAATTTTCTTTAGTTGTTATTTTTTTATTTTTATTATCAATTTTAGATAATAACCAATTAGAATTTACACCTTCAATAGGCAACTCTCTTGCAGGATAAACATCTAATAAAAGTACTTCATTGAACTTTGTAAGTGCATTTGCAAAATCTTCTATAAAATCTCTTGTTCTACTAAATAAATGAGGTTGAAAAACAACTAAAACACGTTCTTTTGGATACATTTCTCTAACAGCTTTTTCTACTGCATTTATTTCTGTTGGGTGATGCGCATAATCATCTATCAGCACCAAATCATTAGTTTTAATTTTATAAGAAAACCTACGTTTTACTCCTTTAAAACTAGCTAACTGTTCTTTAATTATTTCTAATGAAACCCCATAAACATTTGCCATTGCTAAAGCAGCTAAAGCATTCATAACATTATGTTTACCAGGCAAATGAAAAATTATATTTTTTATATTTTCTTTTGGTGTTTTTACATCAAAAAGGTAAGCTCCATTTTCAATTNTTATATTATNAGCACAAAAATCTGAATCATCCTCTATACCATAAGTTAANCCTTCTAATGGNAAGCCATTAGCAACTATAAGTGTATGAGAAACTTTNTCAGAAAATGCTCTAAAAGANAGTTCTAACTCTTTTGCTTCTCCATAAATGTCTAAATGGTCTGCATCCATAGATGTTACACAAGCAATATCTGGGGATAACTTTAAAAAAGACCTATCAAACTCGTCTGCTTCCACTACAGAAATGTTATCATCACCCAAAATTAAATTTGAATTGTAATTTTCTGCAATGCCACCAAGAAAAGAAGTAGCCTTTTTTACAGTCATAATATGACCTAAAATGGATGATGTTGTGGTTTTACCATGTGTACCAGCAACTGCTAAACAGGTCGTATTTTTTGTGATTTCTCCTAAAACTTCTGCCCTTTTTAAAACAGTAAAGTTATTTTCTAAAAAATAATTGAATTGATTATGTTTTTTAGGAATTGCTGGTGTATAAACAACCAAAGTTTCTTGTGAATTTAAAAATGAAGTTGGAATTAAACTAACACTATCTTCAAAGTTAATAATAACTCCTTTATTTTCTAAGTTTTTGGTAATATGAGAAGGCGTTTTGTCATAACCAGCAACCTGTTTTCCATTAGACACAAAATAATGAGCAATAGCACTCATGCCAATACCACCAATACCAACAAAATAGACGTTATGTATCTCTTTTAAATTCAACTATTTAATAATTTTTCAATTTCGTTAACTATAGCATTTGTTGCTCCTGGTAATGCTAATTCTTTTATATTTTCTGCTAAATGCGCTTGTTTACCTTTATCTTTTAGTAAAGTCTCAAAAACAATTGCAAAAGTGTCTAAATCTGTTTCTTTTAGTAAAATAGCTCCATGCTGATCTGCTATAGATTTTGCATTTTTTGTTTGATGGTCTTCTGCCACATTTGGAGAAGGAATAAATACTACTGGTTTACCTACTATACACAATTCTGAAACTGAACTTGCACCAGATCTAGAAATTATGATATCTGTAGCTGCGTAAGCTAAATCCATAGTATTGATAAACTCATGCACTTGCACAAAATCTAAATCATTGTGTTTTTTATATTCATCGAAATATAATTTTCCACATTGCCAGATAATTTGCACTCCTTGAGTTTTAAAAAAATCTAGATTCTCTTCAATTAATTGATTTATTCTTCTTGCTCCTAAACTTCCACCTAAAACTAAAATAGTTTGTTTCTTATGATCTAGTTTAAAATGAGATTTTCCTTGCGCTACTTTTGTATGGATATATAGTAAATCTTGACGAACAGGATTACCAGTTTTTATGATTTTATCAACTGGAAAAAAGCGTTCTAAATTATCATAAGCCACACAAATTTTATCTACCTTTTTTCCTAATAATTTATTAGTAATTCCTGGGTAAGAATTTTGTTCTTGAATTAATGTTGGTATTCCCTTTCTTTGTGCCATAATTAAAGTTGGCCCACTTGCAAAACCACCTGTTCCAATAACAACATCTGGCTTAAAATTGTTGATTATATTTCTTGCCTTTAATAGACTACTCGTTAATTTAAATGGAAATGACATATTATCTAAAGTCAATTTTCTTTGAAAACCTGAAATCCATAAACCTTTTATATCATAGCCAGCTTGTGGTACTTTCTCCATTTCCATTCTATCTTTTGCACCAACAAAAAGAAAATTTGCATCAGGATATCGCAATTTAATTTCATTTGCTATTGCTAAAGCAGGATAAATATGCCCTCCTGTACCTCCTCCAGAAATAAGTATATTATATGGTTTCATGCAAAATATCTAAAGGGTTATCGTCTAAAATATCTTCTTCTGTTTCTTCTTTTGATGCGCTAACGCTTAAGATCATACCTAAAGCAAAACAAGTCATCCAAATAGAAGTACCTCCACTACTTATTAATGGTAATGTTTGCCCTGTTACAGGAAATAAATTGGTAGCAACAGCCATATTAATGGTTGCTTGAAAAATAATTGGAAAACCAACACCTATAACTAATAATGTTCCAAATATTGTAGTTGTTTTTTTAACCACAACAAATATTCTAAAGAATAATAAAAAATAAATTGATACTATTAAAATACCACCTAATAAACCATATTCTTCTATAATTATTGCAAAAATAAAATCTGATGAAGATTGTGGTAAAAAGTTTTTTTGTACACTTTTCCCTGGACCTAAACCAACAGGACCTCCTGTTGCTATTGCTATTTTTGCTTTTTCTACTTGATAAGCTTCTTTTGCATCATCATTAGAAAAACTTTCTATTCTACTTTGCCATGTTTGAACTCTATTAGGCATTGCATCAGGAAAAGCTTTTGCTACTAATACAAAAAATNCTAAAGCCAAAACACCAGCTCCTATAATAAAACCAATGTATTTAATAGGGTATCCACCAATAAAAGTAACCATTAAAATCATGACAAAAATAATGGCAGTTGTAGAAAAATTTGCAGGTAAAATAAGTATTAAAACTGCTGCAACAGGTAACCAAAGTTGNAACAAACTTTCTTTAAAATTTATTTGTTTTTCTTTATTTTTTGCTAAATATCTTGCTACATAAACCATTAATACTAATCCTGCTAAAGTTGATGTTTGAAAACCAATACCTACAAACGGAATTCGAATCCACCTACTTGCATTTGCACCTCCAATTGTGGTGCCTTGAGCCAAAGTAAAAACAAGTAAAACAATAACTATAGGAAGCATTAAAACTGAACCGCCAGAAAAATAACGATAAGGTATTTTATGCACTCCATAAATAATTGCAAAGCCCATAATTAATAATACCATGTGCTTTATTAAATATCCTAAAGTAGAACCAGAACCTACAACATATACCAAGTTTGTACTTGCACTATATACAGGCATAAAAGAGAATATTGCTAAAACAGCAACTATTGCCCAAATAGTTTTATCACCTTTTATATGTTGAAAAATGGTTTTCACTTTTTATAAATTTCTTACCGCTTTTTTAAATTGACGACCTCTATCTTCGTAATTTTCAAATAAATCAAAACTTGCACAAGCTGGTGATAATAAAACAGCATCACCTCTTTCTGATAATTTCTCTGATACTTTAACTGCTTCTTCTGCACCTGCAGTTTCCACAATAATATCAACTACATTACTAAACGTATTTTTAATTTTATCATTATCAAGACCCAAACAAACTATTGCTTTAACTTTCTCTCTTACAAGTGGAAGTAAATCTGTATAATCATTGCCTTTATCTACACCTCCTACTATCCAAACAGTTTGTTTATCCATACATTCTAAAGCATAAAAAGTTGCATTTACATTGGTTGCTTTAGAGTCGTTTATGTATTCTACATCTTTAATTTTAGCGACTTTTTCTAAACGATGTTCTGCACCTTCAAAACTTGCCAAACTTTCTTTAATTGTTTCTTTTCTAACTTTTAAAAGTTGAGCAGCCATGGTTGCTGCCATCGCATTTTTTGTATTGTGTTTTCCTTTGATTGATAAGGTTGATAGTGGCATATGTATATTCTCTTTATTTATATTTATTATTATTGTTTCATCTTTTAAATAAGCTCCAAAACTCAACTCTTTTTCGAGTGAAAATGGAACTAATTTTGCTTTTGTTTTATTTTTTTTTAACCAATTATTTATAGCTTCATCATCTGCATCATAAATAAAATAATCTGTCTCTTTTTGATTTTTTGTTATTCTAAATTTTGAGGCTATGTATTTATTAAAATCATAGTCATACCTGTCTAAATGATCTGGAGTAATATTTGTTAAAATTGCAATATGACTATTGAATTTCTCTANTCCATCTAANTGAAAACTACTAATTTCTAACACGTAATTTTTTCTATTTTCATTGGCAACTTGAAGGGCAAAACTATCTCCAATATTACCTGCAACACCTATATCTAATCCAGCATTTTTTAAAATATGATGCGTTAATAAAGTTGTTGTAGTTTTACCATTTGATCCTGTAATACCAATAATAGTTGCATTTGTAAATTGCTGAGTAAACTCCATTTCAGAAATAACAGGAATGTTATTTTCTCTAAGTTTTACAACAAGTGCAACATTATCAGGTATCCCAGGACTTTTCATAACAACATCAGCTTTTAAAATTCTTGTTTCTGAATGTTGTTTTTCCTCAAAATCTATATTATTATGTAAAAGAACTTCTTTATATTTTTCTGCTATTTCACCTTTGTCTGACACAAAAACTTCGTAACCTTTTTGCTTTCCTAAAATAGCTGTACCTACACCACTTTCTCCACCACCAAGAACCACAAGTTTTTTGCTTCCTATATTATTGGAAATCTTATTACTTATATTTATTTCTTGATTTTTCATCTTTAATAAAAGAGGCCTATCCTCTCCCAAGGGAAAGCTAGGATAAGCTCTTTTTTATCTTAATTTTAATGTTACTATTGTTAATACTGCTAACAAAATGCCAACAATCCAAAAACGAACAACTATTTTACTTTCGTGATAACTTAACTTTTGATAATGATGATGTAAAGGCGACATTTTAAAAATGCGTCTTCCTTCTCCAAATTTCTTTTTAGTGTATTTAAACCAAGAAACTTGTAAAATCACAGATAGGTTTTCTACGACAAAAATTCCTGCTAGTATTGGAAGTAATAATTCTTTTCTAATAGCTATTGCAATTACTGCTATAATGCCTCCAATAGTTAAACTTCCAGTATCTCCCATAAACACTTGTGCTGGGTAAGTATTATACCATAAAAACCCAACTAAAGCTCCTGCAAAAGCAAGAATAAAAACTGTCATTTCACCTGAATTTGGGATGTACATAACATCTAAATAATCTGCAAAAATGATATTACCAGAAACCCATGCAAAAACGGCTAAGGTTATTACCATAATTGCAGAAGAACCAGCAGCCAAACCATCTATACCATCTGTTAAGTTTGCTCCATTTGAAATCCCTGTTACTATAAAAACAGTAATAAAAATGAAGATAATCCAGCCAAATTTTTCATAGCCATCTCCTAAAAATTGTAATGCTTTTGAATAATCTAACTCGTTATTTTTTAAAAACGGAACTGTTGTTTTAGTTGATTTATGTGCTTCACCAAATACTTTTTTTCTTCCATTTTCTTGCACTATTTGCTGTTCTATTGGAAGTTGCTCTTTAATAGTTACTCCCTCATTAAAATACAACATGGCTCCTACAAAAAGCCCCAAACCAACTTGACCTAAAACTTTAAACTTTCCTTTTAAACCGTCTTTATCTTTTTTAAATACTTTTATATAATCATCCAAAAAACCAATTAAACCCATCCAAACAGTGGTNATTAATAAAATAATGACATATATATTATCTAATTTTGCCAANANAATTGCTGGAATTAATGTAGCTAAAATGATGATTAAACCACCCATGGTTGGAGTACCAGTTTTTTGCTTTTGACCTTCTAAACCTAAATCTCTTACTGTTTCTCCAACTTGTTGATTTCTTAAAAAATTAATAATTCTTTTACCATAAATTGCAGAAATTAACAATGATAAAATAAAAGCTGCTGCTGCTCTAAAAGTGATAAATTGAAATACACTTGCTCCTGGCAAACTAAACTCGTTTTCTAAGTATTGAAATAAATAATACAGCATTCTATTTGTTTTTTAGTTGATTAAAACAATTACTAACTTCCTCTAAATCATTAAAATGAGATCTTACACCATTTATTTCTTGATAAGACTCATGCCCTTTACCTGCAATTAAAATGATGTCTCCATTTACAGCTAGTTTACAAGCNGTTTTAATTGCCTGTCTTCTATCTAAAACTGTTAGTGTTTTTTTATAATTTTCTGGTGAAACACCCAATTCCATTTCATCTAAAATTGATTGAGGCTCTTCAGTTCTTGGATTATCTGAAGTAAAAATGGCTTGATTACTTAAATGAGAAGCTATATGAGCCATTTTTGGTCTTTTGGTTTTATCTCTATCTCCTCCACAACCAACAACTGTTATCACTTGCTCATTACCAGTTCTGATATCATTAATGGTTTCTAAAACATTTTTTAATGCGTCTGGTGTGTGTGCATAATCTACGATTGCTGTAACCCCATCATCTGAAATTGTATATTGAAAACGACCACTTACACTTTCTAATTCACTTACAATTCTTAAAATTTCAAACTTTTCTAACCCTAAAAGCTCTGCTGTTGCAATAATTGCTGTAAGATTGTAGATATTAAATACACCTATTAACTTAGTCCAAACCTCTATNCCATCAATAGAAATTAATGTTCCAGAAATCTGTTTTTCAAGAATTTTTGCTTTAAAATCTGCTACTGTTTTTAAAGCATAACTATATTTTTTTGCTTTTGTATTTTGCAACATATAGTTGCCATTCTTATCATCAATATTTGTTAATGCAAAAGCTGATTTTGGCAAGTTGTCAAAAAATTCTTTTTTTACATCTCTATACTCTGAAAAGGTTTTATGATAATCTAAATGATCATGAGAAAGGTTGGTAAAAATACCCCCAGTAAAAGTTAAACCTTCTGTTCTTTTTTGATGAATTCCATGAGAACTTACTTCCATAAAACAATACTCAACACCTTCTTCTAACATTAAATCTAAATAATGATTTATAGTAATTGAATCTGGAGTAGTATGAGTGGCTTTATACTCTGTTTCATCAACTAAAATTTTTACTGTAGACAATAAACCAACTTTATACCCTGCTTTATTAAATAATTGATAAAGTAAAGAAGCAATAGTGGTTTTTCCATTGGTACCAGTAACACCAACTACAGGGAATTTTGCAGAAGGATTATCATAAAAATTAGCAGCCATTATTGCTAAAGCTGCATTAGAATCATTAACTCTTATATAAGTTATTCCTTCTTGTTTATCAAATGAAATTTTTTCACAAATAATAACTGTAGCTCCTAAAGAAATTGCTTTATCAACATATAAGTGACCATCTACATTAACTCCTTTTTGAGCTATAAAAACATCATTCTTTTTAACTTTTCTAGAATCAAAAACTAATTGATTGATAGCAACATCTGTACTACCAAATACTTGATTGATACTAACTTTATATAATATGTCTTTTAAATTCTTCAGCTTAAGATAATTTTAAAACAATTGTTTTTCCTTTAACTAATTTTTCACCCTTTTTTAAAGATTGATAGTTTACTTTTCCAACACCAGAAAATTCAACTTTTAACCCAATATTTTCTAATAGAGATACAGCATCCATACCATTCATTCCTTCAACATTTGGTATTAATGAATATTCTTTACTTAACTTTTTATCGTAATTTTTATAATCTTTATTTATAGCAGCAAACTCTGTTTTATCTTTTACAGATTGATTATCTATAGGTGTAGTTGTATATATTTTTTGTGCTATTTCTTTAAAAACAGGAGCAGCAACAGTAGCTCCATAATAACCTTTCTTTTTATCTGGATCATGAATAACAACTATGCAAGAATATTTAGGTTCTTCTGCTGGAAAAAACCCTGCAAAAGAAGCCACATATCTTTCTGTAGAATAATAACCTCCTACCCATTCTCCATCTTTATTTTTTGTTCTAGGAATAAATTTTTTAGCTGTACCTGTTTTACCTGCCATCGAAAAATTAGGTGAGTAAATATTTTCTGCTGTACCTTTTACAACAACATTTTCCATCACCTTTCTCACCTTTTTTAAAGTCTCTTCTGAAGCAATCTTTGGATTAACAACTTCAGTTTTAAAAACTTTTTCTGCTTTATCTTGTTTTCTTAATTCTTTAACAAATCTTGGCTTTACCATAACTCCATTATTAGCTACAGCATTATAAAACATTAAGGTTTGCATAGGAGTTACTGATACTCCATAACCCCAAGACATCCATTCTAAAGAAATTTTATTCCATCTACTTTTATTATCTGGAGTTGGAATAAATGGCTTACCTTCTCCTTTAATTTGAAATCCAACAGGCTTAGTAAATCCGTATTTTTCTAATTTAGAAATGAACTTTTCTGGGTTTTCATCATAATGTTCTTTCATCAATTTTACAATACCCACATTAGAAGAAACTTCAAACACTCTTGCTGCNGAAATTTTACCATAACCACCTCTATGNGAATCTTCTATTTTTCTATTATGTATGTAAATTTTACCTTTTTCTGTATCAACAACAGTTGAAGTATCGATTACTTTATCATCTAAAGCAGCCATTAAACTAGCAAGCTTAAAAGTAGAACCTGGTTCATGACTCTCCCAAACAGCATAATTTCTTTTTTCGTAATATTTACCTTTAGATGTCCTTCCTAAATTTGATATGGCTTTTATTTCACCTGTAGCAGTTTCCATAACTACTGCACATCCATGATCTGCCTGAAAAATTTCAAGTTGTTTTAATAAAGCATGATGAGTAATATCCTGAATATTAACATCTATTGTTGTAATTACATCATGCCCATCTACAGGTTCTTTTTCATTAACATCAGAAATAGGCTTCCATTGATTTTTTGCAATTTTCTGTTTCCATCTTAAACCATTTTCACCCTGCATAAAATCTGCAAAAGCCCCTTCTATTCCTGCTTCACCTCTAAAATCATCATAGCCAATTGTACGTTCAGCAATTTTTCCTATTGGATGTTCGCGAACCGTTTTATGCTCTGCAATAAAACCTCCTCTATAAACACCTAAGTTAAAGATTGGAAAGGTTTTCATCTTTAAATAATCATTATATCCAACATTTCTTGCAATTAGTAGGTATCTGTTTTTTCTACTTTTAGCTCTTCTTAATTTGTTTTCATAATAGCTAGTAGGTTTGCCAAACATAGATGACAACTCTTTAGAAAGTGCTGCAATATTTTTCTCAAAGACATTAGTATCTACAGCTACAACATCCATTCTAATGGTATATTTAGACATCGAGGTTGCTAACAAATTACCATCTGCAGCATAAACATTTCCTTTATTTGCATAAATGGTATCTTGTTTAATAGTAAGTTCTGTAGATAGTTGCTTATACTTTTCTCCTTGGATATATTGGATNTTAAAAACCCTAAACACAATAGCCAACAAAAAAAGCGTCATAAAAGCAGCTACTATGTAGAATTTGGTAAGTATGCTTTTTTTCTGAGTTGCCAATTGATTAATCTTTATAGGTTACTTTTATTTTTTTTGGTGGTGTTTCTGACGGTTTTAAACCTCTTTCTATTGCTTTTTCTCTGATACTAGATTCCATTTTCATTCGCATTAAAATAGTACCAGTATCTACATATTCTGCTCTTAATTCTCTCTTCTTTTTATTAAGCTCTGCAATGGTTATTACTTTTTTATCTATTCTATGAGCACTTGTAATCATTATTAATAAAAGAGCAACAACAAAGACAATAATCCTCCAATTTTTAACAGCAGATTCGTCTGTTAAAAAACTACCTCTTAAAAAAGCATATATTCCCTTTTTAACTTTTGTCATTTTAATTTTTTAAAGTCGCAATTCTTAATTTTGCACTTCTTGCCCTATTATTAATTTTAACTTCTTCTTTTGAAGGAACTATTAATTTTCCAACTTTTTTTAGAGGTTCATTTGAATTTCCGAACATATCTTTTTCAGGTTCACCCTCAAACAAACCAGTTCTTATAAATCTTTTTACCAACCTATCTTCTAAAGAGTGATAAGAAATTACACTTAACCTACCTTCTTCTTTTAAAAGATTTGGAATTTGCTCTAAAAACTCTTTTAAAACATCTAATTCTTCATTGACTTCTATACGAATTGCCTGAAAAATTTGAGCTAAGATTTTATGTTCTTTAGCCTTTGGTAAAAACATTTTTAGAACTTCTTTTAACTGAAAACTTGTTTCTATAGATTTATTCTTTCGTTCATGAACAATAGTTCTTGCTATTTTTCTAGAATTTCCTAACTCACCATACAAAAACAATATCTCAGCTAGTTTTTCTTCTGAATAAGTATTGATAATATCTTTAGCAGATTTTTTAGACTTTTGATTCATTCTCATATCTAAATCACCTTCAAAACGAATTGAAAAACCCCTTTCTGCTTCATCAAATTGATGAGATGAAACCCCTAAATCAGCCAAAACACCATCTACTTTTCTAACTCCATGAAATCTTAAAAATCTTGAGATATATCTAAAATTCTCAGGAATTAATACAAACCTTTCGTCATCTATAACATTTTCTAAAGCATCAGGATCTTGATCAAATGCAAATAATTTTCCTTCTTCACCTAGTCTATTTAAAATTTCTTTTGAATGACCTCCACCACCAAAAGTGACATCTACATAAACACCATTTTCTTTAATTGCTAAACCGTCTATACTTTCATGTAATAAAACTGGATTATGGTAACTCATCAAAATCGGTATTACCCATAACTTCTTCAGCTAAATCTGCAAAATCATCTGCTGCTTCATTTATGGCTTTTTCGTAATTTTCTTTATCCCAAATCTCAATAATATTTATAGAAGAAGACATCACTACTTGTTTTTGAATACCTGCAAAATCGCATAAATCTTTTGGTATTAAAATTCTACCACTAGCATCTAATTCAATTAATTTTACTCCTGCAGTAAATCTTCTTATAAAATCATTATTCTTCTTTTTGAACTTATTTAGTTTACCCACCTTTTCCATCATTAAATTCCACTCTTTCATTGGATATAATTCTAGACAAGGTTGAAAAACCGCTCTTTTTAACACAAAACCTTCTTTTAGCACAGGCGACAGCTGCTTTTTAAAAGCGGATGAAAACATCACCCTACCTTTAGCATCTGCCTTACATTCNTATGTACCAATTAGGTTAATCATTAAAATAGCTATAGAAACTCAAAAATATATAAATTTTACCACTTTTTACCACTTTTTACCACATTGTTAATAAAAACAGAGAATACCCTTTATATACAAGAGATTTTAAGATGTTAACAACCTTAAATCACTGACACTTAAAAGGCTTTGTATGTTATAAAAAAGAATTACATTTGCGGTTGATAGTAACTAATCAAAACTCAATGACTGACAAGTTAAAAACTGAAGGTAAGTTTACATACGCAGAAGCTGGAGAAGGACCTGCAATCATTGTTTTACATGGATTAATGGGTGCTTTAAGTAATTTTGGAGCTACTTTTAATCATTTTTCTAATAAAGGATATCAGGTTTTAATTCCTGAATTACCTCTTTATACTTTACCTTTAATTAAAACCAACGTTAAAAATTTAGCAAAATATTTAAAAGAATTTTTAGAGCATAAAAAAATTGATAATGCTATTCTTTTAGGAAACTCTTTAGGAGGCCATATTGCTTTGTACTTTACCAAACATTATCAAGAAAAAGTATGTGCTTTAGTTTTAACTGGAAGCTCTGGATTGTATGAAAATGCAATGGGTGGTAGTTTTCCAAAAAGAGGAAATTACGAATATATTGAGCAGAAGACTAAAGACGTTTTTTACGACCCTAAGGTAGCTACAAAAGAACTTGTTGATGACGTTTACAATATTGTAAATGACAGGAATTCTGTTATTAAAACATTAGCTATTGCAAAAAGTGCTATAAGACATAATATGGCCAATGATTTACCTGAAATGAAACAACCAACTTGTTTAATTTGGGGTAAACAAGACAATGTTACTCCACCAGAAGTTGCTAATGATTTTAATAAATTATTACCAGATTCAAATTTATTTTGGATTGACAAATGTGGTCATGCTGCTATGATGGAAAGACCAGAAGAATTTAATAAGATTCTTGAAGATTGGTTAGTATCTAGAAACATATAAAATTTATTTGCTGTGAAAATTAAATCTGCTGACTTTGTAATGAGTAATAGCAATGTTATTAATGCTCCAAAAGAAAGAATTCCAGAGTACGCNTTTATTGGACGTTCTAATGTTGGCAAGTCTTCGTTAATAAATATGTTGATGGAGCGTAAAGATTTAGCTAAAATTTCTGGAAAACCTGGTAAAACACAGCTAATCAATCATTTCAAAATAAATGACGAGTGGTTTTTAGTAGATTTACCTGGTTATGGTTATGCTCAAGTTTCTAAAAAAAAGCGTCAAATATTCCAATATTTTATAGAGAATTATTTTAAAGAAAGAGAACAATTAGTCTGCACTTTTGTTTTGATAGATTCTAGACACGATCCTCAAAAAATAGACTTAGATTTTATGCGTTTTTTAGGTGAAAATCAACTTCCATTCTGTATTGTTTTTACGAAAGCTGANAAATTAGGTAGCTCTAAATTAAACAAGCAAATTACTTCATACAAAAAGAAGTTATTAAATCATTGGGAGTCTGTACCTACTTCTTTTATTACATCTTCTTCAACGGGAATGGGTAGGAAAGAATTCTTAGATTTTATAGATGGTGTAAACGAAGATGTAAAAGATAACTTTAAGTAAGTTAAATTTACATAAGCCTAAACAACAATTGATAATGCATTCTAACAAAGACAACTTACAAGTACTTTTTGAGGATAATCATATTATCATTGTTAATAAACGTTCAGGAGATATTACCCAAGGAGATAAGACTGGTGATAAACCATTAAGTGATGTTGTAAAAAATTATATTAAAACAAAATTTAATAAGCCTGGTAATGTGTATTTAGGTGTTGTACATAGATTAGACAGACC
>JGI26082J51739_10000367_pt1 | contig 28144 bp, 30 predicted proteins | sample SaaInl5LU_22_DNA_FD_51739 | JGI IMG/M metagenome (IMG submission 51739)
TTGCTGGCCAGGCCCCGTCTGACACGGCGCAATTAAGCGGCCACCAACCGCTAACTGGTCCAGCCACGCTTGAGGGATATTATCCCCCCCTGCTGCGGACACGATACCCGCATAGGGCGCGCCTTTTTCATAGGCCAACAAACCATCGCTAAACAACAGGTGTACGTTAGCACGATGTAGCGGCCGCAGGTTCGCGCGCGCCTTGTCATGCAGCCCTTTCAGTCGCTCAATCGAGTAGACCTCTTTGGCCAAATAGCTCATGACGGTGGCTTGATAGCCGCAACCCGTGCCTATTTCCAACACACGGCCCAACGGCACCTCGCGTCCCTCACAGAGCAATGACAACATGCGCGCCACGACGCTGGGTTTAGAAATCGTCTGACCCAGTCCAATCGGTAGGCTGGTGTCCTCATAGGCTGGTTCACCAACGCCGAGTCAACGAAACGATGGCGTTCGACCTGTCGCATGGCGTTTTGTACCACCTCGGAGTCAAGACCTTGCGCGATCAGGCGCTGCACCATGTTGGAACGAATGCGGCTGGAATCCAAACCTGTTCCTGTGGGCGCGGCACCGCCCTGTGCGTAGAGCTTGGCCTGCGGCTCTTGGGCCCTGGTCGCTGCCGGGGAAGACGCCGGCATACGCTGCCCGCCAGGCTGCTGGCGAAATGAGGCCGACAACCATTTTTTCTCAGGCGGGGGTTTCGGTGCTTCAGCCATAGCCGTGCAATAAAACGGGCTTGTTCAGGACGCAGATGCCACGGCATCCGTATTCAACCGCTTGCGCCAAGCGGGCAGGTCTTTATGGTGAGTCAAATCAACGTGCAAAGGGGTGATTGAACACCGCCCAACCGAGTGACGTGAAAGTCGGTCCCTGGCGCTGCATCGCGGGCCTCGCCCGCTTGACCGATCCAGTACATGGTTTCCCCGCGTGGGCTTGCTTGTTGAATCACGGCCTGCGCCGCGTGGCGTCTGCCCAGACGAGTCAGCTCAAACGCTCCCAAGTCGGCATACGCGAGGTTGGGGATATTTACGTTAAGAAGCCAAGGCCACTCTGCAGGTGCCACGCCCGACGCGTCCGTGTCGCCGTTGGGCGACATCGTAGCGGCTTGCTGAACGCCTTGCGTGGGCAAGTCCTTCATGAGCAAAGCGACCAAGTCGCCGGCCTTTTGCGCCGAATCGGACAGGTGTGCCCACCCTTTTTCAACCTGAGAAAAGGCCACGGCGGGGATGCCGAACAGATACCCTTCCATCGCCGCACCCACCGTGCCCGAATAGATGGTGTCGTCACCCATGTTGGCGCCGTTGTTGATGCCGGAGACGACCAGATCAGGACGAAAACCCAAATAACCCGTCAGCGCGATGTGCACACAATCCGCCGGCGTCCCGTTCACGTATCGGAAGCCATTGCTAGCCTCATGCACATAAAGGGGGGCATTGAGCGTGAGCGAATTCGACTTGGCACTGTTGTTGTGCTCTGGTGCAATGACGGTCACGTTGACATCGGCCANCGACCGNAATGCGTCATAGAGTGCCTGCAGGCCCGGCGCATTGAAACCGTCATCGTTACTCAGCAAAATATTCATGGTGAAATTGTAGGGGCAGTTTCGAGCGTGCGACACACAAGTGTCCAAAGCCTTCGTATTATGGGAGGGTTGATCTGAGGCGGATGTCGTCTCAGAAGCTGAAAACAGCCGTTCATTAGGAGCTATCGCACATGTACGCATGGCAATGCAAAGAGCCCACGGGCGTATCGTCCCTTGCCTGGGTGGANTTACCCACCCCTCAGCCTGCCGCCGACGAGGTGGTGGTGGAGATCCGGGCAGCGAGCCTGAATTTCCCTGACCTCTTGATGGTCCAAAATAAATATCAAATCAAACCGCCACCGCCCTTTATTCCGGGCGCGGAGTTTGCCGGCCACGTGGTCGCCGTTGGCGCAGATGTCAAACAACTCACCATCGGCCAAGCCGTCGCCTGTTTGCCTGGGGTCGGCGCATTCGCAACGCATACCAGTGTGAAAGCAGCCCTCTGCGTGCCGCTGCCAGCGTCATTTCCCTTGCCTGAAGCGGCTGCGTTCATCATGGCCTACGCCACGTCGCACCACGCGCTACTTGATCGCGCCCAACTTAAGGCGGGCGACACGGTTCTGATCCTCGGCGCGGCGGGTGGCGTGGGTAGCGCGGCCATACAAATTGCCAAGGCCTGCGGTGCCCGTGTCATTGCCGCCGCATCCAGCGATGAAAAATGTGCTTTCTGCACCAGCCTCGGTGCGGACGAAACCATCAATTACAGCGTACATGCGCCAACAGGCACTTTGCGCGAGGCGATCAAGGCGACCTGCGGCCCCAACGGCCCTGATGTCATCTACGACCCGATTGGCGGCGACTACGCCGAGCCCGCATTCCGATCAATCGCTTGGCGTGGGCGTTACCTCGTCGTGGGCTTTGCCAGCGGCCCCATACCCCGACTGCCCTTCAACTTACCTTTATTAAAGGGCGCATCGATTGTCGGCGTGTTCTGGGGGGATTTCGCGAAGCGTGAGCCCAAAGCAAATACCGCCATGCTGGAAGAGCTGATGGTGTGGGTCAAAGAGGGGAAGATAAAGCCACCCGTGCAACACACGATGCCAATGACCAGCCTGTTAGAGGCTTTTGACATCATGGATCAGCGTGCGGTTCGCGGCAAACTGGTCTTGCTTAACGACTAATGGCGTTGGCGTGAAAGGCGGCCCTATGTGGACCTCATGTAGGGCCGAAACACCGCATTAAAAAAGCCCTTGAAGCATGCGCTTCAAGGGCTTTCATTTTGGGGTGACTGACGGGGCTCGAACCCGCGACAACCAGAATCACAATCTGGGACTCTACCAACTGAGCTACAGCCACCGTAGACCGAAATTATAGCATCGGCGTTGGTGTCAATCGCCCGCAGATGCCGTAATTGCGCCGGTATTTTTAGCCAGCAATCGCCACCGCTTCGCTGGGGTTCGGCACCAGAATAGTTGCATTGAATCGGGCTTTCAACAGGTTCACATAGGCCTTCAACTCTGAGCTAGTCCATGCGCGTGCGTACTGTTCAATCTCTTGCTTGGCTTGTGCCTCTGCAACGCTTGCACGCTTTTCAACACCCGTCACTTTTAGCACCACGAAACCTTGCAANCCTTGGTCAACTGATGTCCAAGCGGGGAGCTTTTGAGCGTCGACGCGCAGCGCAGCGATGATCAGGTTCGCGGGTACGTCAACCTGCGTATCACGCGACACCGTCACCAGCTTGCTCAGCGCAACATTGTCTACCGCATCTTGGCTACCACCACGCCATGCCTCTAGCGCCTCTTTACCTTTAGCGGCGGCCAAGGCAGCGGCCTTTTGTGCCACTAACAGGCCGCGTATACGCACACCCACCTCATCCAGCGTTCTAACACGTGCCAACTGATGCGCTGTTACGCGGGCAGCCACCAAGCGGGACTCACCAATATCAACCGCAGCTGTATTGAGCTTTTTCTCAATCGCATCGGCTGAAAACACGGCCTCGCGCAACTTGGAGTTTGACCAAACAGGCTCGTCATTTTTGTCTGCCGGCCCCGCTCGCGAAACACCCTTTGCTACACGGACCTGCAACCCAAGCGCTTCAGCCGTCGGCTCCAAGCTGTCCGCCTGCTCGTACACCGAGTTGCTAAAGGTCTCAGCAATTTCTGCATATTTTTTCATCGCCTGCGCGGATTGTTGGTCAGCCAAAAGCTGCGCCTTCAACTCAGCAAATGGCTTAATCGGCGGCTCTTTGATGTCCGTCACTTGAATAATATGCAGACCGAAATCCGTACGCACAATGTCGGAGATCTCTCCTTTTTTCATCGCAAACACGGCATCATTAAAGGCGGGAACCATCGCCCCACGGCCGAACAAGCCGAGGTCACCGCCCTGTGGCGCGGAGCCAGGATCCTGTGAATTTTCTTTGGCTACGGCAGCAAACGATGCGGGATCGGCCTTCACTTTTGCCAGCAACGCGTTGGCCTTGTCCTCTAAGGCCTTGACGGCATCAGGTGCCGCGTCTTTCTCTAGGTTCAGCAGAATATGGCTCGCACGTCGTTCTTCCGCACCTGACAAGCGCGACTTGTTTTGCTCGTAGTAGGCCAGCAAGTCAGCGTCACTGACTTCTATCGATTTGGCGACTTCTGCTTGGTCTAACACCAGATAGGCCACATCGACGGTCTCTGGCGCCATGAAGTTGGCTTGGTTATCGGTATAAAAGGCCTTGACCTCGTCATCGGTAACCGTCGCTTCCTTGGTGAAGTCCCTTGGATTAAAGCGCGCATACTGGATTTGGCGGCGTTCAAAGTAGGCGTCTAGCGTCGCTTTTGCTGCCACGGGCAATCCAAAGCCTGTTCCCTCAATACCGCCGCTGATCTGTGCCACCGACAAGCCATACGCAAGTTGCGCGGCGTAGGCCTCATCGGTCATGCCACGCAGTGCCAACTCCTCACGCACCTGCTCGACATTCAAATTGCCGCTCGCATCGCGGCGCGCATTCAGCCAATCATCGTTGCGGAGCGCATTTTGAACGGCAGCCTCACCGGCTACCACTCGGTCTTCACGCACAGCGGCTGCAATCAGTTCGTCCTGAACCAAGCGCTCTAAGGTGGCATAACGCGCTTCTGGCGATCCGAGCAATTTGACATCTAGCTGCGGCATCGCCTGACGCAGGCGTTCAATCTCAAAGTCATGCGCACGGTCCCATTGCGCTTGTGTAATGGTGACGCCCTCCAACTCGGCGACCACCGGACCCTCGCTGTCGAGCTGCGTGTAACCGCTGACGCCAACAAATACAAATGCAACGACCAGCAGGCCTAGCAAAAATACCATCACACTTTTACTTTGACGGATTGTTTCAAACATGCTGGAAATTCCTTGAGGCCGCTAAAAATCAGAAAAGGGGTTCACTACCCGTAATGGTACCGCGCAATGAAAAAGGCGAACAACGTTCGCCTTTTAATGTGGTGGTGGGTGCTGACGGTCTCGAACCGCCGACCTACGCCGTGTAAAGGCGCCGCTCTACCAACTGAGCTAAGCACCCCACCGCTTGCAAACCGCAGATTAACGACCGTTAATCGCGTCTTTCAAGCCTTTACCTGGACGGAACTTAGGCACTTTTGCTGCCTTGATCTTGATTGTATCCCCTGTACGTGGGTTACGNCCTGTGCGAGCAGCACGCTTGCCAACGGCAAAGGTTCCGAAACCAACCAACGACACCGTGCCGCCCTTTTTGAGGGTCTTACGAACGGCATCCACCATGGCGTCCAATGAACGCGCGGCTGCGGCTTTTGATGTATCGGTCGCCTTAGCGATGTGCTCAACCAATTCTGTTTTATTCACGCTAACTCCTTAGATTAAATAGTACCTACGGTACGCAGGATTGTATCCACGATATTTGTCGCTTCCAAAAATAAAAAAACTTTTTAAATTTTGTTGCGAAAGTGATTACACCCAATGATGGTGNGACCTGTCAACCACCTGAACATCGGTAAAACCCTTATTCACGGCGGCTCTCAGACGTAATGTTAACCCAGAATTCGATCGGCAATCGCTTGCCCAACGTCTTGCGTTGATGCAGTGCCGCCCAAATCTCGAGGGCGCGGAGCACCGCTCTCAGGCGCTAAGACCGCCGTGATCGCCCCCAGTATGGCGTCATGCGCCTCGGTATACCCAAGGAAATCAAGCATCATCGCGCCCGACCAAATCTGCCCGATTGGGTTGGCAATGTTTTGACCGGCGATGTCCGGCGCTGAGCCGTGCACCGGCTCAAACAAAGACGGGAAGGTACGCTCAGGATTCAGGTTGGCGCTGGGCGCCAAGCCAATGGTGCCCGTGCATGCGGGGCCCAAATCACTCAAGATATCGCCAAACAAATTACTGGCCACCACCACGTCGAAGCGGTCGGGACGCTGCACAAAGTGGGCACACAGAATGTCAATGTGAAACTGATCCGTGCGCATGCTCGGATAGGCCTTGGACATTTCTGCAAACCGCTCGTCCCAATAAGGCATGGTGATGGCAATGCCATTTGACTTGGTCGCGCTGGTCACGTGCTTGGCCTCGCGCTTGCTCGCGAGCTCAAAGGCAAACCGCAAGACACGATCCACACCATGGCGTGACATCACCGTCTCTTGCATCACAATTTCGCGCTCCGTGCCCGCGTACATGCGGCCACCGATAGACGAGTACTCCCCCTCGGTGTTCTCACGAACAATCATCATGTCAATTTCACCAGGCTCGCGCGGACTGCCATCTGGACGAACGACTGGCGCGATCACGCCGGGCATTAGTCGCACAGGACGCAGGTTGACGTACTGATCAAACTCACGTCGAAACTGCAGCAGAGAGCCCCACAACGAGACATGGTCGGGCATCTTCGCTGGCCAACCCACGGCACCAAAAAAGATGGCATCTACGCCCGCCAGTTGCGCCTTCCAATCATCGGGCAGCATCTTTCCGTGCTGCTCGTAATAAGGCCAGCTTGCCCAGTCGAAATGTTCGTAGGTCAGCGCGATACCAAAGCGCTTGCACGCAGCCTCTAAGGCCTTCAAGCCCTCTGGCATCACTTCTACACCGATACCGTCGCCAGGAATGACTGCAATTTTGTGAGTTTTCATAAGTTTTATCCGTAACAAAAGAAGATATCGCCGGCGAGCGGCGCGCCGATTTTACGTGGCTTTAACGGCCTTTGGCCGCACCAAGGCGACGCCCGTTACCGTTACCGCCATGCCCAACACGGTCATGAACGTCAGGGCTTCATCAAACAAGAACCACGCAACCAACGCCGTGCAAGGTGGCACCAAGTACATCAGGCTAGACACCGCAGCAGCGGCCCCTCTTTGTATGAGCAGGTACAGCAACGAACTCGCGCCCAAAGTCAACGCCAACACCGACCAAGTCATGGCGATAACCAGATCAGGCACCCAGACCAAGGGGCTATCTTCCAGCCAAGCAAACGGAATGGTCACGAGGAATGCCGCCATCAACTGCACGGTACTGGCCGTGCGCACGTCGCAGGGCTTCACGTAACGCTTCTGATACAGCGTCCCGACGGTGATACTCAGCAAGCCCACGGTAACCAGCGCCAACGTGAGTGGACTGACCTCCCCCACGTGCGTGAGTTTGTTCGCCACCACCATCAATAGCCCGAGCAACCCCAGTGCCAAACCCAGCCACTGCCGTCCGGACACGCGATCGCCCGCATACGATAGCCAGATACCCGTCAAGACCGGCTGCAAGCCGACAACCAGCGCCGACAGGCCAGCCCCCATGCCGAAGTGCACAGCCGCCCAGACCCCACCCAAATAACCCGCGTGCATCAAGACGTCACCGCTAGGTGCCCGCACGCCGAGAGCGTATTGGGAAACCGCAAGCCAGCGGCCTTCACCCAGACAAAAAAACAGACGACTGAGAAGGCGTAACGCCAGCACAAAAAGGTCATGGGCGATGCGTGTGGCATCGCCAAACGCGCCACGATGAACCCCGTGCTCCAAATCAGCACGAACACCCAAGGCATCGCCACGATTAGGCGCTGCCGGGTGTCCAGACTACCGGCCAACACGGTCCTGTATTGCAGGCAAGGCTTTTTGGAGGTAATACACCATGGACCAAACGGTCAGCACAGCGGATATCCAGATCAACCAGTCACCGATCAGTCGCGTATCAATCACGTAGAAGAGGTCACCGTTCCATAGCAAAAAAGGAATCGCCACCATCTGCACCGATGTTTTCAGCTTTCCCAGCATATGGACGGCAACATTTTTGTTGGCCCCAATAATCGCCATCCATTCGCGTAGCGCCGAGATAGCGATCTCCCGACCAATGATGATTAAGGCAACGACGACGTGCACGCGGGACAAATGCACCAAAATCAGCAGACTGGCACAGACCAAAATTTTGTCAGCGACTGGGTCCAAGAAGGCACCGAATGCGGAGGTCTGATTGAGTTTCCTAGCCAAATACCCATCCGCCCAGTCGGTCAACGCAAACACCACAAACATCACCGTCGCCGCCGCATTCTGTGCGTAGGGCGACAACGAGGGCACAAAGAACACCGCAACCAACAGAGGGATGGCGACGATTCGCGCCCACGTCATTAACATTGGGATGGATGTATACATAATTGATTATTACCGTAGCGCGTTATAAATCGCTGTCGCCAAGTCAGTTGAAACGCCGGCCACACTGGTGAGGTCTTGAATACTGGCACTCGCCACCCCCCGGACACCACCAAAACGCTGTAACAGCGCCGCCCGCCGCCGCGGTCCAACGCCGGGAATATCTTCCAGCTTGCTGCCGCCGGTGCGTACCTTGGCGCGCGCGGCACGCATGCCAGTGATGGCAAATCGGTGGGCCTCATCCCTAATTTGAGCCACCAGCATCAGCGCGGCCGAGTCATGGCTCAGGGTCGCTTTTGGGCGCCCGTCGGCAAACACCAGCTCCTCCAACCCGACTTTTCGCCCCTCCCCCTTCTCAACACCAACCAGCAAAGCCACGTCCAGACCCAGCGACTCAAACACCGCCTTGGCAACGCTAATTTGCCCCTTACCGCCGTCCACCAGGACAATATCGGGCATCTTCCCCTTGGTGTCTGCGGGCACGGTCGTTGCGGCTGCAGGCGCGGTTTCAACGGCGCTCTCTGTCAGACCAAAACGGCTGTAACGGCGGGTCAACACCTGGCGCATCGCCGCGTAGTCGTCGCCACCGACAATGCCCTCGATGTTGTAGCGTCGGTATTCGCTGGACTGCATTTTGTGGTGGTGAAAGACCACGCAGGAGGCCTGAGTTGCCTCGCCAGCGGTATGGGAGATATCGAAGCATTCGACCCGCAAATTGGCCAAGTCATCGGGTGCGAGGTCAAGAGCGTCTACCAGCGCACGGGTGCGCGACTGCTGCGACCCCTCCTCTGCCAGCAAACGCGCCAAGGCAATCTCGGCGTTGCGCTGCGCCATCTCAAGCCAAATTTTGCGTTGCGCCCGCGGTTGGTGCACCCAGTGCAACTTCAGCCCAACGTGCTCAGATAAGGTTTGCCCCAGCGCCTTGGACACGGCATGGCTACTGACGATCACCCCGGGCGGNGCGGCCTCAATNTAATGCTGCGCCACAAAGGCGGCNAGCACATTCTCCTCCACGCTTCCCAGCGCAGCCGGCTCGGCCACCTCCCCCCACGTCAAGGCATCGTCGACGTGCGACGGAAAATAAGCGCGGTCGCCCAAATGCCGCCCGCCGCGGACCATGGCCAAATTGACACAGGCCCGACCGCCCTGCACTTTGACAGCCAAGATATCAACGTCGCGCTCGTCAACAGACTCGATGGACTGCTGGTGCAACACCCGAGACAACGCGGTGATTTGATTACGAACCAATGCCGCCTGCTCAAAGGCGAGTGCCTCTGCGTGCGCCAGCATTTGCGACTCTAAGGACTGTATCAATTGCTGCGTTTCGCCGCGCAAAAACGCCTGCGCATTGCCCACATCCGTCGCGTAATCGTCGGGGGAAATATGTCCCACACACGGCGCTGTACACCGTTTAATTTGGTACAACAGGCAGGGGCGAGACCGGTTGCTAAACACCGAGTCCTCGCACGTACGCAAGCGAAAGACCTTCTGCATCAGCTGAATGGTTTCCTTCACCGCCCAAGCGCTGGGATAAGGGCCGAAATAATCATGTCGCTTGTCTACCCCACCTCGGTAATAGACCATCCGCGGATACGCTTGACGACTCAGCTTGAGGTAGGGGTAGCTCTTGTCATCACGGAACAGAATGTTGTAGCGCGGATTCTGTGTCTTGATGAGGTTGTTTTCCAACAGCAAGGCCTCAGCCTCCGAGCGCACAACCGTGGTCTGTAAGCGAGCGATTTTCCCGACCATATGGCCAATACGGGTGCCCCCGTGTTGCCGTTGAAAGTAGTTGCTGACCCGCTTTTTAAGATTTTTTGCCTTGCCAACGTAGAGCAGCTGGTCATTCGCATCGAAATAGCGATAGACACCAGGCAACGCCGGCAAAGCGGCCACTTGCGCCAACAACTCAGGGGCGTGTGTAGGAGACGCCTCCGCGTCGGCGTCGGCATCTACTGGCCCGGGATCTTTCGCGTTGGGAATGTTGTCTGGCACGGCGGATGATCGGTTTACGTTGACTGCGTTGCTGGGTGGGCGAATGTCGTTGAATGACGCGTGCTTGCATTCTCTCGCAAATTCAAAACCTTTTTAAATGTGCGCATCTGCGTCGACAATAACGTCATGGTACGCCCTGCTCTTAGCCCTACAGCCGCTAGCCCGCCCACTTATCAGTGGGATATTTACTGCTGGGTGGTCGACAACTTTGGCGATGCCGGCGTTTGTCTGCGGCTAGCTCGCGACTTGGTCGGCTTGGGGCACCGTGTGCGCTTGTTTATCAATGATGCCGACGCGCTGGACTGGTTGGCGACGGACACCGATCGTGCGCGTATTACGGTGTTGCCCTGGTCAGAGACGCCATGGGACCATGGCCATCCCCCCGACGTCATTGTCGAAGCGTTCGGCTGTGACTTGCCCGACACAGTGGTGAGCGCCATCGCAGCGGCGCCACAAACCACTTGGATTAATTTGGAGTACCTCAGTGCGGAGCCCTATGCAGCAGCCTGCCATGGTCTGGCCTCTCCGGTGATGTCCGGACCTGCAAAAGGACACGTGAAGTGGTTTTTTTACCCCGGATTTACCCCTGATACGGGTGGGCTGTTGGGCCCCGAACCAGACCCGCTACAAGATGCCGCTCATCCATCCTCGCCCGCTGCTTGGGTCGCCGCATCACCGCTACCAAAAGTCGGCGTCTTTAGTTACGAGTCGCCCGGGTTGGAAACCTTGGTTAGCGCCGCGCGCGCGGGTCGCATCGCGCTATTTGCCGCCTCTGGTCGCAGTGCGGCGGCCATTCAGCAATACGCGGCCGTCCAGCCAGTAGCCCCTCCGCTCGTTTACCTTGAGCCGATGTCACAACCACAATTTGACGCCTTTCTCGCGGCCATGGACATCAATGTGGTGCGCGGCGAAGACTCTTTGGTGCGCGCGCTCTGGACTGGAAAGCCTTTTATCTGGCACATTTACCCACAAGACGACGGCGCGCACCACGTCAAACTCAGGGCCTTCTTGGATTGGCTATCGCCGCCTGCTGAGGTGCGTGCGCTGATGACCGCTTGGAACCAACCCACGACATCACCGGCACAGATCGATGGCTTGTGGACCCGCTGTCAAGCGCGCACGGTCTACACAGAGTGGGAAATCTGCGTGCAAGGCGCGGTCGCTCGCTTATCGCAACAGTGGCCGCTGGCGCAGCAACTGGCGCACTTTGTTTGGTCGAAAAAACGGCTGGCAAACACAAACGGCTAAAATACCGGGTTTCCGGACAAACTTTTCGCACGTTGCTGCGGAATCAACCTCATCAAAGTTATGAAAATCGCTCAAGAAATCCGCATTGGCAACGTGATCATGCACGGCAAAGACCCCATGGTTGTTCTGAAAACCGAATACAGCCGCGGCGGCCGTAACTCGGCCACGGTACGCATGAAACTCAAGTCCTTGCTGGGTAACATGGCGACCGAAGTCGTCTTCAAAGCCGACGACAAATTGGAGAACGTCGTTCTCGAGAAGCGAGAGTGCACCTACTCATACTTTGCAGACCCCATGTATATCTTCATGGACGAAGAGTACAACCAGTACGAAGTGGAATCCGAAAACATGGGCGACGGCTTGAACTACTTGGAAGACGCTATGCCCGCTGAAGTCGTGTTTTACGAAGGCAAAGCCATTTCCATTGAACTGCCTACGTCCGTCGAGCGCGAAGTCACTTGGACAGAGCCCGCCGTGAAAGGCGACACCTCAGGCAAAGTGCTCAAGCCCGCGAAACTTGCGACCGGCTTTGAGGTCGCGATACCCCTGTTCGTCGCCCAAGGCGATCGAATTGAGGTCGATACCCGCACAGGTGAATACCGCCGTCGCGTCTAAGGCCCTGTCAACAGGACACTGCCGACGTGCAACACCACACGGTGTGTTCCCACAAAAAATAGAGACCTTGAGGTCTCTTTTTTTTGTTCCAAACACGAAAGAGATGCAGAATGAATCGATGAAATCTGTGACCAATATCCGCGAACTACCCATTGCCGACGCTTGGTCGAACCCGGGAGCGAACCTCTCGCCAGAACAAGCCATCGAACCGAATGCCAACCGCCTGGCCTTCGCCGACCCCGAGTTTCTTCTGCGCCGGGAGACGCGCGGCATCCGCTTCCAGCTAGAAATGCTCAAACCTGACCTGATTCAGGAGGCGCACCACATCGACAGCACGGTGGTGGTTTTCGGCAGCGCACGTTTTAAAAGTCACGAGGAGGCCGCTAGCGCCCTAGACCACGCACAATTGGCTGGCGATCCACCGCCATCGCCAGCGCAGAGCGGCTACTCAAACAATCGACCTATTACGAGGCCGCAAGAGCCTTTGCCAACTTGGTGGCAAGCTACAGCGAGGCCCAAGCCGACGAGAAAGACAAACTGTTCATCTGCACGGGCGGGGGGCCCGGCATCATGGAGGCGGCAAACCGCGGCGCCTCAGAGGCGGGAGCGCCAACGGTGGGCTTGAACATCACCCTGCCCCATGAACAACACGCCAACCCATACGTCACGCCGGAACTGAGTTTTCAGTTCCATTACTTTGCCTTGCGCAAAATGCACTTCATGCTACGCGCAAAGGCACTGGTAGCCTTCCCGGGCGGCTTTGGCACCTTAGACGAGTTGTTTGAGGTCATCACGCTGGTGCAGTGCAAAAAGGCCTCGCCGACGCCCATTGTCTTGTTCGGATCCGACTACTGGAAGCGCTTAATCAACCTGGACATGCTGGTCGAAGAGGGAACCATCGCAGCAGAGGACCTGAGCCTCATCACCTATGCTGATGACGTCCACGACGCATGGCGCGCGATCACCCGTTTCTATAACCTGCAACCGGTCATCAAGACTTGATGGCCGTCACTTCCACCTCAATGCGCATGCGGGCGTCCAGCAATCCGGCCGACATCACCATCGCAGCGGGGCGAACGTCACCAAAGTAGCGTTGCAGCACCGGCCAACAGGCCTCGAATTCGCTTGCATCTGGCAACACGTAGGTTACTTTCACGACATCCGCCATGCGGGCACCAGCCTGCTTGAGTGCGGCTTCAATGTTTTTCAAACATTGTTCCGCCTGCCCCACCACGTCGTCGACGATGGTCATGGTCTCGTAGTTAAAGCCCGTGGTGCCGGACACAAAAACCCAGTCGCCATGAACCACGGCACGGGAATATCCAATAGATGCCTCGTAGGGCGAGCCAGAACTAATCAGTTGACGCTTTGACATACATGTTCATTCAAAAAAGTGGATAAATGTGGCCAACGGCCCCGGATATTATCGCTGCCGAAACCACCGCATCAGCACCAGTTTTGGTAGCCCTCCGGACGCATTCGCGCAGAGACCATCGGTCACGCAAGGGTTTCAACAGAATGGAACTATCTTGTTAGAATCAGGCGCAACGCAACTCCTCGGCGCCCGACGGCTCGCTCCAAACAACTGATGTACGCTGCCAGCCTCTTTGCTTCCCTCTACATTTTCTGGATATTACTGTCAGGGTTTTTTACGCCCTTTCTATTGATATCGGGGGTCGGCTGCGCCTTGGCTGTGGTGTGGCTGGCGCATCGCATGGAAGTGGCTGACCCAGAAGGCCACCCCATGCATCTCTGGGCAACCATGGTGTTTTACTGGCCATGGTTGATTCTGGAAATCGTGAAGTCGGCTTGGACAGTGAGCAAAATAATCATCAGCCCGACGCTGCCCATCAGCCCGACAATGGTCAGGTTCAAGCCAAAGCAAAAAACCACCGTTGGTCTGGTTATCCATGCCAACTCCATCACGTTGACGCCAGGAACCATCGCGATTGAGGTCGCGGCCGACGAGTTTCTGGTGCATGGGCTTACCGCAGAAGGCGCTGCCGGTGTGATCGACAGTGACATGGATGCGCGCGTCGCCAAATGCGAGGGAAATAACTAATGTTCGCTGCCGCCGCACTCGGCCTCATGGTTAGCTTGGCACTGACGCTCGTGCGAGCCGTGCTTGGACCCACCGTATTTGACCGTGCGCAAGCCGCCAACACGATCGGCACCATTGCCATGTTGCTGTTGGCAGTCATGGGATTTCTTAATGGACGCCCCGAATTTTTAGACCTCGCTATTGTCTACGGCTTGCTCAACGTGATTGGAACCATCGCGGTGCTGAAGTACTTCCGCCGTGGCGACCTTGGCGACTCCGGAGATACGAAATGAGCGAGGTTCTCAACGTAATCAGCTGGCTCAGCCTGGCCATTGGTGGCATCTTCTGCGTCATTGGTGCGATTGGCTTGCTGCGCATGCCTGATTTTTTTACGCGTATGCACGCCGCCAGCGTCATCGAGACCCTCGGTGCGGGCCTCATACTTTTTGGGCTGATCATTCAGGCGGGTTGGACACTGATCGCGGTCAAGTTAGTCATGCTGTTTCTGCTGATTTTCTTTGCTAGCCCCACGGCATCGCATGCGCTGGCCAGGGCGGCTTTAGCGAAAGGCATGAAGCCATTATTAAAGGATGAGGAGCGCGCATGATAGAGACTTGGATCATCAATGTCTTGATGGTTTTCATGGCGCTTGCCGTGTGGGTGATCATTCGCAGCCGCAACCTGTTTGGTGTGATTGTGATGGGCGGCGTATACAGTTTTTTAACCGCTACCGTCATGGTCGCCATGGACGCGGTAGACGTCGCCATGACAGAGGCTGCAGTCGGTGCAGGTATTTCAACCGTTTTGTTTCTATCTGCCCTTTACCTGTGCAAGGGGGATGAAGCCAAGCCCATGAAAAGCCCCTTACTCCCACTACTCGTCTCCACGGGGGTGGGCGTGATGTTGGTTTTTGGCGCGCTCGGCTTGCCCGAGTTTTCCAACTCAAACTCGCCCCTTAATCAGCATGTCGGGCCCGGATATTTGGCAGACATTCCAGAGAAAGTCGATGTGCCCAACCTCGTCACCGCCGTCTTGGCGAGTTATCGCAGCTTCGACACACTGGGCGAAACAACCGTGGTCTTCACCGCAGGCGCGGGCGTCGTAGCGTTGTTACGCAGGCGTCGGAAGGGGGCAAAGCGATGAGACACGATTTGGTTTTACGCGTCGTTGCCAAGCTGCTCATCCCGTTCATCGTGCTCTTCGCGCTGTACGTCCAATTCCACGGGGATTTCGGGCCTGGTGGCGGGTTTCAAGCGGGCGTTATTTTGGCGGCAGCCTTTGTGCTCTACGCCCTCATATTCGGACTAGCCAGCGCACGCAAGGTTGTGCCAGAGCCCCTTGTTGAAGCCATGATGGCNTTGGGCGTGCTTATCTACGCGGGTGTGGGCGTGGCTGGCATCGTTTTAGGTGGCAACTACTTNGACTTTTTTGTGCTTGACCCCGACACCATCATTGGCCAGCATCGCGGTATTTTTTGGGTAGAGATTGGCGTCGCGGTCACCGTGTCCGGCGTCATGCTAAAAATGTTTTACATGTTCGCGGACCGTGGGCACGGTGAGGATACGTGATGACCAGTATTAGCTTTTCGGACTTGAGCAGTCACTTCACCTATCTAATCACCATCTTCCTCATGGTCGCGGGACTGTTTATCGTGGTAGCACGTGGCAACCTGATTAAAAAGCTGGTCGGTTTAGGTATCTTCCAGACATCGGTTTACCTGCTGTATTTGGCGCCGTCCAAGCTCATAGGAGGAACGGCGCCCATTTTGAGCCCCGACTTTTCAATTTACTCCAACCCGCTGCCACACGTCCTCATACTCACGGCGATTGTGGTGGGCGTCGCCACGCTTGCACTTGGTTTAGCGCTGGTGGTCAGGATACGGGAGACCTACCAAAGCATTGAAGAAGACGACATTCTGGCAAGCGATAGCGCCTCGGTAAAAACGAGTTAACCCCCATGAGTTTGCAACAACACCTCCCCGTCCTTCTGGTCGTTCTTCCGCTGCTGTCAGCACCACTCACCGTTCTTTTACGAAACAGAACGCTTGCGTTTGGCGTGGTTTGCGCGGCGAGCTGGGTCGGCCTTGTTATCTCCATACTGATATGGCAACAAGTGCAAGTGAGCGGCACGATTTCCTACGAAATTGGTAGCTGGGCGCCCCCTTTGGGTATTGAATACCGGGTTGACCAGCTAAGCGCCTTCGTACTGGTCCTGGTGTCTGCCATCGCCGCGTTGGTCGTCCCCTACAGCCGGGCCAGTATCGAGACGGAAGTTCCTACGGAACAGCACTACCTTTTTTACACGATGTTCGCCTTGTGTTTAACCGGGCTATTGGGCATCACGATCACTGGGGACGCCTTCAACATTTTTGTGTTCTTGGAGGTCTCCTCGCTCGCCACATACGTCTTGATTGCCTTGGGACAGAACAGNCGAGCCCTGCTCGCCTCCTACCAATACCTCATCATGGGAACGATAGGCGCCACGCTTCTCGTGATCGGCATTGGCTTCTTGTACCTCATGACGGGCTCGCTCAACTTGGTTGATATTAGCAACCGATTAGGCGACCTGAACGCCTCGCGCCCCGTCTTGGTGGCACTCGCCTTCATCACGGTCGGTGTATCGCTCAAGCTAGCCCTGTTCCCGTTGCACCAGTGGCTGCCCAACGCCTATACCTACGCTCCCTCCAGCGTCTCNTCGTTTCTGGCGGCAACAGCGACCAAGGTGGCGATATACGTTCTCCTGCGCTTTTACTTTTCCGTTTTTGACCACACCATCATTTTTGGTGCGCTGCCATTNCAAGCCATCTTGATGGCACTGGCGCTGGCAGGCATGTTCGCTGCGTCAACCATTGCTATTTTCCAGTCCGACCTGCGCCGACTTTTCGCTTTTTCTAGCGTGGGACAAGTCGGCTACATCATCCTAGGTATGGCCTTGAACTCGGTCAACGGCGTCACCTCATCGGTGCTTCACCTGTTTAACCACGGCATCACCAAAGGCGCGATTTTCATGCTGCTAGGCATCGTGAGCCTGCGTTTAGGTGGGGTTCAGCTAAGCCAACTGAATGGTCTCGCCAAGCGCATGCCGCTGACGTCTTTCGCTATCGTGGTGTGCGGCCTTTCCCTGATTGGCGTTCCTGGAACCGCAGGTTTTATCAGTAAGTGGTACCTGCTCCTTGCCGCGTTAGAGCAAAACTTGTGGTGGCTGGCCTTCCTCATCGTCGCATCGTCTTTGTTGGCCATCATGTATGTATGGCGCTTTGTAGAGGTCGCCTACCTGCAGGATCCACCGGCCGATGCCCCGCCAGTATCAGCCCCCCCATTGATGATGGCCGTCCCCACAGGACTGTTGGTGTTGGCAACCGTTTATTTCGGCTTGGACACTGACTTCACCGTCGGGTCTGCCACCGCGGCAGCCGAGTTGCTCATGGGAGTTGCGCCATGATGGACAACCCACAAATGCTCATTTGGTTTTGTTTGCTGATCCCGCTGATTGGCGCGGCGCTCATCTCTGTGTCTGGCAAGCGCCCCAATATGCGCGAAACCATCACGCTGGTTACCGCATCGGTTCTGCTGATTGGCGTTCTCAGCTTGTTACCGCAGGTCATGGCGGGCGAGCGCCCCGAGTTGCACCTGCTGACCTTGCTACCGGGTATCAGCCTTGGATTCAAGATCGAACCCCTAGGCATGTTGTTCGCTGTGATTGCCTCTGGGCTGTGGATACTGAACTCCACCTACTCCATTGGGTACATGCGTGGGAACAAAGAGATCAACCAAACGCGGTTTTTCGTTTGTTTCGCTGTAGCCATCAGTGCCACGATCGGCATCGCCTTCTCTGGCAGCTTGTTCACACTTTTCGTCTTTTATGAGGTACTCACCTTGGTGACGTACCCGCTGGTTACCCACCATGGGAACAAAAAGGCCAGGGACGGTGGGCGTATCTACCTAGGTATCTTGATGGGGACGTCTATCGTCTTCTTCCTGCCTGCTTTGGTTTTTATCGCCTACACAGCCGGCACAACCGATTTCACGCCCGGCGGAATTTTGGCCGGTAAGTTAAGCCCGCTGGCGTTGAGCTTTTTGCTCGCGCTCTGCGCGTTTGGAATTGGCAAAGCCGCCCTGATGCCGTTTCACAAATGGCTACCTGCCGCGATGGTGGCACCCACGCCTGTCTCAGCCTTGTTGCATGCTGTGGCTGTTGTGAAGGCCGGCGTATTCAGTATCGTCAAAGTCATCGTCTATACGTTTGGGATTGACACGCTGTTTGAAGCGAGTGCCACCGACTGGCTGATTTTCGTCGCTGGCTTTTCGGTCATCGCGGCCTCTGTCGTTGCACTGAGAGCAGATAACCTGAAGCGACGCTTGGCGTATTCCACGATCAGCCAATTGTCTTATGTCACCATTGGTGCGGCCTTGTTGGCCCCACTCTCACTCGTCGGCGCCGTGATGCACATCGCGGCACATGCCCTTGGCAAAATAACCTTGTTCTTTGCAGCGGGCTCCATCTACACCGCCGCACATAAAACAGATGTTAGCCAGCTAGACGGAATTGGTCGCCGCATGCCTTGGACCATGGGTGCCTTCAGTATTGCAGCGCTGTCCATGATTGGTCTCCCGCCAGCCGTCGGGTTTATCTCCAAGTGGTATATCTTGTCTGGTGCAATGGCGGTCCAAAACTGGTGGGCAGTCGGCGTTATCGCCCTCAGCACGCTGCTCAATGCGGGCTACTTTCTGCCGATTATTTACCGTGCCTTCTTTGTTCCACCACCAGAGGGGGCAGACGATCATCCGCACGGGGAAGCGCCGTGGCCGATGGTGCTCGCGCTCACACTAACCGCTGCGGGAACGGTAATTCTATTTTTCATTCCAGACTTGCCCATAGGCCTTGCACGGCAAATGCTTAATATTCAAGGATAAAAATGGAAAAGCAACCCCATTGGCTTGAACAACGCCGCTACACACGCTGGCTTTGGCCTGTCTTCATTTTTTTACTCATCTGTGCCGTCGTAGCGGAGTTGTTTATACACGGGCACCCGCATTTTTGGCTCGATAGTCTGTTTGCATTCAATGCCTGGTTCGGATTCCTGGCTTGCGCTGCGATGCTCGTTGTTGCCAAGGGCTTGGCGCTGTTTTTGAAGCGCCCCGACACCTACTACGAGGACGGTCATGATTAGTCACGTGATGCACCCGGGCTTGATCCTCATCCTGGGCGGCTTAATTCTCGCCTTCTGTAAAGACAGCGTGCGCGCAAAGCTCGCGCTCTTGTTGCCGTTGCTCGTGCTTTACTTGGTGTGGCAAGTGCCTGACGGCGCGGCTTGGCATGCGTCCTTTCTCCAGCACACCTTGACCCCACTGCAAGGCGATAAGCTCAGTCGTCTATTTGCCACTATTTTTTCTCTTGCGGCCTTTGGCGGTGCGCTATTTGCCTTCACGCAAAAGAGCCGAATTGAGGTCCCTGCGGCGTTTGTCTACGCGGGATCAGCCATCGGCGTCGTCTTTGCGGGAGACCTGATCACGGTGTTTGTTTTTTGGGAGCTGATGGCGATCGGGTCTACCTTGGTCCTGTGGAGCAAAGGTGACGAGAAATCCTACCAATCGGCTAGACGATACCTCATGGTTCACCTCTTTGGTGGCGTTGTATTGTTTGCTGGAATCACGGGGCACATCGTCAACACGGGTGATGTGACCTTCACAAAACTGATGCTTGACTCGCCCGCCCAGTGGTTAATTTTGGCTGGGTTCTTGATCAATGCAGGCGCTCCGCCTTTTTCCGCATGGCTGCCGGACGCTTACCCAGAGGCCTCCTGGAGCGGCGCTGTGTTTTTGTCCGCATTCACGACAAAGACGGCGGTCTACGTGCTCATTCGTGGCTTCCCTGGCGCTGAGGTGCTGATTGGGATTGGCTTGTTTATGGTGTTCTACGGCATCGTTTACGCACTGCTTGAAAACGACATGCGGCGCATACTGGCCTACTCAATTGTTAGCCAAGTGGGCTTTATGGTGACCGCTGTGGGCATAGGCACAGAGATGGCCCTGAACGGTGCGGCGGCACACGCCTTCGCGCATATTATTTACAAAGCGCTGCTGTTGATGTCTGCGGGATCCGTCTTGATGATGACAAACACCCGCAATTGCACCAGCTTGGGCGGGCTCTACCGCACCATGCCACTGACGGCAACCTGTGGCATTATCGGCGCCCTAGCCATCTCCGCCTTCCCGTTGACCTCTGGCTTTATTTCTAAGTCAATGATTGCGCAAGCCGCCGCTGATAGCCACTTGCAGTGGGTTTGGATGCTACTCGCCGCGGCCTCTGCCGGTACGCTGTTCTATGCAGGATTGAAGTTCACGTGGTTTGTATTCTTTCAGAAGGACTCCGGCTTACGGCCCGAGGAGCCTCCGAAAACCATGCGTTGGGCCATGATGTTGTTTGCCGTTCTCTGTATCGCGTTAGGGGTTTGGCCAGAGGCACTGTACGCCCTACTCCCCTACCCCGTTGCCTACGTCCCGTACACGGCCACACACATCGTCGCGCAGTTACAGATGATGCTGTTCGTTGGACTCGCATTTTTCATCTTGTTACCGTACATCTCACGCACACTGACCATTACCTTAGACAGCGACTGGCTGTGGCGAAAGTTGCTCCCTATGCTTGCTAACGGTGGTGATGCGCTCTTAGGTGGCCTCAACCGTTTAGGCAAACAAGTGCTAAGGGTGCTCAGCGCGGGTGCGATCAAGTGGGCTCGGGAAGAAGAGAACGAGGGCGGTTGGTTCACCCGCAGCTGGCCAACCAGCACCATGGCCTTATGGGTCTTGGTGATCTTGCTCGCCTACTTGGTGGGCTACTACATTTGACGCCTAGCGGCTGCTGATTGCCAGCGCCTGCGGGCGCTTTCAATCTGACGCGCTGTTCCCAGCGGGGGCTCTCGGACTACCGTCTGAGTCCTCGGCCGTATCAGGCTCACCCGCGCCACCAAGCCAATGCTGCGTGCTGGCTTCGGGTAGAGCCTCTACACGGTGGAGTGCGCGATTAACCGCCCGGGTGCGCGTCTCAGCGCTGTCTAGGCTGTTGAGTACCGTCTGCGTTTGCGTCTTCACCTTGGCAAGGACGGTGCCGAATTTGTTGAACTCGGTTTTAACCGCACCAAGCACTTGCCACACCTCGCTGGAACGCTTCTCCAAGGCCAGTGTGCGAAACCCCATTTGCAACGAGTTCAACATCGCCATCAAGGTGGTGGGGCCAACCAAGGATACGCGGTGCTCACGTTGCAAGCCCTCCATCAAACCTGGCACACGCAACACCTCGGCATACAGGCTCTCAGTTGGCAAGAACATCATGGCAAAGTCCGTTGTGTACGGCGGCTCAATGTACTTCTCAGCAATCGACTTAGCCTCGTTTCTAATGCGTGCGGTCAAGTCTTTGGTAGCTTGGGCGACTGCGATCGGATTCGCCTGCTCTTGCGCCAATAGCAAACGCTCGTAGTCTTCGGTCGGAAATTTTGAGTCAATGGGCAGCCACACGTGCGAGCCCTCATCGCCACGCCCAGGCAACCGGATCGCAAAGTCCACCTGCGCGCGTGAACCGGGCTTGGTCATCACCTGCTCTGCGTACTGGTCAGGTGCCATCACCTGCTCCAAGAGCGACTTCAACTGGGCCTCACCGAACATACCGCGGTTTTTTACGTTGGCCAGCAAGTGCTTGAGGTCACCCACCCCCTGAGCCAACGTTTGCATCTCGCCAAGGCCTTTGTGCACTTGCTCCAAACGCTCGGCGACTTGTTTAAAACTCTCTCCCAAGCGCTGTTCGAGGGTCGCTTGCAGCTTTTCATCAACAACCGCGCGCATTTCATCGAGTTTGGCCGCATTACTGGCTTGCAGCTGCGCCAGTTGTTTCTCTAGCGTCTCACGCACCTCACCCATGCGCCGTGCATTGGCGTCATTCATGACCGTCAGGGTTTGGGTGAGGGTCTCTCCGACGTGGCTTTTGAATGCGTTCAGTTGGGTGGCAAATCCATCCAATTGGACATTTTGCGTGCGTACCGACTGCGACACCTGATCAGACAGCATGACTTGGAACTGGCTAAATGTCTGAGCCAGCTCCTGGCGGCCCTGCCTAGCCGACTCACTGACCTCTTGCCGCATCCCGCGCTCAAAGGCGTCGAGTTGCGCGGCGGTTATGCCTTTTTGCCCGCGCAACAGCAACACCAGCAACAAGATGCCACACACCGTGACCATGGCTATCAACAGCATTAACAACAACGCATCGGACGCCATGGTCGATTCCTTATTTAGTCACACCAATGCGTGAAGCTAGCGGCCGACTCACGCGGTGTGTAGTAGCTATTTACCGTTGCTGATTCATCAATGTAGCCCATGGCCATGCCACACACCAGCATCTCGGTCTCGCCTGCATTAATCTGCGGCATGATGATCTTGGCAAAGCCATTCCAAGCGGCCTGCGGGCAGGTGTGTAAACCATGTGCACGGGCAGCCAGCATGATGTTTTGAATGAACATGCCGTAGTCAAGCAACGACCCCTGACCCATCACGCGCTCGATCGTAAACATCAGGCCGACAGGGGCATCGAAAAATCGGAAGTTACGTTGGTGTTGCGCATGCATCGCATCCTTATCGCCCTTTCCGATACCCAGCAGCCCGTAAAGACCCCAACCATTTTCACGGCGTCGATCGATAAACGGGCTGACCCACTGCCTCGGGTAGTAGTCGTAGGCCTCGCGATACTCGTCAGCCAAACTGGGGTCTGCACGCAATGCATCGTGCGCTTGGCACACAGAGTCAATTACCGCATCGCGTTTGGCACCTTGCAAGACGTAGACCTTCCACGGTTGGGTATTGGTTCCAGAGGGCGCGCGTGCAGCCAGTGACAACACCGCCTCTAGCGTCTCACGAGGGACGGACGTCGGCTCAAACGCACGCATGGAGACCCGCGAGCGAATCGCCTCCTCAAGCGTCGTCGACGCGGCATTGAATGGCTTGATGGCGGGGGATGTGGTCATGATGTACGCTCCAAAAGATCTTGTAAAGGTTGCGGTAGAACGGTGGGCCGACGCGTTTGCGCATCGACATACACGTGGGTAAATTCGCCTAACGCGGCACTGCTTGNCTCGTCCTGCGCAAAAACGCCCAACTGATACCGCACGCTGCTACGACCCTGGTGGGCGATGCGAATACCAATNGCCAAGGCCTGCGGAAAAGCCAGGGACGCAAAGTAATGACATTGTGTGTGCACCACCAAGCCAATCACTTTTCCCTGATGGATATCCAACGCCCCGTTTTCAATNAGCCAGCCATTCACAGCGGTATCAAACCAACTGTAGTAAACGACATTATTTACGTGTCCATACACATCGTTATCTTCCCACCGGGTTTGAATCGGGCGAAAAACGGCAAATGCCGAACGATCTAGCGGCTGTGGACGTGGCGTCGTGGGTGGCGCCGAACGCGGCGCAGGCGAATCTGTGTGCATAGCGAAATTATGCCTATGAGATGGTGACTTGCCAGTCACGTTGAAGCGACGTGGCGNTNGCAAAGGTTTGTACCTGTACAGCGACCGTCGTTGCAATATCGCGACCNTAACCACCCGCCATCGCAAAGGCCAGTGGCAGGCCTCGCGCTTTGGCCCAACTGAACACCATCAGATCACGTGCCCGCATGCCCGCATCAGTCACCTTTAAACGCCCAAGTCGGTCCCCTTCATGTATGTCAGCACCCGCTAGGTACAGCACCAAATCAGGGGCAAACCGGTCGGACAGTCGGCGCAACCCCGTCTCAACCGTCTCTAAATAGCGGTCGTCACCCGTACCATCTGGCAACGCCAGATCAAGGTCACTGGCCTCTTTACGAAAGGGGAAGTTTTTCTCCCCATGCACAGACAAGGTGAACACCGTCTCATCGCGGCTAAATAGGTGGGCAGTGCCATTGCCCTGGTGCACATCCAAATCGACAATGGCGACGGCCATGGGCCTGCCACGTGGGCCCCGCGTCTGAAGCCAGTCAGACTGAAGGACGCGCGCGGTCACGGCCATGTCATTGAACACACAAAACCCTGCACCTTTATCCGCATAGGCATGGTGCGTACCGCCCGCCATGTTGGCCGCGATGCCTTGCTGCATGGCGTCGCGCGCGGCTGCAATACTCGCACCCACCGATCGCCTTGCACGCTCGCTCATTTGCAGCGACCACGGGAAGCCAATCTCCCGCTGCGCTGCGGCACTCAAGCCACCATGGCTCACGCGGTCAATGTAATCAGGCGTATGAACCATGGCCAACTGACCATCCGTCGCGGCAGGCGCCAGCGATAAATGCACGCCAGGGTGCTCGGCTGCAATGGCATCACGCAACAAGGCGTACTTCTCCATGGGGAATCGGTGACCCGCAGGTAAATTCAGGACAAAGTCCGTCGCGTAGTAGGCATTCATACGAGCTATCTTTGAGATTTTGAGGGGCTAATCCCACGTTTTTGCCTTTTTTCCAACATATTTTGCTGCGCCGCAACAAAATCCTTGCAGTTCGGCGATTGACCTCTATAATTCGTTCTATGTTGCAGCGCAGCAAATGGTTAAACCAACTCTTTTCCCGAGGGGTTTACTGATCTAGCCGCACTCAACACCTTGTCTACCAAGACATTACCTTTAAATGTAAATGGAGTATGAATATGCTAACCGCTGAACAAATCGCTGCCGCTCAAAAAGCCAACCTGAACACCATGTTTGGTCTGACCACCAAGGCCTTCGAAGGCATGGAAAAACTCGTCGAATTGAACATCCAAGCTTCTAAGGCAGCCATGGGTGAGTCAGCTAACCAAGCACAAGCTTTGTTGGGCGCCAAAGACGCGCAAGAATTGTTGGCCTTACAAGCATCCATGATGCAACCTTTGGCTGAGAAGGCCGTCGCCTACAGCCGTCACGTCTATGACATCACGTCAGGTACTGCCGCTGAGTTCTCTGCTGCTGCCGAAGGCCAGTCTGCTGAAGCTCAGAAGAAATTCATGGCTGTTGTGGACAACGCTGCTAAGAACGCACCTGCCGGTTCTGAGTCTGCTGTTGCTGTCATGAAGTCAGCTGTTTCTGCTGCCAGCAACGCGATGGAGTCTGTGCAAAAGGCTGTTAAGCAAGCCACCGACATGGCTGAGAGCAACATGAACACCATGGCCGCTACAGCGACAACCGCTGCTAAGGCAACCGCCAAAAAGCGTTAATTTAACGCAGTCCCCTTCGTACTGAGCACCGCCTATTTATAGGCGGTGGCACAGAACGCTAAGCCCAATGACTTCGGTCATTGGGCTTTTTTTATACCTGCCCTAGACTCACGCCACGGTATCCGTTACCGCCCTTGGTTTACACTTTGCGGAAGGCGGGGCTTACGTTAACGTCAACGTCAACCTCAACGTAAAAGTTAGAGAACAGCCCCATCTCCTACCGAATCAACACAAAAGGAAGAACTACCATGGATATCCAATCAACCGTCTTCATCGTCACTGGCGGCGCATCCGGGCTGGGAGAGGGCACGGCGCGCATGCTCGCTGAGAACGGCGCTAACGTCCTGATTGCTGATATGCAAACTGAAAAAGGCGAGGCGGTGGCCCAGTCCATCGGCGGCCAATTTATACGGTGCGACGTAAGCCAAGAAGCCGACGCGCAAGCCGCCGTGGCAGCGGCAAAAGCCATGGGGCCCTTGTTTGGTCTCATCAACTGTGCAGGCATTGCACCCGCCGAAAAAACAGTCGGTAAGTCCGGTGCCCACAGTCTGGACACATTCACACGAACCATTACGGTTAACCTCGTTGGTTCGTTCAACATGATTCGCTTGTGCGCCGAAGCCATGTCTGCGAACACCCCGCAAGCGACGGGCGAGCGCGGCGTGCTCATCAGTACCGCATCCGTCGCGGCCTACGATGGCCAAATTGGGCAAGCAGCTTACAGCGCCTCTAAGGGGGGCATCGTTGGCATGACCTTGCCCATTGCCCGCGACTTGGCCAGGGACGGGATCCGCAACATGACCATTGCCCCGGGCATTTTCGGAACGCCCATGCTCTTTGGCATGCCCCAAGACCGGCAAGACGCCTTGGCCGCCGGCGTCCCCTTCCCCAGCCGCTTAGGAACGCCTCAGGATTACGCCAAACTAGCCAAGCACATCATTGAAAATGACATGTTGAACGGGGAAGTTATCCGCTTAGACGGTGCCATCCGCTTGGCACCGCGCTAAACCCACAGCAAAAAAAGGCGTCAGTAGCCACCCACTTGGCTCTGGCGCCCGCGCTTCGCGCACAATATACCCGTGGCCATCCCCCAGTCCTTTATTCAAGACCTTATAGCGCGTACCGACGTGGTGGACGTGGTGGGTAAGCACGTGCAACTCAAAAAGGGCGGCGCGAACTACATGGGCCTGTGCCCCTTTCACGGAGAAAAGTCCCCCTCTTTCTCCGTCAGCCCCACCAAACAGTTTTATCACTGCTTTGGCTGCGGAAAAAACGGCAACGCCATTGGCTTTCTCATGGACCACACGGGCGCCAGCTTCGTTGAGGCCGTCCACGATCTGGCACAGCAAACCGGCCTGACCGTTCCCGAGGAGCAAACAAGCCCAGAGCAACGTGCCCAAGCCGCGGCGCAACGCACCCAACAAAACAACTTGGTTGACGTCATGAGTCAAGCCATGAAGGGCTATCAAAAGACCCTGAAATCTGATCAACGTGCAGTCGCCTACCTAAAGGGGCGCGGCCTAACTGGGCAGGTTGCCAAGGACTTTGCCTTAGGCTATGCCCCCGAGGGGTGGCGCTTTCTGTCGACGGTATTCCCCGACTACACGGCGGATAGCTTGGTGCAATGTGGCCTGGTGATTGCGTCTGAAGCCGATGCGGCTAAGGCAACCGAAGAGCGTCGCTACGACCGTTTCCGTGACCGAGTCATGTTCCCCATACGCAATGTCAAAGGTGAGGTCATTGGCTTTGGCGGTCGCGTTTTGGACAAGGGCGAACCCAAGTACCTCAACTCGCCAGAGACACCCTTGTTCTCAAAGGGGCGGGAACTCTACGGCCTCTTTGAGGGGCGCACCGCGATGCGCGAGCGCGGCTACGCGCTGGTCACGGAGGGATACATGGACGTCGTCGCCCTTGCTCAAATGGGGTTTGGTAACGCGGTGGCCACCTTGGGAACTGCCTGCACCGCAGAGCATGTCCACAAACTCTTTCGCTTCAGTGACCGTATCGTGTTTAGCTTTGATGGAGACAGCGCAGGACGCCGGGCTGCACGTAAGGCACTTGAAGCGGCCATCCCCTACGCCAGTGANACACGAGAAATAAAGTTCTTGTTTCTCCCCAGCGAACACGACCCGGACAGCTTCATCAGGGCGAACGGTGCCGACGCATTTGAGCAGGCGGTGGCGCAGGCAACACCACTCAGTCAATTTCTGGTTGACGCAGCAGGCGCAGATCTCGACTTGAGCACGGCGGAAGGTCGCGCCCACTTTTTAAGCCAGGCCAAAGCGCTTTGGCTGGCTTTGCCGGAGGGAGCCCTGAAACGACAACTGCTGGCCACCCTAGCAGACATGGCCAATCTCGGCAGCAACGAAGTGCTCGACCTTTGGCAGGCGCGAGACGTCCGCACCACATCGCGCGCCAACGGGAAACAGGGCGCACAGANGCCCCGCCCTGATGGGCCATCTAGCCGCCAGCGCGCCCAGCCCAAGGANCGTGCCAACGCAACGCCGTCAAGTGGCGGACAAGCGAGATATCAAGCATTCGGTGGAACCGGGGTGGGATACGGTCGCGCACATAGCGCAGGGCGCGGCGGAATCAATAGCCGAGCCGACCATGTCGCTCGCATCGTCCTCACGCACCCAGAGGCTTGGGGATGGTTGAGCACCGAAGAGCAGCACCTACTTGCGGAACTGCCGGTGCCACACGGCCCCATTTTCACCTGGCTTGAAGCCCAATGGCACGATCGCGGCCCGCAACCATGGGCGGCCCTGCAAGCGGGCATCGGCGGCGANCCNTTTGCNGCTCACGCCATGAAGCTGGTTGCCCAATCCGACACGCTAGGCAGTGAAAACGAGGGAGAGACTCAGGCGGAATTCCGGCAACTTTTGCGCCGCATGC
>JGI26082J51739_10000374_pt1 | contig 28001 bp, 38 predicted proteins | sample SaaInl5LU_22_DNA_FD_51739 | JGI IMG/M metagenome (IMG submission 51739)
CTAATTTGCGCCTATTATTATTGGTGTGCGCCTATTTTTATATGCTTAAAGTATCATTAATGTTACAAATAAGCAGATTGTAATCTGTTTATTGATACATTACGCTCGTAAGGTTTTACCCTTACTTTGTGTACCATATCGTCAACTTATACCCTTACTTTGTGACAATTTAAGGTTCATCGTTGTGAGGATTTTACCCATGTTATAGCATATAAAAAGGGGGACCAGCCCCCTTTTCATATCTACTTGCATATAGTTAGAACGGCATATCATCGCCATCATTAACGGCTACCGCTCGTGGCGCAGCCTTACCTGTGTATTCACCTTGAAGTTGGATGTACTTACCGCCATCACGCTTGTCCTTCATCTCAAGGTTNACCCAACCCTTCTCGTTCTTTGCATTGTTCAGTACCTCAAAGTCTTGTGGGCCTAATGCAATCTTAACGATTTGTCCATACTGTGTGCTTACTACACTTGTCTTTGCTACGAATGTTTTGTCGTTTGCCATCTTAATTTAATTTAGTTACTTGTTAATAGTTCTTTTAAATGCTCGTATCTCTCCTCAATTGCGATGACCTTACCGGCCATTTCATGTAGTCGATTTAAGCTTACCTCATTCGAAGACTCATAGCCTTCGACAAATGCTTTGACCTTAGTGTACTTAATCAAGTACTTCTTATCAGCCATTCGGTTATCGTGTGAGCCGATATAAACCGATACTCCTTTATGGTCGATGTTCAATAGCCTTGCTATCTCACGAACACCATATCCATATTCATTAAAGATTGCACAAGCTACACTCTTAGCTAATGCTACCTCTTTCTTTTTACTGTTAGACATAATGTCTACAATAGACACACCACTGATCGTACTAACGCCAGAGATGATTACATTCTCAAGGCTACTATATCTCATCAATGTCTGCGCTGTAGGGTTTGTATTCTCCATTTATAAATAATCTTTCGTAAAGGTTAATTGATTCCGTTAACTCTTGTTCCCCTCTACCGAGGAAGTGATCAGATGCTTTGTAGATTCCTACCTCATATGGGAATGACTTCTCAACTACTAAGAAGTAGAACTCTTGAACATCAAATATCTCAGAGTACAAGTACGCCTGTTGTGCGTAGTTAAAGAAAGCATTGCGTTTCCATTTGTGTAGTGGGTCTCTTGTAGTCTTTAAGTCTACAAGAAATTTACCATCGGCTGATCTCACGAGAGCATCCGCCTTGCCTTTTAACTTCACCTCATTGCCTTGTTCGGTTGTCCAATTGATGATGCCAGGAACTTCAGGTGTCCAATCGAACCCCATCAATTCCTCTACCATACTTACCTTTGATAGCTTATCGTACATACCCTCAACTATATGGTAGTCGGTCTTGGTTAGCACAATCTTATCTGGGTTAGAAGCACAGTATTCTTTGTACTCGTTACCTCTTCTTGCTCCGTTCCAATCAAGGTAAGTAACCTTATCCTCTAAGAACCTTGCGTGTAAGGCACGACCTACATCGAATGCAGAGGTGTTAGCCTGAGACCATTTGTTATCAAGCCACAACTTAAACTTGGTAGGAGATTCCTTCAATAGTTTAAGAGAACTATTGGACAGGTAATCCCTGTCCGCATAGTACACCTCGTCATCATTAAACCTTTCTAAGATATCCATTACCCTAAGATTTCCTTACGAACTTTAGCCGTAACTTTATACTTGCCTATAGCATTCTCAACTGCATCACGCTTACCTTCGGCTACAGCCTTTAGCATCTTAGCTTTAACCTCATCGGTCAACTCTAATAGAGTAGACTTCTTAGCCGGACTAACAGCCTCTTCCTTTGGTTTTGCACTTTGCTTGGAGATAGCCATTGAAACCTCGTTACTACTTGCAATCGAAGTATCAATACCAATACCAAGATTAGCCAACGCACGGCCCCAAGCACTTGTCTCACAGTTTTCCACATAGCTTGTCTTGTTTATATAACTACTTGACTTGTCCTCTTGGGCGAAGCCGGTAGCAATAATGTATCCTTTAGGATCAGCTATGGTAGCCTTGATTACACAGGAGTCGGCATCAAGATGCACAACCTCTGAAGATAGNGACCATCCCTTGTACTTCTCTTCCAGNCGGAAGAACTTAATTCTCTCATTGACCTCAACATACTCTTTACCCTTGATGTTGGTAGTCTTGAACTTGTAATTGCTCATACTAATTGTTTTTGATTACTACTAAATTACACCACTTAACTCAAAGTCGTGTGTTTCTTTTGATATTTTTTCTTGTAATTGTTCAAGTGCTTTTATCATAGCTTGTCTATCATCGGTCATAGATGTTAGTAGCATCTCAAGTCTCTCTTGAATTATTATGTTTGCCATCTCGAAGTTAGGTAGCACATCATCAAACACTTCTGCCCACTTTATAATCTCATCAATAAAGGTTTGGTTCTTAGTTAACAACATATCTCTAACAACCTTCTTGCTATTGATTGCGGTAGCGTGGTCATAACCCATTAGCCTACCCACCTGGGATGGACCAAGACCATACCTACTTGTTAGGATGTAGGAAAGACAATGCCTCGCTGTAACGATTTGCTTCTGCCTGCTTCTCCCTAACGGATTCAAGGAGTGTTTCGATTCGTAGTTGGCTACGAGCATGGCTAATGTATTTTCGTTGATCAGGTGTGCGGTCTTTAGCGTGTTCAATTGATGTGATTGACTTAACATATTTTCTTAGTTTGTTTAATGCTCTCTCTCTTGCCGACCTTAGTGCGGTTACCGATATATCATTCAATGATGATATGTGTGAGTAGGTCTTTCCCTCAAGGATGTTGTCCCTAATAACCAATGCTTCAGGGTGTGTTAGGTTTGTATCTATGAACTCTCGAAGTAATTCGTAGATGTTATTGTACTCCTTGTCGCTCGATACTGCACTGTGTAGATACTTATTATACTCGTCATCACCTACGCCATAAGTTAATTGAGACTCGTTCTTTGTAGGTAGCCTTTCCTTTCTCTTGAACTCATCGTAGGCTGCGAGTATACCGAACCGGAATGAACTCATAATCATTCCGTTCTTCTCCTTCTCATCCTCGAACTCTTGCTCACGATTGTACATACGCATCACGTTGAGTAGTGCGTGGTGCGCTGCGGACTCTACAACCTCATCACTGTAGAAACTATAGCCGTAGAACTTGGCGCAAAAGTGGAGGAACCTATTGTTCTTTGGGAAATAATCTTTAAAATCTTGCTCTGTTATCTTCATGTATACTATTATTATAAATAGTAATACCCCTAAAGGGTATTACTATTAATACTATTATTATAATACTCAAGATACCTGTACTCGGCATCTAAAAAATCATCCAATATGCAATTAGAAATCAACATCATCATCCATTTTTTCGTTCATAACTTTTCTCAAAAGAGACTGCGTCTCACTAAGTAGTTCGCTTGTACCCTTGTACTTTAAACTAAGACTACGATATTCCTCTCTTGCTCTCTCTATTGTGTCTCGGTACGTTACCATATCTCTGGTACGTGTCTTGTGGATTTCCACAAATTGCTCAAGTTGTAGGAGGACTTTGATAAAATCATTGTCCTCCTTTACTTTATCTGCAACCTTATCCAACACCCAATAAAGTACATCGAGATCAGCCTTGATTAGCAAGTCATCCTTTATATTCATTAACTCCAACTGTATTTATTAATAGGCCAGAAGTCATCTTGGTCTTCAACGGCTGAGTCATTATCCATATACACCCAAGTGTCCGTATCATGTTCGTAGTACACCTCACGACCATTGTCTTCATCAACTTGTGTTGGCTCTTCCTCATTGTATATTTCATTGAGTGAGTCAATGTATATACCGTATGCACTGCTCTCTTCCTCACCTGTTATCATGAAGTTAAGATTAGGATACATCTCAATCATACGATGAAGTACTGGTCGAGGGTCAGCCCACGCAGTACTAATATAGTAGGTGTACATACCTCCGTTAATGTCATCGACAACATCATCACAGTTTGCGTTCCACTTAGTACCCCAATTGTCATTGTTCCAACGATACCAGTTAGGAATACCTTGAGCAGTCAACTCCTTCTCCTTGTCGGTAGATAGGTTCTCTCTAAACAAATTGTCAGGCTGAGGTATGAAGTGGTTGAAGTCAAACTCCATCCCCTCTGTATCATACTTCTTGCTACCCTTTACATTCTCTACGAACTGCTCTACATCTTCGACAGTTCCGTCTACTTCTACTTGAAAATAAAACCAATTAGGCATATCAATCTTCTTTTAAGGTTATTACTTTTAATACTGCGTTTCTTTTGTTGTGAAGGGCGAGGGCTATCCTCGCTTCTTCAATAGTCTCAAAGTCTTGCTTGTAATTTGTGAGACCCATATCACTTTCCCACTCTACTGTGTACTTGAATTTTCTTTTCATCTTACTTGAATAAAGGTTTAAGTTTTTCGGCAATGGCTTGTACTACATCCACAGTTACGGCATTACCACATTGCTTGTATCGTTGTGTCTTAGTCATCGGCATAACCTCACCATCGTAATCTCCGTAAGCGGTGTGGTTATCCGGAAACCCTTGCAACCTTTCGCACTCTATTGGTGTGAGGTTTCTATACTCTCCGTTGGATTCTCGGAGTAGTTGCATACCTGAATGGTACTCTTGTCCCCTCGCTGTAAGACATTTCGTAACGGCTGCTCTTGGCTCTTCCACTTTGAAATCTTCTCCGCTTGGTTCGATGAGAGGAAATACTCCTCGCCAATTTCTTGGGAGTTCTCCAAGATATCCGACAAGGTAGATGCGCTCTCGGTTTTGGGGTAGTAGCCACGATGTATTAAGCAGTTGCCATTCAAGTCGATAGCCCCCAATGTTGGTAAACGCTTGGAGGATGGACGCAAAATCTTCGCCACCATTTGAGGAGAAAGTTCCTTTAACGTTTTCCCATATAAATACTCTTGGTCGGCACTCGCTAATAAGTCGAATTGCTTCAAGGATAAGGCTTGACCTGTCTCCTTGCATTCCCTTGCGTTGTCCAGCAATAGAGAAATCTTGGCAAGGACTTCCGAAGGTGATAAGGTCAATGTTTGGTAATTGTTCTGATCGAATAGTGTCAACTGAACCGCTGTATGTTGCATCTTTAAATTGGTTTTTGTACACCGCAATGGCGTGTTTATCTATCTCACTAAAGTGTGAGTTAACTTTGTATCCGGCTTGGTGGAATCCCAAATGGAACCCACCTATACCAGAGAATAAATCTAATTGGTTAATCTTCATCGCTATATACTTCAAAGGTTTGTCCGTAAATACTTACACTCTTAATGCGACTCGGCACAAGGGATGTGTAGCGTTTACGATTATTATCCCATACTGTCCACACGTTGGGGTTGTGTACACCACTACCCTTTAGAAACTTGTTGACTCCAAAGCGACCATTGATTTTGGTAACCTCTCCATTAGCCTTGAGGTATGTAGCCCCAAAGATTTTCTTCTCTTGGCGGAGTACCTTCTCCACCAACTTGACATTTGCAATCTCTCTCATAGTAAAATTATTTCTCGCAATTTATAATTTAATTTTTAAACCACCAAAGATAGATGGAGATTCTTTTCTCCACCCACCTACGGCTTACCCTTAACAAGCGCACCATCCACATAGATAGTATATGTTTTCATGTTTCCATACAAACCCTTCTCGCTTATCTCCGTTGTCTTCTACCCATTCATGGAAATCATCTAAGCTATCGAATGACTTCTTGCATACCGACCAATCATCAATGGTACTAAGTGTTCCGTTGTATGGATCAGTACCATAGTATGAGGTACAATAATCTACGACCTTGTCTCTTGCTTCTTTCCAGCTGGATGCCGTAGTACTTGCATAATCTAATGTTGCTCCCATTTCTCGTTTGCTTGTTCATTGAGGCAATCTATTACCTCGTTATACGCTTCTTCTTTTAGGTTGGCTACCAACCACTCAATCTCATCATAGGGTTGGTTACAGTTGTTCATAATCCATTCCGCCCAATCCATTTCTACTTTACCAATCTTTCTCATCTCGTCATTCTATTAAAATAGTTATCCGTTCTCATAGCACCATCACTTATAGCTTGGCGGTATGCTAACTCCTGAATGTTGTAATTGTCCATAGGCTCTCTACGGATTCTCAACTCTCTAATCACTAAGTCCATTAGTGTTTCTTGTTCTTTGTCATTTACAGTCCAATACATATCTCAATCATCTATAAATTCAACATTCTCTATGGTGGTCTCACCTTGCACAACCTCGTACTCATAGTCTCCACAATGTATGATATCGTGAATCCATTCCGCATCGGTCATATCGTGCAACGTAGCACCTCTTAACTTCCCTTTAAATGTGATTGTAGCGTTCACATAAACGTCTCCTATCTGATCCATAGCTTTTATATTTCTTGCAATCTAATTCTAATTATTATCTATTCCAAATCTTTTTTATCATCACCCATATGATGGCTTGGATTTCGTAACCCTTCACATTATACTCTTGGGCAATGCTTGAGGTCAACATCTCTATCCTCCGGTACTGTGTAATCGTGCAACTCTCTACCGCATCATACACACCATCCTCCGGAATCCCTACACAAGCCCTTAGATGCCACTTGTCGATAGTAATGTGTTCCGGTGATAGTAGCCCTACGTTCATCGCAAAGCTATGTGTCTTCGGACTCTTGCGTACAAGGTCTACCTTACCATTCAAGTAGTCGAAGGCTTTTCGCTTGTTTGCGCCATAGGTACACACTTTGATGCGATCAGGCTCCCATCCTAATTTCCAGGCTTTGATTGTTGTAATCGTGTCTACCTTGTTACGTTCCCATTTATTGTTTGGGCTAAGTATTGCGGTAACAACCGCTACATCGTAACTATCCATAAAATAATCGCACGAAGTCTTCTCGCAAAACTCTTGCGCTTCTTTGTACCAATCCATACCGGCATTCCAAACATCTTCGTGATTGATTGCCTCGTTAATCCACGCTCGTAGATTGTCCTTGATTTCCCTATCGGAAATCTTTGTAACTGTCCTCTTCATAGTTTCTATAAATTATCGCTATACCATTGTTCTAAAACGTAGCCCACTACATCATCAATGTCTTGAAACTCCACGTACTCGTCATCTTCTCCCATTCCGAACACATCGAACCACACCATAAATGTGTCGTACATCTCGCTATTCAAATCTTCTACGTGGCTATTCGGAACAAAGACCTTTACCTCTGATCCATTAGGTGTTGCAATAAGCAAGTTTCTACACGGACTATGGCGGTCAAAGTCCTTTACAAATACCCAACCCTCAAATGCTCCTAAGTGATGTCTCCTAACTTCTCCGAAGTCCTCGCATAAGAGGTCTAACATTTTTTGTTGGTACTCCTTCTTAATCATATGATTTTCCATATCACTTTTTATTTGGCGTTACTACTTCTACATAAAACCACGTTACTAATGCTCCGAAAACACTAACTACGTACCAATCGTTATTCAAACTAAAATAAGCACACCACACACCTATGGCGGTTGCTAACATTCCCATAATGCCGATGAAATTAAACATCGCCCAACGATAAACTTTTTTCATTGTATTGTTTTTAAAAGGTTTCTATTTTACGAGGGGTTTCTATCGTACACGTTACCCCTCACTTTTAGGAGGATTTTTGGTCGCACACGTTACCCTTCACTTTTACAAGGTTTCTACACGCCTTGCGTTACCTTGCTTGAATTTATGATTTGACAGTCTTNCCCAGAGGTACACGTACGATACGACAAGGCACAAAAAAAGGGGACGCCCTTGCGGACGTCCCCTTGCTTAACATAGGTACTTTACCTATTTAGTCATTGAGTAACTTTTCGATTTCTTCAATGCTAACTACTTTTTTCTCACGATTNACNTAAGTAACCAAAGCAAAAACACGCTTTGCAAATCTNACNTTTGATTCAATCGAGGAATTAATTTTGAGTTTTGTTTTTAATGATGCGCTAATTTTGCACGTGTCAATTTCGAACGATTCACCGACAATAGTAATATCAATGGGTTGGGATAATTTGAACATCTTTGTAACGCCTTGTTTTTGTAGGTCAATAACGTGAAATAACTCATTACAAGCCGTACCGACTAATTTATTAACCGCTTTAGTATTACCAAAAGCGAAGGTAAATTGGTACTCATTGAAACCTTGTGAGAACTTAATGTAACTTTTCATCTTTGTTTTAGTTTTAGTTAGTAAAAGTTGAGCGCATCCGTTAAACGAATAACGGCACGTTTAAAACGTGTAAACTTATTAATGCGCTAAAAAGCCTTAATCGTTGATTAAGGTTAATTAGGTTGCTCCGTTTGGCTTTCCGTAGTAGATACTTTCTAAGGTAGTAAGTAAAAAAGGTATCCTTTTTACGTTTCCCTATTATAGAAAGTATTTTTAAGTACTTATCCAATCCATAGAACATAGAATAAAAAAAAGCTTATTTATACCCATCAACAAAACCAATATTTTCAACTTTCCTAATTCGACCATTTATATTTTCTTAATCTTAGAAAAGATAAAAAGTTAATAGGCTATTAACGAAGTTTAAAAAAGATACCTTTTTAATTTATCGCTTTTGCAAAAGTTTACTTTGTTGGGATTATATGTGTTTAATATATATAAGCCACGTGCAATGCACAAATAAAGAACGTTTAAAAACGTTTTAACCATCTTATACGGCACTATGTACGATTAACTACATAGGGCAAACCATAGGGCACTATGGACTAAATAAGAAAAAAGCTAAAAAGAACGTGTCCGACTTGCGAACGCTCAAAGATAGCAACTATGGACTAAATAAGAAAAAAGCTAAAAAGAACGTGTCCGACTTGCGAACGCTCAAAGATAGCAACGTATATTTTTAATTTCCTAATTTATTTTAGCCGTTCGTACTGTGGAATCTTGTGACCGCCTGATCAGCCTGGGGTGAGTAACCAGACCACTCGGAGGGGGGACTTGGGTTTGGGGGGAAGGGGTATGATTGATGAAAGGGGAAATGGGTATTTTGGAAACTTTGTATTATAATAGATAATATTATAATAATAGTCTTAGAGTACTCTAATACTATTATTATAATACCTTTACTATGGAAGTAAAGGTATAATAGTAGTTTATTATAATAAGGGAGGGAGTGCTAATGAATCGAAACATTCATTTATTGTATATTGTATTAGAAGCCTTCTAATGGCCTCAAACAAGTCTAACCATACAATCATATTACCGAAGATAGTTATGACCACTAAACAACTTCTAATTGCTTTAACGGCATCCGGATTACCAAAGGGTGATGTCAAGGATGAGATGTTTAAGTTCTACAACTCCAAAGTGGGTACGAGTAGATACTTTACGAAACAAGAGAATCCAAGAACTGCTTGTGGCAGTTGTATTCAAAGAGTGAAGACCAACATTTGGAAATGGTATCACAGTGATGAGAAGGCTCCGACTTATAAAGGGTTGGTTTATACAAACAAGAACGTGGCTTACAATATGCCTCAATACATTTACGAGGATGGGAGCAAAGAGAAATAAGAAAGGGGATGTTGTTACTGGTCGTGGTAGCGAACTAACCACCCTACAATCCGAGTTCCTTGAGCGTGTTGCTAACGAGGGAATGGAGGCAAGTGCAAAGATTGCACGAGACTTGAACTACACAAGCTACTATCGTGATAGGAGAAACCAGGGTACTGCGTTTCATAAGGAGTTAATGATGTTAGCCAACCAAGAGATGAAATCTATTGAGGCTGCTAAAGGAACAAACCTAAGTGCGTTAATTAAGATTAGAGACCTCGCCCTTGCGGAAGGAGATATGAAGGCTGCTATGGAGTCTATAAAGATTATTAACGATATGCAAGGATACAAGGCTCCTACGAAAGTTCAACAAACTAAGGTAGACATTACGGCTACGATAGACCTTACTGCTCCACCGGAAGAACAAGACTACTTAGATATAGATGCAGATTAAACTATACAAACCCACTGAGCCACAAATTGATTTTAATCGGCTCGTCAATGAGGACCAGCCGTTTATTAGTTGCTTAGTTGCTGGTCGACAAACAGGTAAGACTTTCTTTATGCAAAATGATTGTGTGATGAGGGCATTAAACAACCCTAAACACCGTATGTTCTGGGTCTCACCTATACAAGACCAAGCCAACAAAGTGATGAAGGATGTGGAGGCTATGTTTAGTAACCACCTTGAATTATGGAATCAAATAGTTAAACGATATGACAGAAAGGCTAACGAACTTTATTTTTACAATGGTAGCTTTATTAAGTTTCGTAGTGCTGATAGCGGTGATAATCTTCGTGGTGCTACCCTGGACTTTATCTACTTAGATGAAGCAGCATACATGAAGTTGGATTTTATCAACGAAGTACTATTACCTATGGTTACTCGTACCAACGGAAATGTATGTGCAGCCTCAACCTTCAACGGACCGAATTGGTTTTATGAGTGGTACAAGGATGGACAACAGGAAGAAAACTTNGAGCAGATAAAGTCGATAANGAGAACATACCTTGACCTNAANGACCCATCGGTAGAGAAAACCGTACTCGGTATAAAGAAGTCTATGACTAAGGCACAGTTCGACCAAGAGTTTTTATGTAGGCCGGTATCGTCCAACGCCTTATTTAGTAATGTTGAGGACGCTGTAAGTGCAGATATCAAACATACCAACTATGAGAGATTATATATTGGTATGGATATTGGTGTTGCACAAGATTACACAGTGCTAACCGCAATAACCGAAAACTACGAGGTAGTTGATATTGACCGATTTAACTTCAAAGAAGAGGGCATGGACTCGGAAGAGTTTAAAAACCGCATCAAAGAATTTTATCTTAAGCACGACTCGAAGTTATCTGCTGCATACTTTGAGGTGAATAACAATGACTTATTGTTTGATGAGATTTCAGATGACGATAGACTGTACAAGCTTATCCCCTTTCACACCACGTCTAAGACTAAGCCGGAGATGATTAGAAACCTGATCAAGCTTTTCGAGGATAAGAAGATTCGCATCCCAAAAGATGATGCACTCATAAAAGAGTTGTACGATTTTAAATCTAAGAGAAACCCAATCACCGGTAACTTGCAATTTAGCAACACTCAGGGTAAGCACGATGATATGGTTATGAGTTTAGCCATTGCTGCCTACTGCGCTTTTGAAGAGCAAGACGGAGGTGTTACAATGTTTTTATGATTACACTAAAACAGCACATAGACTTCTTTGAATCAGTAAAGAACGCTACTGATCTATCAGACTCTTTAGAGAAAATAAGTGCATCAGAGAAGCTATCTATCTTTAGAAACTTTGAAGAGACCTATCCTCTAAAGGGCAACCTCGGTGTGTCGGATTATGTCAATAGCAAATTCAACTTTTATGATAACGTCTTTGATTTAACGCTCGGACAGTTCATAATGATTGAACAGATTCTAACAGGTAAGTTTAAATTCAAACGAGAGTCGGACATGGATTTAGAAATAGGTACTTACTTGTTTAGACCAAAGGAGGAAAAGGATTTTGATAACACCGACAAACCATTAGAACTACAAAATAGGAAAGATATACTAAGCCTACCTGTAGAAGATTTCTATAGCGCAATAAATAAGTTCTTGAAAAACAGGGAGTTAGTTGTATTCAAAAGGTTCGCAGGAGTTTTTTATGAAACGCCATCACCGGATGACGATGACGATAACGGTGTAGACACAACACAACAAACGGAAGCATCCTTTAGTCAACAATGGTATTGGTACAGTATCGTAAGGAGTTTGGCCCAAGAAGACATAAGAAGATACGATGAGATATATATGCTAAAGATGAAGACTGTACTACCTGAAATGAGTTACCTGTCACAGAAAAATAAAATAGAGTCTGCACAGCAAAGAGCCTCTGCAGCCATGAATAGATTGTAAATTAAAAAAAGAGTCAAATGAATAATTTGTACGATATATATAATGTTATTAAAACCTTTGCCGATGACCACAACATGGTTAACGAGTTCATTTATGTTAAGACAGAAGATGAATTAAGCACTAAGGAATTTGACTACAGAACACTGGTCATTATGCCTCTTGAGGCAAACATCACAAGACAACTAAACACACCTATTTATACTTTAGATTTCGGCATCATTGTTTTGGACAAGGTTCCTACAGGTGATGACTATGCATCTATAAAGTCTATAGAAGAAAACATATTCTTGATTGGGCAACTTCAAGACTACCTTCTACAATTAGGAGTGGATGTAGACTTTGAGTCTATTGATTTGTACACCACTGCAGGTGAAGACTACAACATAACGACTGCCTCGGCAGACTTTACTATTAACGTGGCTCGTTCACCTTACACTAAAGCGATTGACATTAATTAATGGCTCGTACAAAACGTCAATATGAGAATGAAATCAGGACCGTTATTGTAGGTAAAGTTGGAACTGAGTTAAGGAAGGCAAAGTTTATAACGAGGGTTATAAACAAAGCTGTATCCAATAACCAGGTTGTTACAGGAGGTTTGATTAATCCGGAAAGGACCGGTTCTATTACGCCATCATCAGACGATAAGTGGTTGATAGATAAGGACTCAGTTGATGTAAACGTAGACTCTGTTGATAGCGCAACAGGACTTCCACTAACTGTTCGCATAACCGTTGAGATTGACTACGGATTAAAGTATAACTACATATGGCTAAGTAGAGAGTCAAAGGTTAAAAAATGGAAGCCTAATGGTTATGCAATACAGGATTGGGTAGAACGAAAGATGTCAAAGGGGTATCCGTTCTATATAATGAATCCGAGAGGTGGTAAAAGACCTGCGAGACAAGGAGATGCTGGTGATAGAAACCGTGTATCTTACATGATATTTAAAAGACTAAGTAGCAACGGTATAAACAAAACGGATTTAACTGATCCGTTCATGAAAGGCAATAGTAATGTTGATACAACATTGCAAAGAGGATTTGATAAAGCTTTAGATAGGATAGCGGAATTGTACGACCAATACATAGACGATGCTTTTGCAACCGCAACATTTGATATAATTTAGTATGGCAAGAAAAGATTTAAATAAAAAGATAGAAACGGCTGTAGTCGAAACCAGTAAACTCGTAAACAAACTTAACGAGTTAAAAGCTGCAGGTACAAAAGGAACAGCTGAGTTTATTAAGCTTGCAGAGGAGGCGCAGAAACAACTCGCAACTCTCAGTAAGCTTAGTACCGCTATTAAGAATAGCTTTTCTCAAACCGGTAACGTCAAGCAATTTAATGAAGACGTAAAGAAGGTAGGCCAGAATATAACAAAGGTTACTAAGGTACAGAAAGATTCTACAAAGGTCGTTGAGGATGCTGAGAAGAAGTCACTACAACGTAGAGAAAGAATACAAAAAGCTTGGGATAGCCGAAAAGCTAAAAGACTTCAAGAGCAAGAGAGCAAGAAAAAGAAAGCTGATCAAGACGAAGAGACAAGGAGAAAACGTGTACTCAGCAACATCGAAAAAGAAGAGATTCGAAAGTTTAAGGCTCGTGTTCAAAGGTTAAAGAAAGAACAAAAGGAGCGAGAAGACGCAGAGAAAAGACGTGACTTCGGTGGTGGATTTAGAGCGCAATTCACAGGCCGTGCATTAGGTGGTGCGTTAGGTAGTCTAACTAAGTTTCTTGGTATATACAAGCTATTAGCTTTTGCAGGTGATGCTTTTAACAAGGTAATTGTAGACTCTGTAAAAATATCTATTGACTTTGAAAAAGAACTTGCTAACCTCGGTGCAGTTGCAGGTGCGACATCCGAAGAAGTTTCTCAACTAAGAGATGCTGCACTTGATGTAGCAGGCTCTACTACCTTTACCGCATCTGAGATTGTACAAATGCAGGTAGCACTTAGTAAGCTTGGGTTTGAAGCAGGTCAAGTAGTCACGGCTACAAGGTCTATAGCTTTTGCAGCACAGGCACTTGGTGAAAATTTAGACAAGACAGCTACATTGATTGGTAAAGTAATTAACCAGTTTGGTCTACTTGCCGAAGAAACAAATTTAGTTGCAGATACATTAGTAACGACTATAAACAACTCCGCACTTTCACTTGAAAGCTTTGGTACTGCAATTCAGTATGTAGGTCCATTGGCATCGGAACTTGGATTTGGTTTTCAAGAGACAGCCGCAGCTATGGCTGTACTTGCCGATAATGGTTTTACTGCGTCTCGTGTAGGTACAGGTCTCCGTGGTATATTCACTGAACTTGGTAAAACATCAGCAGATGTAAAAAAGGAAATAGAAGAACTTGCAGCAAGAAACCTATCACTTGCTGAAGCAGTAGAACTTGTGGGTAAGCGTAATGCAGCACAGCTACTTACCCTTACAAGGAACATCGAGTTACTTAAAGAAGGGAATAATCAGTACTCAGAGCAGGGAAGGGCAATTGAATCCGCAGCAAAGCAGATAGACACAGTGTCCGGTCAATTACAGCTTTTGAGTTCTCGATACAACGAGGTGCAGGTCAACATAGGTAATGCAATCATACAAACGAAAGCATTTGAAAGTGTATTAAACTTCTTGTCACCGAGAGTAGCGGAAACAGTTGCTGGGTTTAAAGCCTTTAGAGAAGTAGGAACAGGTAACTTTAATCAAGGTGTGGAGGCTGTAGCCGATGGAGCAGAAGCGTCTTTTATCGCTATAGACCAGCTTAGTAAGGTAGCAGGTCCACTACAAGATGATTTTGAGCGTCTTGCTTATCAAGTCAGGTCCGGTGGAGTTGCTTTTGATGAGTATGGAAATGTTGTTGCAAGTCAAAACCTTTTAGATACACTCGACCCAGAAACCATTAAAACATGGGCAGGCTATGTTCAGTTGTTAGAGGATGCTAAGAAAACTGAACTTGAAAGAAGAAAGGCTGCAGAGGGTAGAAGTACAATAGATTCTATTTTCAAGGACGAGGTTGACGCTTTAACCCAAGCACAAAAAGAAGGTATTGACATAACAGCTAAAGCTAATGCAGAGGCGGAGAAAGCGCAAGTTCTTTTAGATAGTTATAACGCAACGCTTAGAGATAGAAAAGACCTTACGAACGAAGAGAGGATAGAAATTGAGGCTATGCAAAGCCAAACTCAATTGTATATAAACAAACTAAGCAACCTTTTAGGTGTTCAAAAAAACTTAAATGATGCTAATGAAAAAAGCTTTGAGCAGAGAAAGTTTAGCCTTAGAGACTACGAGCAGCAACTTGACAATCTCGATGCGGAATACGATAAGCTAAAGAAATTAAATGAACTGAAGGGCGATGAGATTTCTACCGGTTCTGCTTTGCTTATAATAAACAAAAGTAAGGTTGATATATACGATGAGATGATTAATCGCTTAGGTGCTACTAAGACTTCTATCGAAGGTGAGATTAAAGCTACTGATCAAAGTACGGATGCTGGAAGAAAGAAAGTAAAGGTTCACGAAAAAGAGATTGACCAGTTAGATAAGCTAATTGAAAAGTACAAAGAAAAGAAAGGCGCACTCACCGAAGACCTTGGGATAATGGAACAAATCTTTGCTCAAGGAGAAAAGGATTTAAAACAAGCACAGCAGATTGATGCTGGTGAGTCTGGAGGTGTATTCGCCAGATTTAAGAAGGGTGCAATACAAGCCGCAGGTGAAGCTAAGATTGAGGCTCAAACAGCTATAATCAACAGACTTAGTGAGCAACTCCTTGAGGCTGCAGGTGATGACCCAATACTAAGACAAATTGCTGAAGAGTATATTGCTGGTCTTAAAGTTGAACTTGGTGCTGTGGCTGGTAAGATTGAGTGGGGCGAGGTACTTGCTGAACTCAACAAGGCTCTTTCTACAGCAGTTCAAGATTATAATGAAACTGCTCTGCAGAATAAAAAGGCTTACTTAAATCAAGAACTTGAGGCTATAAAATCTAAATACGAAATTGAGGAAGATATTTTAAAATCAAGTTTGAACAACCGATTGATTACAGAATCTCAATACCGTGTTAAACAAGAAGAACTTAGAAGAAAACAACTTCAAGAAGAAGACGATGTTAAACGCCAAATATTTGAACAGGAGAAAAAGTCTGACCTAAGAAACACGACCATTGAAACGCTTGAAGCACTTGCATCTAACGCACTTAACAACTTTGATAGATACGATACTATTACCGCAGGTATAAACACTACGATAGGCTATGGCATCATACTTGGAGCAGGTGCTGCAAAAGCAGATGCTATCCGTAGAAGAGAGTATGTAGGTGCTAAGTTTGAGGAGGGTGGTATGGTAGAAGGACCAAGCCATGCTCAAGGTGGCATTCCTTTTACAGTTCAAGGACAAGGTGGATATGAAATGGAAGGTGGTGAGTTTATTGTAAATAAGAAAGCCTCAAGTCTACACAGACAGTTGCTTGAAAGCATAAACAACTCTGTTAAGCCAAACGCATCTATTCAACCAATGAAGTTTGCAACAGGTGGTGTAGTAAACAATAACATAAATAATGTATCGGCAACTTCTCAAGAAAGTGTAAATTATCTAAAGGCTATTGCGGATGCAACAACATCAACGGCAATACAGTCATCTAAGCCTGTAAGAGCATTTGTTACTGATAGAGACTTGAGAACAAGTGATACCGAAAGAAAACTAAGAGATAGAAATAGTAGATTATGAAAACAGATGGGTACATATTCGTAACTCAAAACGTATCTAATGTGGGATCAGGATTTGCTGCTCCAACAGTACGGCAAAATGAAGTTAATATACAGGTTGCTAACTTTGATGTTCTTGTAGATGACGTTGTACACATGAGGTACAAAGAGAACGGTATACCTAAAGGAGTGTATGGTGTCGTAATGTATTCAGACCCAGACGCAGTTATACCGGCATTTGCCTTTAAGTTTGACAGTGATATTTATAGATTGTTTAATGACATATCCGCATCCGATTTTCTTGGTGTAGATGTTTATCGAGGGATAGCTTACGATAAAGTTTCCGACTACAACATATCTACTGAACTAACAAGAGCAAACTATAGTGAAGAACTAAAGTCTTACAATGTTTCCTTGTCACACGAACTTTCTATAAACAATGAAGGTAGACAGTTCTTTGGTTCATTCAAGGATGTTATTGTAGCAGATAAAATAATCTTTGCTGATTACTGTAAAAGCTTTTCTTACGGAGTATCTTTAAGTGATGATTCATACGACAACAGAAAAAATAAATTTCGCAAGTCAATTAATTTTAACATAGCAAAGCGATGAGTTTTACTTTATCAATTAGTTCAAATGCTACAAATTTTTTTGAAGCAGACCTTTTTGAATCGCAAGAATTTTTTTATGATGTATCTTTCTATGATGATGCAGCTATAGAAGAATTAAAGATACCTTTCTACACAAACATAAATATTCCTTTAACGGCAGCAAACAAAAGTATTTTTGGGTATGACCCAATAAACACGGACGTTAGTTTATTCCCAAAGGAAGATTATCACTTTATTATATCTTATCACAATTCGATAGGAACAGAGGTGCGTGGTATATTAACTGTTGATTCTATTGAATATAATTCTGATCAGCCCTATATAAAGATTACGCTAAAGGATTATCTATCTTTATTTTTTTCTAAGCTTTCTGATAAAAAACTTGGAGACATACTTACGTCTTCACATCACACTACAAGACACACCATAGAAGACTTTAAGGAAAACACATCTAATGGCGGTGAGGCAGGAACGGTAGCTGTAGACCCAGACCTAACAAGAATAGTCAACTTCCCTTATGTAGACCTTGCTAATGAGGTTGATAAGTTTGGGTGGGAGTCAAGACAGTTTACAGAGTATGGATCAGGAGAGACCAGGTCAGGATTCATTCCAACGCTTTCCGTTAAGAACTACCTTCAACAATTAGGTACATACTTAACAACATCCTCTATACCTGTGGCCGTTAAATCAAAGCTTTTTGGTATCAATGAATCGGAATCAATACCAGACTTTCAACCCTCTAAGTTACAAGCTGTAATACCGGCAAAGTTACAGGCAAAGGCTGATGTCAACACAAGAAACTTTGTGCTAAACAATAGGTTTGATACGGCCTTTCCAAATGAAGACATGACCAATGTTAAGAATTTATTTGGAAACAATAAGCTGGTAACCACAAGGTACTACGGCTCTTACACTTACTTTGGTCATTATGGACCAACCCCATCAGGTTACAATCCAATTAAGAAGTATGCGTTAGAGCAATTAGATAACTCTAACATTTCAATTGTAAACGACACTTCAGGTGAGAAAGGATATATATCCCCTCACACAAGTTTTGGTGGAAAAATAAAGTTTGAAAGCGGTAATAGAACGGAGACTATTAACACAATAACATGGGAGTTACCTGTTGTTGATGAAGACAAGATGGTCTATAAAGTATTCCCTAACGACTCCACTATGAAGTTTGCTTTGAAGTTGGGGATTTTTGAAGATGGGTATCTCACAAAATCTTTAAACCTATTAGAGCCAAACGGTGATAGATTATTTTTATACTCTTCTTCTGCAACAAGTACACAAAGCAACACCCACAAAGATGACGATTCTTTTACATCGCAGTTCACCTATAGAGGAACAGGTGTAAACGCATACCTAAATCCGTCTACTCATCCCAACTATGCAGATGCTCTACAGTGGACAAATGTAGAATTTTCTATACCTCAAGATGAAACTTTAATTGATGTTATAGGAGACAGTAGATACGGTATTTGCTATTACCTTGAGCCGGTAGATGGCTATCTGGACATAACTTATGTAAGTAACTACTCTCAAATAAACCTACCTATAGTTTATTGGTACTCATCTGCTACGGTAAACTCAAACTTTTATTATCTAAAAATTAGAAAAGGAATAACTAAGATTTCAAACTACGATGATTTAAATATCAAAATCGAGGCTGATAGAGACTTTTCTTTATACTACCCTGATGACGAGTTTGTTATTAAAGATTCTATCAACAATACCTGTGACATAACGGTTCCTAATTTTGTAGATGCTGTATTAAAAAGGTTTGGTTGTGGATTATTCTATGAATACGATGGCTCAACCCACATACTTCGTATCGACCCAATACACCTGTTAAGAACCTCAACAAGCAATCTTGATTATTATATAGATGACTTGAACTCAATAAAGGTATCAAGACCTATAGAGATAATTAAGAACCTAATTATTGAGAATGCTAACGACAATTTGTTCTATGATAAGTTAGAACTTCAAGATAAAACAATAGGCTCTACTACACAACAGTTAAATGAAAACGGTGTTAACGATTTTAAGTTAAGCTTGGACTCAAGTGTATATTACAAGAGTTTGTGTGGTGATGAAAACATACTAACAAATGAAAATGTTAGAAGAGGTTATGTGACGGAATCTGACATAGGCTTTACCAAGAACCTATTCACCGGATATAAAGACTTCTCGATAAGGTTTGCATACATAGATAACCCATTGTATGAAACAACAATTAAAGTACCTTATATAGTAAACAGTAGTGTTATATCAAACTTGTACACAGAGACACAAAGACTCTATAGAAATATGTTTGACTATGATACATCTACCGATTTGACTCGTCATGTATTTAATGGACGTTTGTTTACCAAGAATACTGCAGGCTGGAGTCTATTAGCCGAGGATGAACTTGAGAACACAACTGATTACTATGACTTGATTGTATCTACGGAACAACTAAAGACTAAGCAATACCCATCTATAGAAATAAACATGGTTATCCCTGTAGCAAATCTAAACAACTCATCATTTATGTTTAGCAAGGGTTCGTTATCATTGGTTGACAATCAATTTATTCTAATAAAAGAAGCTAATGGTCAAGTGTTTGATGACTATGCTTATTTGTCTGTCAAGGGTTTAATAGAATAATTGTAGATTAATCATATGGCTACTTACAACGACTACCCAGCATCTGCATCTAACAACGCTAAGAAAGTTCTTGAGTGGAAGAAGAAGTATGGAAAGGAAGTTAAAGGAATGACACCTGTTGGCTGGGCAAGGGCCAAACAACTTTCATCTAAATCAAAATTAAGTTATGAAACAATTGCCAGGATGGCTGCTTTTAATCGTCACAAAAAAAATTCTGCAATTGACCCAAAGTATAAAGACACGCCTTGGAAAGATAGAGGCTATGTTGCTTGGCTTGGTTGGGGAGGAACGAGCGGAATTAATTGGGCAATTAGAAAAGCTGAAAGCATTAGAAAAGGAAATGTCAAAGCCGGAGTAGACATACCTGATCTCCCATATGGGGATAGAAAAAAGAAAGACAATGGATAAAGATTTACCATTATACGATATTACACTTGAGGATTTTGAACAAGGTATGTACAAAATTTCTCTTGTAGACAAACCGGCCATCGAAGAAAACTTCATATACTTTAGTAAGACTGAGGTAGTTGAGATGTTTGCTAACGATGAGCGGAAAGAGGTTGTAGGTCCAATCATGATTCCTAATAAGGAAATCCTACGCTTTAGCCCAGAGAATGGTTATTACTATGTGAGATTCACGGAAGAGACAATTCGTGATATTATGTATAACTATTCTAAGAAAGGTTTGTTTAACGAATTTGGCATACACCACGAGTACGATACTAAGGATGTGGTGTTGCTTGAGGTTTGGATGAAGGAATCAGAGAACGATAAGTCAACAGACTATGGTTACAATCTTCCAAACGGAACAGTATTCGTAAAGACTAAGATTGAGTCTGACGAATTATTTAAGGCTATCAAAGATGGAGAGGTTAATGGCTTTTCTATTGAGATTCAAGCTGATATTAAACCTGTAAATAATAAAGAAGAAATGACTGAATTTACTTTTGCTAAAGAGTTAGGTAAGTTAGAGGCTCAGTTCGAGTCTATGGCTACTAACTACGAGGCTAAGATTAACAGCCTACAAGAAGAGAACGCAGTTCTACTTGAGGCTATGACCTCTTTTGAAGAGAAGTTCGGTGGCGTTGAAGAACTAAAAAGCGCAATCGAAATGATTCAAAAGCACATCGCATTGATGGACGCACCAGAAGAAAAAGAAATGGGCGAACATGAAGACGAAGAGAAAGAAGAAGATATGGCAGAAGAGCCTAAGAAGGAGATGGCTCCTGTAGGTGAAGATGCTGTTGAAGTTAAGTCTTCAAAGGAAGAAGAAGAAAAGTACGAGGCTACTGAGGAAGTTGTAAACGAATCAGAGTTAGAAGAACAATTTGCTGCAGAACAAAAAGCTGAAGAGGCTGAAGAAACTGTAGAAGATAAGACTGTCGTATTTAACGGAATCACTCCTGAGAAGATGAATATTGTAAATGACTTCTTTAGTCGTTTCAAATAATTGTAAATTAAATTAAACGAATTTTTTTAAAATCTAAATAAAATGTCTGTAACAATTTCAAACTTGCCATACGGAGATAGACGTCCTAACTTGTTTATCGACTCTATGGTTAAATCTGCGGCTGTACTAAACCGCTTCCGTCTTGTTGATGGTGTAAAAAATAAAGTAAACGTACCAATCTTTGATGGTGCTTTGCAATTTGGTAACGACCTTTGTGTATTCGATGGAGCATCTACTGCTTCTATTGCTGAAAAAGAGATGACTGTTGATACTTACAAGTGGTCTTTCCTAAACTGTAAGAATGCTCTTGAGACTTCTTACCGTGGCTTGTTGTTGAAGAAAGGGCAGCACAACCCAGAAACTATGGACGCTGAGTTCAAGGATTGGGTGTTTGACTTCTTCGCTAAAAAATCTGCAGAACACGCTTTACGTTTAGCTGCTACTGAATTGACTCTTGAGATGGGACAAGATGCTGCTGTTATCGATACTCTTATCGGTGGTGGTGCTTTGACTCCATTAAACATCTTAGACGAGATGGGTGCTGCTTACGCTGCAATGAGCGATGTAATGTTAGCTGCTGTTTACGGTGATGCTGATCGTGACTTCAAACCAGCTTTCTTCATGGGAACTGCTGCTATGCAACACTACCAAGTTGCTATCGCTGAGAAGTACACTACTACTCCTCAAGGTATCGTAGAAGGAAACATCCCTGCTTACTTCGGTATGGAGGTTGTTCACTTCCCAAGTCTAGGTGCTGACCAGTTCTTTGTATCTGCTCCACAAAACATCGTTATGTTGACTGATGACTACAATGACGTTCGTGCTATCGACATGAAGTATGAGGCTGAGTTGTCAAGCGACAAGATTTGGGGTCAGTTCAAGATTGGTTTCTCTTACTTGAAAGGGGAAGAAATCGTTTACGCTCAAGCATAATTAATAGGGGGAGGTTAACGCCTCCCCTTTATAACCTTTAAAAATAGAATAAAATGGCTTGTGATATTACACTTGGCGATGTAACATATTCTTGTGATGACCTCGGTATCGGTGGTCTAAAGCGTGTTATCATTGCAAATAAATCAACTCTTGTTGGAAAGGTATTAGGTAACGATGGTACTACTGATATTTCTCCTGTAGTAAGTGTTGATGCTGCTGGAGAAGTAACTATTGTAACAGATACTACTGTTGCAGTATCAGGAGATGACAATAGTCTATACGGATTGTTAAGCGCAACTGCAGGACCTGCAGGGGGTTTCTTGGCTTCTGAAGTACAGTTCAACCTGAAAGATGGCTTCTCTGTATTTAGTGAAGTTAAGACAGTTACTGCTGACGGTATCGTTAACTCTGTTCCTACTATTGCTATCGAGATTCCAAAGATGAGCGAAGAGCATCGTAATGACTTAGATAACTTGGCGAAGCCAGGTGCTGAGTTGGTTGCTTTCGTTGAGACTGCTGCCGGTACTTACCACTTGGTAGGATGGGACTACGGATTGTACGCTGCTACTGTAGACGGTACATCAGGTACTGGTCGTTCTGAAAAGAACCGTTACCAACTTACATTGACAGGTGAGGAAGATTCATTGTCTTACTCAATTGACGGTGCTAACTGGGCTAACCTAACTACTTCTGTTGCTCCGTAACGCAATATTTGTAGATTACCATAAGGGGGGAGGGAGTAATTCCCCTCCCCTTTTTTTATTATATAACGTATGAGTTTTAACTGTAGCATTTTCCTCGAAGACATAGATATCAACTGCAACAAGTCAAATGCAGGAGGTATTAAAAAAGTTGTGTTAGGCTTACAGAAGGACTTGAGTTTAACTCTTGACCCAAGTGATGAGACTATTGTCACTATAGCGGAGTTGCAGAACTCAGTTTCTTTTGAGCATAATGTACGAGACGGCTCTACAGTATTTAACGAAACGAAGAATACTAACAACGGACTTGGAATCATAAACACTAACATAATTGTTAGGATACCAAGAGTAGATGTTAGAATGAATAAGATTGACTATATGTCAAGACGCTCAGATATTGTTGCGATACTATACCACAACAATGGAACAGCTACGATCAGTGGTTGGATGGATGGATTGACAATGAACTACAGTGCAACAAGTGGAACGTCAAAAGCCGAGTTATCATTTATAGATGTAGAACTCGTTACTGATAGTTGGATTGCATCCTTTGCAGTAAACGAGCCTAACTCCGTTATCACACTTCCCTAATGTATGCACCTATAAAAATAGGATACCAAGCAAACGCTAAACAAACCGACAAGGGGTTTTTAGATTATGTGTTTCCTAATATTGATGCGTATAACAAAGACGCTATTCAATATGATAAAGGTATGGTTGACTACTTAGTTGGTTTAACCGGACTATATTCAGATGTACTAATAGAACAGTCATCCGGATGGGGAGTAAATTGGGAATTAATAAATATGCAATGGGAGACCATTAATGTTAAATGGGAATTATAAATGGAAAACAACATTACTAAAGACAGAAACTATTATCAATCTTCTATGGGAGATTTTGGTTTCCGTAGAATCGGACCAGGCGAAACAACACCAGGTGGGGAGACCTATCGTGTAATCGTTTGTGTTCAAGAAGCAAACATCAACGCAGAATCTATGGTAGGTGATAGCCTTACAGGACAAGTGCTTCCAACAGGTATGCAAGTGTTTGGTAAGTTCACGGAGGTTTCTTGTTATCAAGGTGTTGTGTTAGCATACTTGGGATGATATTAGGTCTTGGCATATCGGTACACACTCAATCGTTCATAGGCGATAAGTATGAGTTTGACAACAGATACTGGCAACTAATATCTATGCAATGGGAGACTATTAACGATACTTGGGAAGAAGAAATATAATGGCTACACTAACAGGAAATAAACCAAAGGACACCTANAAAGGTCTGATCAAGACCGTTGATAGTAACGAGGTAACAGGCGAGGTTCAACTTAGCGATGGTAATGGCAATGCGCTGCCCATGACTGTTTCTACTACCGATGTACGAGTACGAGGTATAGGGCTTACAGGTTACTCCCACGATCAGAATGTATCCGAACCGGAATGGTTGATAGAACATGGACTCGGCAAGAAGCCATCTGTAACAGTAGTAGATTCTTTGAATAGAACTGTTATGGGTGAGGTAGAATACTTAGACGATAACGTACTTATTGTACGCTTTAAATCCGCTTTCAAAGGCAAAGCATATCTTAATTAATAAATAGAAAAATAAATGGCAAGTATTAAATATTTGGTTGACTTAGACCTCGGTAATAATGAGTTGCAGAATGCGGTATTGCAAACTGTCTCAGGACCTACCGGTGGTGCAGAAGGACAAATCGTTTACGATACAGCAGCACGTGCTGTTAAAGTAAGTAACGGAGCAGACTACATTCGTGTAGGATTAACGGCTGATGGCTCAACAATCACCGATTCAAGTGGTACAATTAGCGTTGGCACTATTGGAATCAGCAATGTAGCCGGTCTCGCTTCTCAGTTGAACAACAAGGTTGATGACTCACAGGTATTGACTGATGTACCAGCAAACGCATTATTCACCGATGAAGATGTAAGCACAGGAAATCTTTTCGATAGATTGGCTCAAATCTCGGCAATGGTTCTTGGTGATGGAACAGGATCAGTTACAATCAATGGAGACTTTAATGTTGTAGGTAGTACAACTACTCTTGAAACCGCTCAGTTACTCGTTGAGGACAACATCGTTACACTTAACTCTACGGCTACTTCAGCATCTTTAGATGCAGGTATCGAGGTAAACCGTGGTTCAGGTAATGGCGTTCCTTCGTTGAAGTGGAATGAGAGTGCAGACCGTTGGCAGTTCACTAATGACGGTACTAACTTCTACAACATTCCTTTACCATCTCAGTACGCTGCAGGTGATATCACAGCAGTTGTTGCAGGAGACGGTATCACAGGTGGTGCTACAAGTGGTAGCGCAACAGTTAATAACGAGTACATCCGTCTTGTACAACAAGCGGCAGGAACAAATGCTTATGTAGATTTTGCAGATGAGTTTGCTCAAATTGAACCTACAAGTGCAGAGGTTGTTGTTAAAGAAATCGTTGGTGATAGATTTACACAGGTTATCACTGATGTTGTTGTTGACCTTAACTTAGGTGTTATTCGTGTATTCTTACCTACAGGTAATTACTTTGTTACCTTCAGTGGTTACAGAGCGTAATAATTTGTAAATTATCCATAGAAGGGGAGGGTTAATCCCTCCCTTTTTATTAAATCAAAAAATATTTATGGCTGTTAAGATTCTCAACGGTATAGATGTAGATGGCTCAATGAACATTGTTGCCTCTGATGTACCAAATTTAGACGCATCTAAGATTACAAGTGGCACTTTCTCTACTGATCGCATCCCTAACCTTAGTGGTGTGTATCAACCGGCAGGAGACTACTTGACTTTAGAGACAGCCGAAACAACATTCCAACCTCTTGGTAATTACCTTACAACCACTTCTGCACTTGATGCAAATAGAATTTCAAGCGGTACACTTGACGGTGCAAGAATGCCTTGGAACTCTAACGATGGATTTGGAGGTACTTACTCTATTGTTTGGAGAGCAACAAATGATTTATACACTTCTTCATGGTTGCAGGTAAGAGGTACTGACGATGCACTTCTTACAAGAAAAATTGTAGCAGGAGACAATCCTATTGTAGCAAGGTCAATTGGCTTTGGTGATGCAGGTTTATTATTTCAAGATAACGATGCTTATAAGTGTGTTCATCCTACCACAATGGATGGTACTGCACATGGAGATAGCATTAGTTTAGGTTGGTCTAATAACAAATGGAAAGACGGTTACTTTGGAGGCATACTATATGCAAATGGAGGAAACTCTAGANNANTGGAACNCNGCNTANGNTTGGGGNAANCACGCAAGTGTAGGATACCTAACCTCACTACCTTCACACAATCACGATACATTATACGATGCTATAGGATCAGCAGATGCTGTCAATGTTCGTATTGACAACGAGGTATTCCCTGCTTTAAACGACTTAGGAAATACAATCCCAACAAATAACAACCAACTAACTAACGGTGCAGGTTATATTACTTCTGCAGATGGAGGTAATGCTGCTACATTAGAAGGAAGAAGAGCGAATGATTTCTTAAAGGCAAACGATACGCCTTTATCAAATACGGATTTAGATACACTGTATGACGATGATAGTACATTGTACTACTCAAATAGCGAGTATTCGACTAACACAAATATTCCGCATCAAAACTATTTTACTCTATTAAATTTTAGAAATCCATACTTAGATAATACAGGAGACCCTGCTAATGCAAACGACAGAGCTTCTCAACTATGGCTTGGAGATACACCGAATACATTTTACGTTAGATATTTTCAAGGAAGTGCAGGTTGGCATCCTTGGGAAAAAGTTTGGACGGATAATTCATTTTCAGATACAAATGTAAGTAATTGGAATACAGCCTACGGTTGGGGTAATCACGCNTCNGTAGGNTACTTAACTTCTATTCCTGCTTCTTATGCTACCGATGTTGAGGTAAACAATGCGGTACAAGCAGTTAATGAACGTATTGAGACAGAAGTATTACCTTCTATCCCAACTAACAACAACCAACTTACAAACGGAGCAGGGTATATTACAGACGGTAACACCGGATGGAACAATAGCTATGGGTTTATTACAAATAGTATAAGTACAGGTATTACCATTAATGGTAGCTTATCAAGAGGTACATATACTTCTGCATCCCAATACCATACAGGTGCTGATAATATCGTTCTTAAGGGCAACGGTTCAGGTATCAGCGGTCTCTTCTTTGAGTCTGAAAAGAACGGAACTAATATTAATCACCCATCAGACTTTGGATTTATACAATACCATGCCTATGGTACAAGTACAAGTGGAGAGTCTAATGAGTTGATTATAGGTGTATCTAATGATGCTGATGACCACGTTGTATTAAATGCCCCTAATGTAAATGGCCTTAAATTTAGGGTTGGAGCATCTGAAACAGAATACAACGTATATCATAGTGGTAACTTATCTCTTTCTACACTTGGGTATACAGGTGCTACTAATGCAAACTACATTACCAACAACAATCAGTTAACTAACGGAGCAGGGTACGCTACACAATCATATGTAACTACGCAGATTAATAATGTAATTGATTCTGCACCAGGCGCACTAAACACACTTAACGAACTTGCTGCTGCATTAGGGGATGATTCTAACTTTAGCACAACTGTTGCAAATAACATTGGTGCAGTTAATGAGCGCATTGATGCGGAAGTATTACCTGCAATAGATGCAAAGCAAAACGCAGGAAACTATGCTACCTTTAGTTACATTACACTTAACGACTCTGCGACAACGGCTTCATTTATAGCCGAACTAACGACTGAACACGCTGCTTTCCAAGACAATTATAGAGCCTATAAAGTTGGATGGAGTTATGCAGGTAACAGTAACCTTGATGTAGGTTTTGAATCAGTTGAATTAGCAGGATGTTTGATTGAGTGTTTCGGAGGAACTTACAAGCACGTTAGATTAACAAGGCCGACAACAGGAACAGGTGGCCGTTCTAT
>JGI26082J51739_10000383_pt1 | contig 27837 bp, 27 predicted proteins | sample SaaInl5LU_22_DNA_FD_51739 | JGI IMG/M metagenome (IMG submission 51739)
ATAATATACGGAACACCTACTTCAATTTTATTTCTAGATAAGACGGTTCCAGCAACATTAGGTCTAGCAGTAATATTATTTTTTGGCAGCTGCCTTGCAGGATCGTACGATATATTCATTATTTCAAACGACATACGTGGTAGCTTTATTGCTACTCTAGCTTCTTGTAAATCTGGCACTTCTCTGATTCTATCGAGAAATTTAGCGCGTGGTCCATACGATAGCGGAACCTTCTGTGTGTTAATTATACCACCACTAGAATCTTTACGCAAAACGTATACATCATTAAACATTGCACCAAAAGTTGCAACGGCTTTACGTATTCGTTGATGATAAAAATAATTACCAAACATTAATTAGGATCCCCAAATGGATTTGTTTCGCTAAAGTCAATAAAGTCTAGATTGCCAAAATCATCATTTTGCTCATTACCGTGTAACTGATTATCTTCTGTAAACGATGTAACTGTTCCTGTAGCATTTGATTCTGCGCCAGTAATTATCTTAGCTGTTGAAGGTAGATGAAATTTACCATCACTTCCACCTAAGTGTATAACAGAAAGTGAATTAGTACTGGATACCCATTTAGATACTTCAGCTCCAAGTATTGTTCCATCAGTAAGAGTTTGTGTCACTCGTTCTCCAACGATAAACGATCCTGTTACTCCGCTTAATACCATATCAAACTCGTATGCGTTAGTTTGTTCTATAGTATCTATCGTAGATAAATCTGTATCAAGATCTTCACCACTATATTCAAATAATTGACAACGCATCTTAAATGTTGGAAGATTTGCCAGTTGATAAAAGGGCTGTTCATGCTCTACGTGCATAACTTCAAACATAGATTTAGACATAGGTAAGAATATAATATCTCCTTCCCTTGGCCGTTCACCGTCTATTTGGTTATCAACCTTACCAACCGTAGTATTCCAACGTCGTTTAGACACAATGAAAGTTGCTTCATCGCGTATTTCAACTCCGAACTTAGTGAATAAGTCTCCTTCGCCATCAAATCCATCCGTGTTTTCTATGTACATTTCAATTTTATACGAGTTACTAAATTTAGAAGATACATCTTCGCCAAGTATTCTATTCTCATTAACAATAGTTCTAGGAAGATAATACAGATCTTGACCATACATCTTTAAAGATTCTATGATTATATTCTCGTAGAGCTTTTGTTCAGATCTTACAGATTCTGAAAAATAGATATTTCTTGCCATATTAACCTACAAAAAAGTTAGGGGGAAGTTCATGTTCTAAGCGAATGCGTTCTCTAAGTCTATCTAATTCTGCTATAGCATCATCAAAAAGTTGACGACCATTTAGCTGAACTCCTCCTGGAAGAACCATTCCTTCAAATTTAATTAAGTTTGCACCCCATTGTTGTTTTATCAATTGAGTAGAATAGTCTTTAAGCCACATATCATCATAGACGCTCGTGTACGTCTCCGGATCTACAATTTGATATATTTCGGCAATGATATATTCTCCAGCCTTGATTTCTTTGTCTGCAAAAGCACCATGAATATATAGTCTATCTTGTCTACGTGCAAATTCTACTTGAGGATGTCCGTTTAATTTAGAATCTAACAACGATAGATATTGTTGTAATTGCTCGTAATAAGCCAGATCTCCTGCAAAGTTTTGCATATCAGCAATATCATTAAGCATCATTTGATATTTAATGTCAAAGAAGTTTCTAGATGAACCAAACGCAGAATTAGTCGGTAAGAGCCGTGATACATATATAATATCAGAAGAAATAGGAATGTATTCATTAGCTACATCATCTGCAGTAACCAGATGCTTTAGATAAGTCTTTACGGTTGCATCAGAGTGAAATTCTTGGTATAGCTGTAAAGCATCATCGATTCTTTCTTCAAGCTGATCGTCGTCTACATTTATCTCTATCACAGGATCACCGAGTCTACGAAGACAATAGTCGATTAATCCTTGCCTTGATGTGGGTGCCGCCATGTTCGTTCCTTTTTCAAAAACTTTTATCTATTTATACGTTTACAATCACTAGGAAATGTGTTATAATAATATCATGAAAACAGTATTTACAAACGGATGCTTTGATATATTGCATCGAGGCCATTTAGAATATCTAAAAGAATCTGCCTTTTGGGGAGAAAGACTTATTGTAGGCATTAACTCCGACAGCAGTATACGCAAACTAAAGGGTTCAGATAGGCCAATAAATAAAGAAGAAGACAGAAAACTTGCATTAGAATGTTTAAGATTTGTCGATCGAGTTTATATTTTTGATGAGCCAACTCCTTATGAGTTAATTAAATATATAAGACCGGATATAATTACAAAAGGCGGTGATTATGTTCCAGATAATGTTGTTGGTAACGATTTAGCTAGAGTTAAAATTATACCATATACAATAGGGTATTCTACTACTAAATTTATTGAAAGGATTCGTAATGACGCAACTTGAAGGCTTTGTCGAAAAAGGCTGGGGCCATGAAAATATCTTTGCTACTAACGATAAGTACACAGGGAAATTATTAGTATTTAATGAAGCTGCAAGGTTTTCAATGCATTTTCATGCGCTAAAGGACGAAACATTTTTTGTTCTTGAAGGAGTCTTTGATTTACTTACTATTGAAACAGAAAGTGCAGACGTTAAAAAACAAAGGTTAAATCCAGGAGATTCGGTAAGAATAAAACCTTTAACACCACACCAAGTAATCTGCGTTAAAAAAGGAACTATTATAGAAGTTTCTACTCCAGATTCAGTAGAAGATAATTATAGGGTTGCCAAAGGCAATAGTCAAAAATGATAATATGGGGTATGTCAAAGAACGGTCATGATTGGTCTGTAGCTATTTTTAAAGACAATAACTTAGGAAATAGATTTAAACTTGTAAATACTATTTCAGGTAAAGGCTCTCGACACACGCCAGAATGTATAGATGAAGCCAAGAAAAACGGCAAACCTGATTTAGTTATCTGGTATGAAAATCCATATCTTAAATCTATTAGACAATTTATAGCAGGACAAAAACATCCTTTTAAAAGAAATAACATTAAAAGATATTTACGAGATCTTAATATAAACTGTAAATGGAAATACGTAGGCCATCATGAATCTCATGCTGCAGCTTTTTACAATAGTGGATTTAAAGATGCCACTATTGTGGTTCTTGATAGTATTGGAGAATTTGATTGTACATCTATATGGAAAGCCAGAAATGGCAAACTTAAAAAAATAAAGTCAACTAAATATCCTCATAGCATCGGACTATTCTATTCAGCTATGACAGATCGCATCGGATTAAAGCCGCAACAAGATGAAGCTGCGTTTGAACAACTGTCCAGATCATATACACCATTTTCACAATTAGTAACGCAAATGGAAAATGATATAATAAAACAATGGGATCCACTACCTAAATTTAGAGTAAACTTTCACCGTGGAGCTAGACAAATGTGGTGGGATAGCGGTAAAAAAGAAATAGCCAGCGCCACGCGTACAATTTTTGAGAGTTTAGTAACTAAAGTTTTAATTCATGCAAAAGAAATTACAGATAGCCGCAATATTGTGTTAAGCGGTGGAGTCGCATTTAACAAATCTGTACCAAACATTGCAAGCAAAATATTTGATAATATATACATACCACCAAATCCAAGCGATAGTGGTTCAGCAGAGGGCGCAGTATTAGCGTATTTAAATAATGGTTGATTTAGCATCAATGGAAGTGCCAGATTTTGATCCTAATAAAGTAAATCAGAATCAGAATATACAACAAGATTGGCCGAAGAGTTTTCCAAAAACAACTATTGGATTAGAAAGAAAAAATGTATTTACTGATAACGATTACTCGTATTTGCCAGGAGCTCTTGAGTCTATACGAAGCCTAAGATTAAAAGGATATAAAGTCGTTTTAATCATGGATGAAAAAGGTAGACTTGAGTCTGAAGTAAATGCTGCTAATTTAAAAATGATGGAAGATTTTGGCCAAGCAGGAATATTTTCTATTGAGGGAATATTTTATTCAGTTGGAACAGAAAAGGCAGATCCATATGTAAAGCCCAGCGCTGGTATGTTTAAGCGCTGCGAAGATGAACATCCTCATTTAAAATTTAAAAACGGATGGTATGTGGGACATACTATTGCAGATGCAAAAGCTGCATTCAAAGTAGGATCTAGGTTCGCTCTAATTAATCCAACAGAAGAAACTATTAAGAAACTTAATAGTTTTGCTAATCAAAAGATAAAAAAGAAAACACGAATATTTAAATCACTTTCAGAATTTGAAAAGAATCTTAAGTAATTTCAGGAAATAAACACTCGTCTATATATTTCCTAACGACACCAGGATCTACGCCCATGCTCTCCATGACTCTCGGAGTGTGTGGGTTTTTCTTTTGGTTTATTGCATACCAGTTATGTTTATCGGTATAGTCGTTGTCAGTGCTAAGACCTATATTATGGATGAAGTAGTCTAAGTTATTAACCGCAAGATCTAACAGCTCTTGTAGTTCGTCAGGATCTCTAACGTTTCCGGCTGAAACCATTGATCCACTAAAAATTGCTTTAGCCCAGTCAGGTAGTTCTCTTTTCTTTGATGGAATAAAACTGTGTACATTCTCTTTGAATTGTGCTAATATATGGCTATTAGGATCTATAGGACTAAAGTCGTGAAAGGCCCCAGTTACTTTATTTGGTCCTGCAATAACATCAAATCCAAATATTGGAGCAGGATCATTTATATGAGGATATACACACAAATGCATCATCCAAAGTTTACGATCTTCTCGTGCATCGATAATATCTAAATCGGCTCTTCGCCAAATGTCAGGAGACAAATACGTATCTGCAGGCCAGGGGAAATTGTGAGTGTGTTTCGTAGTAGCGAGGTTTTCAACTATTGCTCGCATTCTTTCACTTGCATCTATAAGTTTTTCAAAGATCATATTCTTTTTCTAGCTCCTTAAACAGCGCTGTTGCATATTTAAAAACGCTTTGTGCTTCTTTGTACATATCATCATCTAGCTTAGATCTAACATATTCTATAAGGCCTTTTTTATCTTCAAATTTATACATGTTATGCGAACCAAAGGGAATACGTTTCGAAATCATATTGCCTCCATACATATCTCCAAAGTGCCGAACGTACATATGTGCCCAGCATTGGTATTCATCAATGCCTTCTACATAATCGCAATATTCTTTTACNACGGGATATAGTTTAAAACTATCATTTACTTCTAACGAATGAAAGTCTTCTACAATTTTATGATGTCTTTTAATATCAGGTATATCGTCTAATATGCCAAGTTTATCTGCCCTTTGTTCTAACCTAAAATATATCATTTCTTGCTGATATAAATAGTTAGCGTACTGATGCTTAGATATAGCACCTGACATGAGCAGCTTTGCAAACGGGCTTTCTTCTGCTTCAGTATGTACGTCTTTAACGAGATCACGTAACGCCATAACAACTCCATTGAAATAGGTATTTATATAATGATTTATGTAACAGGTGATATGATTATAGATGAGTACATCTATGGTACTACAACTCGAATTTCCCCAGAAGCACCCGTTCCCATTGTAGATTTAACCTCTCGCGAAAAGCGATGGGGAGGATGTGGTAATGTTTATAATAATATAGTGCAAACATATACAGAAGCAAAATTAGGATGTTATTATGACACTAACAACTCTTATATGTTTCCGCCTTCTCAAAATTTTTATTTTATAAAAACAGATAAGATTCCACTTAAGACTAGAGTTATATCTAATGGCAGATATATGTCTAGGCTTGATGATGAAGAATATATACAAGATACCAAACTAGAAGATTCTATTTTGGAAAAATGGAATATTCAAAAAAACGGAATATTAGTTTTATCCGATTATAATAAAGGTACTATTAAAAATCCACAAAAATTAATAAAAAATTGTAAAGGAAAAGTTTTAGTAGATCCCAAGTTATCTTTAGATAATTATAAAGGTGCCTATTTATTAAAACCTAATAGAAAAGAATTTGAAGATTACGTAGGTAAATGTAATACTCCAAAAGAATTAATGGCAAAAGCTCAGCTGACTAGAGATCATTTAGAATTGGAATATTTAGTAATTACTTTAAGTGAAGATGGAGTTTTGTTAATAGGAGACTCTATAGAACATTATCCTTCTAAAGTTGAAGAAGTATCAGATGTCACTGGAGCAGGTGATACATTTATGGCTGGTATTGCATTAGGAATAGAAGCAGGAATGGGCATTTCAGGAATAACTCGAGCGGCAAATACCTTAGCTGGTATTGCTGTTTCAAAAAACGGTACGTACACAATTAGTCCAGATGATTGGATTACATCAATAAAGGAATTAGCATGAAAATTTTAATGACCGGCCACAAAGGCTTTATTGGAAAAAACATGAAACCATATTTAGAGTCAAAGGGTCACAAGGTTACTGGATTCGAATGGAATGATACAGTTGGTGGATTTCCAGATGTAACAGATCAGGATTTAGTTATTCATTTAGGCGCAATATCAAGTACTACAGAAACTGATGTTAATAAAATTATGGATCATAATTATGACTTTAGCTATAAGTTGCTCCTAGCGTGCTGTGAAAATAAAGTTGATCTACAATACGCTTCTTCAGCATCGGTTTATGGAACTGCACATTCAAAGCATCCTTTTAAAGAAGACGATACAAAGATGCCAACTAATCCCTACGCTTGGTCGAAATACCTTTTTGATAGACTAGTGCTAAAAAGCATAGATAAACTTCCTATTAAAGTGCAAGGATTTAGATATTTCAATGTCATGGGTCCACACGATGAACATAAAGGAGATAGCGCTTCACTAATTACTAAATGGAAAGAGTTTAATTATGTAAAGGTGTTTGAAGGAAGTAAAAATATTTTTAGAGATTTTATTCACGTAGATGACGTGTGTAAAATTCATGAATTATTTTTTGATATAGAAAAATCAGACATCGTAAATGTTGGCACAGGAACTCCGCGCTCATTTATGGAATTAGCTGAGCACATGAATAAAGAGGAAATTATAGAAATTCCTATGCCTGATACTTTAAAAAATCAATATCAGGATTTTACGATGTCTGATAACGCAAAACTCGAATCGTACATTGGACAATACGAGTTTCGCTATCCTTTTTAATTAGTTGTAATAGTCAATAGCTGTTTTAGCTCTGGCAAATACATATAGTTAATTTCACTTTTAGCTAATGTTTTAATAGCATCTTCTAAAGTTTCAACCAATGGTTCTCCGCCTAAATTAAAGCTAGTGTTGAAAACCATTGGTATATTAGTCTTCTCCTTAAAGGCTTTAATTAGATCATAGTAATGTGGATTCTGATCTCTATTTACAGTTTGAATTCTACAAGTTCCATCTACGTGAGTGATAGATTTAATTTTATCCTGCTTATCTTCTTTTACGTTNACAGCGTACATCATATGAGGAGATGCGTCTAGTCCTTTTAAATCGAACCAGTCGTGTGCATCTTCTTCTAGTACTGAGCCGGCAAAAGGTCTAAAAAATTCTCTATTTTTTACAGTATTGACAAAGTCTTTTCCATCTGGATCAGATGGATCGTAAAGAATACTTCTATTACCTAAAGCTCTAGGACCGTTTTCAGATCTTCCTTGGAACATAGTTACAATATTTCTATTTGAAAGAATATCAGCAACATCTTCAGGTTCAATGTTGTTGTCTACTTTAAATTCCTGATTTAAATGTGTTTCACATAAATCATTTAAAGTATTTTTCGAGTAGTTGTATTGTGGTCCAAGATATAATGAGTCGTCTTTCATCGGCGTGGTATTTTTCGAAAGATAGTTAGATACAATTAACGCAGCGCCGATAGCAGTACCAGCATCAGAAGAAATAGGCTCACAGTAAATATTTACGCCTTCGTCAATAAGATCTTTTAATTCTTCTCTATAAAAATAATTAGCTACACAATTTAGACCATAGCCACCAGAAACAACGATATTCTTTTGCCCTGTTTGTTCGTAAGCTTTTCTAATATATGCCGCCGCTGCTTTTTGAGTTTCCGTTTGTACCCAATAGGCAGCGTTTTTTCTATTTTCTAGTTTACTTAGTTCTTCTCTTTCTACTTCGCTAAACTTATATCCTTCGTAAAGCTCAGCATTAAAATATCCAGTTTGCGGATACTGCGGAGCAACCGCGTTCCTGTTGCTTAAAATTAAATTACAATTATAATCAAACAACGGAGGAAGTCTGTCGTCAGGTTTACCATATGGGAATAGTCCCATAGTTTTACCTGCTTCAATAGCTTGAAACCCACAATACTCTGTTATAGATTCATAGCATTTGACGATTCCAGCTTTATCAGTTACGCTAATAGTGAAATTTTCTTTTGGCTGCTTATACGAAAATTTAAGATCATTCTCAATCATCCCGGTTGAAGATTTGCAAGCAGTTCTTAAACCATGGTGTTTATATAGATTTGTAAACTCGCTAGGATACTCGCATTCAATAATAGATTCTACTTCAAAGGTAATCTCTGGTTCGCCATTTACAAAGGTGTCTGATTGTAGAGTCGAAAATGTCCCGGCACCGTCAATAATAACAGCTATAGCCTTATCAAAGCCAGACCTATAAAACGCACATGCAGCATGAAGTTTGTGATGAATGTCAGCTAAATCAATAATTTTATCGTTATTATTCGCGGGGTGATCTTCTAATAGGCCTATTTTTCTGCACAGGCCAGTGTACATGTCATCGCCGCTATAATCGATAACACCCGCGTTCTCTAGCCTTTGTGTATGCGCGATAACTAGATAATCTAATTTTTCCCCTTTAGGAATATGTTCTCTAGCTAATATAATAGAAGCTAAAGGGCCTCCATCGTATTTCAATCTAGTTAATCTTTCTTCTTCAATAGCAAAGACGATTTCTCCATCTTTTACTAGACATGCCCCTCCATTATGGCCTCGAGTAATTCCTAAAATATAACCACTACTCATTTTTATTTAATTCCTCTTTTACATAATTTACTATTTCGTTTCTTTTTGCTTCTTCCATAAGCATCAAACCTTCGTTATTTAAATCATATGCTGGTTCATGCACGATACGAATAGGAGAATAAATTCTTTTATCTTTTCCTAAATCAAAAATTTTAAAATTTGGATTATTAGGATAAGATATATTTTCTGGAAAAGTAGCGCCAATAACTACAGTGGCTGGCTTTTTAAGCGCGTTGGCGAAATGCTGCGATACAGAATCACACGCTAATACGTGGTCAACAGCATTAGTTACTCCCATCCATTGTAACAAATCGAATCGATCGGTCCAGACATATGGGATATTTTTTTCTGTAGGTATATTAAATGTTGACATTAAAATAACTACCGCTTCTTTAGATAGCTCTTCCATAATAGCTAAAACATCAACCAATTCAAAACTTCTTCCAGAAGAATCAATTATAAATCTTCCTTCTTGTTTTGCTCCTTGCCCCCAAGGTTGGAATAAAACAGCCTTTTCTTTGTTTAAATTTTGTTTAGCTTCTTCAACAAAATTATAAGCTGTAACTTGTACTTGCTTAGATAAATCAAAATTTAGTTCTAAATCCTTACCGTCACCGTTATTGATTTCTATATCAAATGCCGTCATTAGATTGCATTCTTGATTGTAATATTCTTTTATTCTATAAGGTTCTACCGAAATACATTCACGATCTTTAATGTAATTTTCAAAAAGGCCTTTTGTATGTGGCATAAAAGATTTATCGCGAAGCACGGGACTAGCGAGAAATAATTCTCCCCATGCTTCTGATACTACAATTGTTCCGGGATTGTTTTTTGCGAGTTTTTCTATCGCAGGGATGGCGCAGATGACACGACCTGCGCCACCATTAATAAAGATGGCTTTATCCATAATTTCCTCAATTTCAATTCAGATAGTATTATTATATATCAATCATAAACAAATGTACATATTAAATTATATTGGACACTTAAATACTAATCGTACAGCACCGCCTCTAGGGTAGCCGCCATACGCGTTTGTACAACTACCCATAATATGACTTGGGCTTGCTCCCATACCAGGAATACATGGAATATTAGTCATACAAATCCCACCACCCCACTCACAGCCATTACATGTGCTTGAAGTTGCATATTTGCAAAATTGGCCGTTAGTGTCAGCATCACCAGGAAAACGAGGAACGCCGATTGCTCGGTACCAACCATAGTTGTTAGTATCTTTACAATAACATCCACCGCCCGAACCTCTGGCTTTAAAATAATGGGATTTTGCGAAGCAAACCCTGCCGTTCGGCATACTATCATTGGCCCCACCACAGATAACACCACAAGTAGCACAATTGTTATCTGCGCACTGCCAAAAACCTCCACAGTGACATTGACCATTTCCGCCACCGCAATTAAATGATCGGCACCACGTGGGCATACCCTTATCCCAATTAAAATATTTTAGTGAGTGCGGCGTTGGCCCATCAACACATACATTCGCCAACCCATTGCCAACGATCGAAGTAGTACCACTTCTAAATCCATTATCGTGATAGCTGGGACCCACCGAGCAACACAGTCCGCAACCAGCGCACATGCAATATATATCACCCGGAGTTACACACATTGTTATAGATCCAAAAGAACCATTTGCACCCCATACAGAGTGACCACAGCAATATCCGGTACCGCCATATGCCCCAGGACTCCAAAAATCAAATTGCACACAACAAACACCAGCAGGGACTGTCCAGTTACAGGAAGTCCCACATCTTCCTCTGTAAGGTCCACACATAACATATGTTTCTGTGTTACCAAAATCCCATGTACACCAACCAGTGGCACCGCATTTATCAGGAATAAGTCCCCAAGCAGTACAAGACATCGGGCATTGGTCTAAGCATTGTTGAATGCATATCTCAGTAGTTTTTGCTGTAGGAGTTTTAACTACCGTAACACAACATTGGCAACAAGCTAAACATGTTGCGCATTGCGCCACAAGGGATTGACATCCAGATTTTCTTGAATCAGCAGCAGATTTTTGTGCTTGCGCAACAGACAGTTGAGTGTCCTGATAAAGTTGTTTATCTAAAGCTGCTGCATATAAAATATCAGGCATTTATAACTCCTAGTCTAAGTCGCTGTGAAATATGATGTCTGGATAATCAATAAATTTTTGGGCTTGCGCGGTATTTTCCCAAGGTGTATATGCAAATTCCATTCCATCACCTTCAGGAATATTGTTAATTGCAGTAGCCACAGACAATGGAATTCTTGGAGCCAATCCAGTTTCATGTACTAAAGCCTCTGGGGTCAGCATCCAAGCATAAACATCAGCATTATCAGCAATAAATTGATCGCAAGCCGCCATAAATGCGTCTGCATCAGAATCTGCAGCAGGTCCTAAATCGTAATTGTCTCTATAAAACTTAACATTATGTTTACGCTTATATGCGTTCATATCTGAATTTGTTAAGTTTTCATCAGATTTAAACATCGCGTCTACTTGACCGTCTTTCATACATAATTTCCAAGCCCATCTTGGACACCATGAAGCATCAGAAAGTTTTTTCCATGTTACACCGTCAGGCCTATTTGGGATTTGAGTATCTACTCTAACTTCTTCTGGCCATTCGTCGCTATCAAATAGTTCTCCAACAGATTCGTACTTAGCTAACCATAAAAACATTTTATTTTTATCTGTGTCTGGGCTAAGAGTTACTTCTGTTAATTCTGCTTGAGTTACAGGCGGGAATTGACCAATACTATCGTGCTGTTCATTAAATGTAGTAGCAAATAGCGTTGGAGCCGGATCCATGTCGCCTTGAATAAACCAAAGTTTTACTGAATCACCGTCCATTTTTAGTGTTCCAGTAGCGGTTCTCCCATCCTCCCACGAATTCACGTGCTGTAGATCTGGAACCTTAAATGTGAATGTATGGGTTGCCATATTTTAATTTCTCCGTTAAATTCTAATCTTATTTATACTAGCACCAGGCAATAAAGACGCCGCCAGAACGTCCCATATCAGAACAGTTACTAGTGTTTCCACCGCACTGCATGCCCCACGCTCCGCCTTGTCCTTGAACTCTAAAATAGCCTTGATCCCAAGATTTATTTCTACCACAACAAACGTTATTACCAGTACATGAACAGCATTGCGCGTCACAGGTTTGAACTTGAAGTCCATATGCAGTACCAGGCGTACAATGCCAGTGGCAATTTTCGCTACGTGCCCACCAATGCCACCAACCAGGTGATGAGAAGCATGAACCAGGAACTATGTTATTAATATTACCAGCCGATCCATCAGTTACAATAGGACTACAGTAATCATATTGATGGCCGCATGCATCTCTTCCTGATTGACAATTGGTTCCGCAATTCCATGGTCCGTAACAATCAAACCAACAGTTACCTTGATCCCCGCTATGACAAGGACTAAATCCTCCACATAAACACTGTGAACCATGCCAGAAGTTATAACATACAAGTCCTCCACTGCCGCCGTATGTGTTTCTTACTTGTGTTTCACAACATCCACTTGGGTGAGGAGAACAAGCAATAATACAACCAGCAACACCACCGATGCAGGTACATACGTAAGAATTACAGGACCTATAAAGCGTGTATCCACAGCAGTATGGAAAACAGCAACAAGAGCAACCTGAGCATAACTGTAAAGTATCGCCTGCGCTCATACAGTAAACTGTCGACGAGAAGCCACCATTTGGCCCATAGCCATATCCACCACAACAGTTAGCCATAAGAGAAGGACCACCTGGAGCTTGTACAAACACTTGAACTCTGCTTACTCCAGCTGGAGCTGTCCAGGCACAAGATACACCGCATTGTGCATGGGAACCAATCTGTCCACAGTCTTGCATTCTTATTTCGCCGGTCACTGCACCGCCAATATAATCACATAACATTTTAATTCCGCTAAACCCACAAGCGCTTGGAGGAGTCATACAAGATTGATATTTTGTATGGAAACATTCAATATCATATCCACCCGCAACAACAGGAGTATAACATCCAATAAAACTGTCAGCACTATCGATTAATTGTTGATAGCTAGATAGCACGTTAACTGTATTATCTGCATAATCATTAGAGGAATCTCTTAGTTTTCTTTGTTCTGCTATTTGATCTTTTTTGGCATCAATTGATCTAGCCAGAGCGTTATATGCTATTACATCTATTGTCATTTTTTATCCTTAAACCTCTGCAGTCTGAATTCTTTCAATTGAGCCATCGCTATTATAGAATATAGAAACGTTTCTTGTTACGCTATATCCATGCCCGAGGGTAGTGTATTCTTTGTATGTATTTATCTCGTCAGTATATGAATCGTAAATAATATCTGAATATGTTATCTTACCTATAGTATAACCCTTAATGCGTCTACCGCCTGAATCTCTTGAAGAATCCCATTCGTAAAACACCGTATTTGCAGAGTCATAATCACCAGATCCATATGATAAAGTAATATCTTTTAGCGCTTGATCAACATAACCTTTAGTTGATTTTTCTGTTGGAACAGCAAGGTTTGAGTTACCAGATAACGTTGCATCTGATGAGAACTCGTTAATTGATTCACCAATCTGAGCACCAATCGAACCAAGTCTCAAGCTAGTCAAACCAGAAAGGTCAAACGCAGATGCATCTAGGGTTGCTCGTCCAGTAGCCTGGTCAATTCTAAAGTAGTTACCAACTCTAAAGTTACCATCTTGGTCAGTCGAGATAAAGTAAACTCGACCAGGGGCAGTCTCAATAACTTCGTTTCCTTGAGAAGCAGCTTGCGTTGGAGTTCCAGGATAATTGGTTGTAGTCACTCCACCAGTACCAACACTCAAGAAGTCGTGACCTGTAAGTCTTACCTGAGAATAATTAGTTCTAACTGTTACGTTAGTATCATCGGTTGAAGCATTTGTTTCAAGCTTTTGCTGCGATAATGTTAATGTCGCTTGCCCTGTGCTTGAATCATATCCAGTTACGCTAGAAACAACATAGGCTCTTGCCTGTCCCGCACTATCAGCATCACCCGCAAACGATATAGATTGACCAGGTTTTGGCTGTCCAGTTAAAGTATCAATTGACACAATATAGCCATATTGGCCTCGATAAAAGTTTGAGTTAGCAAGACTTGCATTTACTGCGCCTTGACTAATAAGCTCACCGCCGGCAAATCCTGGGAAAGTGATATTTTCTACGTAGATTTTATCTTGAGTAGGTTGCGTATTAATAACGTCAGCCGTAGGAGCTTCAGCATTCCAATGAGCAGAGTCGAAGTAGTCGCCTGAATCCATCAGTCTAGCTTGACCACCAGAAGTATAAACGCTATATGATTGAGCATCAATGAACGGAGGATTAACAATGTTAATTTGCCCTCTCATTTGAGAAGCAGAAGTAGCACTGTCAAAGTTATAATACAACGTTGTTGGAGTTGTAGGTCCAACTTCAAAGAGTAGTCCGTCTACTGTACTATCAAGAGTTGAATCGCCATCAAGATTGTTTCTACTATTTAGAATTCCAGTTGTGTATTCATCTGTAAAGTTACTTGAATCCCAGCTAGTAGAAGTAGAAAGATAGAAACGTCCACCGGCAACTGATTTTGTTACGGCGCTTGCCGAGTCACCAATAAATCTATATCTTGAACCTCTATAAAGAGTAATTGCTGGGTTAGCAGAACCAAATGTCAGGGTCGACCCTCCAGTCGTACCAGCCAATTCTGTTTGGCTACCAGCGTTTTTAACTTGAATCTTAACGTTTTCAGCTTCTCTTGCAAAAAGAGTAGATGCAGATGTAGCAGCTCCACTATCAAACGTGACCCAGCGGTTATTCATTTGAGTCATACCACCAACACTTTGTATATAGTGAGGAGCATATGAATCAGCGTTTGCCGCAGTCGTAACAGTTAATCTTACTGGGTTTTGACGAGCAATATCTGTAATTGTTGTAGTAACAGTGTTTCTACCGCCAGCATTTTGTGTATCAATACCAGTAGATCTTGCTGAGTCGATATAAGGTATAAAGTTAGAAGAGTCTGTAGCCGTAACCCAATAACTATCAGCCGTGAACAATGACGCCCATGTTGAAGGTGTCAAACCTGTAATAGATATTTTTTGACCAGTTGTTAGGCCGTGATTGGGAGAATGGAAGGAAACGTTAGCAGCACGAGTCGCTCTATCTATTTTTTCATTGCTTGTCTCACCGACAATCTTAGATCCTACATTGAATTCAGTGCCACCAGTTATCGTATTACCGTCGTAATGAAGTGAAGTACCTCTGATTTTACCTGTAATTGCAACTTCGTTGGAATCAAATCCTTCAGCAACCGCGCCGTAAGTACCATAAGAGTTATTACAGTTAAGAGCTCTAATCTTACCACCGCTAGATGTTACAAGGCCAAAATCACAATAATATGTAAAGCAAGAAACGATTTCTGATTTACCGTTTTTGCGAACATGGAAACCAGCACCACCGTTATGTACTTGCGTAAATGTGTGGAAAACCATAGAACCTTGGTTTGCTGGATTATTGTTAAGCCCTCCATCAATAACAGCTCCAACGCCACCGGTTGAGAATGCTGTTGATTCTTTAATATATGGAGATTTTAGAATAACTGCAGTTGGGTCAAGTCTAAAGTAAACTCCACCAATTGTAGCTTCTTCAATATCATGAGGATTAGTTGCATCTAGCGCAAACCCAGTAAGTCCTGTAAATTTAAGTTCTTCAACAAGAACTCCACTATTTACAAAGAACATAGTTTTGCTTGAGTCACCAGCAGCTGGATGAATTTCAGTGTTCCTTTGACCATCACCCTTAAGCGTAATGTTAGCAGGAATTGTCATAGGTAGGTTTTCGCGATATCTACCGTCTTTAACAAAGATAGTAGCTGGACCAGTCACATTTTCTAATGCGAATTTTAAAGATCCCCAAGCTGTATCGACCGTTTGACCCAAATCAGAATCTGCGTTACCGTTTTCAGCAACATAGTAAACTTTATCAGCTTTGCCAGGATATTGCCAGCTATAAGCAACGCCATCTGTAGATCCTAAAAATTTACCTTTATCGCTTACCGCAAGAGAAGGAAGAACCGAACCGCCACCAGCAGCGAGTAATTCCCATTTGCCTGCGGTTAGTTCACTACCAAAGTTTCCAGAAGCGTTAAAATTCTCTAAAGCTATATAAGAGCTTGTACTATATTGTACGATGTCATTAATTAAATAACTAGTAGAACTATCGTATCCGCCAGCTCTATATCTAACGCCGTCGGTTAACGTTGTCCAATTAGAATTATCTGAATCAAAGGTTGTATTAGAAGTGTGCGATGAAGCATTTTTTATATAAGATTTATTACCGTTAACGATAATATCACCTTTATAATATAGTGTTCCTCCACCCCAGCTTCCTCTTGTATCAACACCTGAAGCAATTTCTTCCCATACAGCTGGCGTCACATCTGGAACTTGGTTAATTGTTTCAGCTTTAGCTCTATATGTCGTATTACCATATGTTGCTAATTGATCCACATAATATACTGTACTGCCTGACCAAATACCTTCAGCCTTAAGTCCAGTACCTATAAGTTGCCACAGAGCAGTATTAGTATCTGGTCTAACATTTAATAAGTTATCACGCTTAGATTTGTATGTACGTGTCGCAAAGGTTACAATATCATGTTCATAATATTTTGTTAAACTATTATATGAATCTTTCCAACTTTGTCCTTCAATAATTTGAGTCCAGTTCCCAGCTACATTTGGAGAATCTCCGGCACCTATATCTTGATTTGCGATATAAGAATTATTGCCCCATTTTGTAACCTGACCTGGCTTATATGTAACAGTACTATCATATGCGCTATCGAAAGATATACCATCNGAAAATATTTGCCATGATCCTGTTAACGGATTCGAGCCAATTGTAGGATCAGCAGAAGCAATATATGACTTTGGGCCATACTTAACAATATCTGACTTTTGGTATTGAGTTGAATTACTCCATTCGCCTTCGTATTGAAGACCATCTGTAAACGTAGAATATCCAGCATTTGGTGGACGTGTTCCGCTTATACTATTGGCTGTTGTGATATAAACAATACCACCATATGAGAATCCGTCGCCAACATTATATGTTGTGTCAGAGTCATACGAACCTTCAAACTTAAAGCCTTCTACCATCAGGTCCCAATACAGGGAAGACGTTTGTGGAATATTGCCTGAAGTTTTTAAACCATATTTGTAAACGTAAAGATTGCCGCCATACTTGACAACGTCATTAGCCTCGTACGTAGTAGCATTCGTCCACTCGCCACGATACTCAAATCTTAATTTACCGAGATCTATTACTGTTGCCATCGATTAATTACTCCGAATCATTAGTATACAACCATTTCAAGGTGGCCGTTATTTTGATTAAATCTAAATGTTATTGCGTCCATTGACCAAAAGTGTGCTCTATACTCGTCAGGGTCAGCAAATGTTACTCCTAAAGAATCCACGTTAGAATCAAAGTATGAGGCCGAAACTTTTGATGGCAGCTCAACAACGTCGCTGTCATCTGAACGAATAATCGTACAAGTTAAATCTCCGATACTATCCAATCTAAAACCATAAAAGGTTTTATCAGAATAAGAAGTACCGGTATATATGCCGCCTTCATTATCGTGACCGTAACTCATGTTTCAACTTCCTCTACTACTGTCATAATAATACTGAACGCATCATCAACAGGCGCAGAAACTTTTATTACATCGCCATTTTGAATCATTATCTTTGAGTTATTTATAAGCAAATCAACTGTATCATTTGCTAAAACTCTTTTATTATATGCAATATAAACTGAGTCAGATCCTTGTACCAACTTTGCGCTTATAGGTATTGCAGATCCAAATATATTTGTAGCAACTAANCTTACAACNAGGTGTCTACCAGTAAGCCCAGCTGGGGCGGTATACAGAGTAGCCTCTGTGCTTCCTACGTTTTTGACATAGCTGGTTGAAAATGTTGCTGCCATAATTCCTACTTCTTTTACCTTATTTATACAAATATTACATTACATATTAATATAACCTAAAAGTCCTCCGCCGGCACCACCACCGCCACCACCGAATTTTGAAGCCATAGTATCGCCTCTAACTTTCACAAGATTTCCTCCAGTTGTACCACTATACATTAAGAAATATTCTTGATTATTAACCATTGAATCTGCATAAACTTCTCTCTGTCTTAATATATGCCTTGTATGTAGAGCAAATCCGCCATTTGTACCATAGCTAGAATCAAAAGTAAGATCTCCAAAGCTATCAGCATTATTTTTTATATGTTGATAAAATTCAGCTTCAGATGGACCNGTATATGTAAATGTGCCAGTTGCCGAGTCATATGCAAGTGATCCATCTCCTCCGGTGTCATTAACTTGAAAGTGAGCACGTGCTTCTGTAGGTGAAGGACCTGTATATGTAAATTTACCTAGAGCGCTATCATACGTTAAACTTCCGTCTCCGCCAGCATCAAGCACATTTAAATGTTGTCTTGTTTCTGCAGGACTAGGGCCGGTGTATGTAAATTGACCAGCCGCAGAATCGTATGCTAAACTTCCGTCCCCGCCAGCATCGACAACTGAAACTGAGTTCCTTGCTCGTTGAGTTGTAAAGTAAAGATTTGTAGAACCTTCAGCAAGACTATCAGTATTATGATTTGATATATCGGATACTTGACCAGTTACGTTGCCAGTAAGATTACCAACTACGTCGCCTGTCACATTGCCTGTTACATCACCATAAAAGCTGTCAGCCTGAATGTTACGATTAAATACAAACCTTTGGCCAGCATGAGAATATGTAAACGATGGTTTGTCTACAATGTTTGTTCCGCCTAGCGTAATTCCTGCTCCATGTAGCGCAGATGAATCGGCTGCTGAGTCACCCAATACAATGTTTTTGTCATTGACAGAAACCGTAGTAGAATTAATAATCGTTTGTATACCTTCGACTTGAAGGTTACCAAGAATCTTAACAGTACCAGTATTATCACCAACAGCTGCTGGATCGATTATGAACTCTGCTGGACCTTGTAACTGCCCGGTCTGAACAATATTATTAAAGCGTACGTTACTATTTGAGTCAAGCGCTTGGTTAGTTGTTAGCTTACCAGTTGCAGAATCGTATGTTAAGCTTGCGCCAACATTAATATATTTTCTTACTTGTTGACGAGATGAATCAGATGCAAGATCTGTTCTAAAATATTGACGTATTCTTGTTTCAGACGTGCTATCATCTAATGCACTATCAAATCGTGCACGTGTATAATATAGATTGTTAGGACCTTCTACAAGATTGTTTGTAGTAAACGGATCTAATGTAATTCCAACATTAAAACTATCAGTGGCAGTTGTAATCTTAAGATTGCCGGTGGCAGAATCATATGTAAAATTATTGACTGTTGATATAGGAACATCAACTGCTCCAGTAATAATTCCTAATGAATCTACTGTAAGTTGAGAAACATTTGTTGCATCACCATAAGTTCCAGCCGTTACGCCAGAAGATATAATGCGATATATTCCGTTAGTATTGTCATATGATAAACCAGGACCAGCAGACAAAATGCCTTTCGTCTGAGCAGAATCAGGTAGTTCATCTATCCGTTTATTAATAGAATCAACGGTCGGTCCAGTTAAATTGCCAGCAACTGCTAATCCGGTATTAAGTTCAAATTGGTCAGTCGTTTTATCATACAACATTAGCTTAATGTTGCTGCCACCACCAAGAATAAAACCGCCACCATTTAAGTTATCGATATTACTATCATCTACCGAAAAGATAATTCTATTATCAGTAGTATGGAAGAATTGCGTATCAACTAAAATTCTGTCAGCTTTTAGAGAAATTTCTCCACCTTCTATACTAAGAAGTGCATTAGAATCAATTGTAGAAATACTATCAACAAGTAATCTATTTGAAATTGTAGCTCTATTAATAACAGCAGAATCGGTAACTGTCAATTGGCCTGTAACAATACTACCTGTAACAATGTTAGCAGAACTATCTAATCTAAATGTGCCGGTAGATTCATTATAATCAATTCCAAGACCACCTTCAAAGTGAGCTCTTACTTCGGCAGGGCTTGGTCCAGTATATGTAAATACGCCACCTGATTCGAAATATGTAAACGAACCATCTCCACCAGCATCAACGATACTAAGCTGTGATCTTAAATCTAAAGTACTTGGTCCACTATGGGTAAATACACCAGTTTCCTGGTTGTATGTAAGATTTGTTCCGCCTTCTTGATCAGACACTACGCTAAAGAGAGCGCGGACACTATCATCTTCTAATTTAAGAACAAATTGGCCTTTACTCGAATCAAGGGTAAGTTTACCCATTGAAAGAGAATCAGTAGTAGCTGAAAGAAGGCTTGAGACATCACTGACACCAGGACCAGTATATACTATTCTACCTTGTTTAGTATTATATGTAAGAGATCCTAAACCGCCAGAGTCTTGTACAGTTAAGGAGTTCCGAATGTTCGAATCAGTAGTACCACTAATAGTAAGTAGACCGGTACTAGCATTATAAGAAGCCCCACCATATGGGCTAGAATCGAAAGCAGTATCACCGACAAAATTAACAGAGAAAACATTACGAGCATCGCTATCTCCATAGTGCGGTCCTACGTTTACGTCAATGACACCAGTATTAGGATCATATGTTACGTCGTTAGACCCACTAAATAAGGATCTGATATCTGCGTCTGTTCTTTTATTATAGCTAAACTGACCAGTAGTTTGATTATAACTAAGGTCACCAGCAGCAGATAGTGTTCCTCTTATATCAGAGTCAGTAACTTTTGTAAATGCAAATTGACCTGTACCCGCGTCGTAAGCAAGCGACCCGTAATCACCAGCGTCATTTGTAACAGAGAATAATGCTCGTGTTACAGCTGAGTCAGTAACATCGACGCTACCAAGATCCACACTAAATACGCCAGTCGCAGTATCGTAACCAAGATCACCTGATACATTAAACAACGCTCGTATTTGAGTATCAGTTTTTTCAGTAAAACTAATTACGCCTGTGTTTTGATTGTAAGCAATATCACCGGTTGCTGAAATCAACCCACGCATGCCAGAATCGGTAGCGCCTTGATATGATATCTGACCTGTTGAGCTATTGTACGAGAGTGCTCCAGCACCGCCTAAGTCTTGTACGCTTATAGCCTGTCGAGCATCCGAATCAGCATAATGAGTTCCGACATTAGCAGATATTTTACCAGTCGCTGAATCATACGTAATGTTAGAACCGGCATTAAATAATCCACGGACCTGCGAATCGGTTCGCTGAGTAAATGTAAACTGTCCGGTTGCAGAATTATAACTTAAATCTCCTCCGGCTGATAAAGCTCCTCGAATATCTGAATCATTTACTCCAACATGAGTAAATAATCCGCTAGCTGAATTGTATGATAGCGATCCATAATCGCCGGTACTTGAAACCGTTAAGGCTGCTTGAGCATCTCCAGCTCCAAAGTCGCCACCCAAGTTTCCTGTAAATGTAATCTTACCTGTTGCCGAATCGTATGCAAGATTATCGCCAACACTTAGAACGCTTCGCGTTTCGGTTTCAGATGGACCAGTATATACTATTTGTCCTGAAGCTGAATTATACGTAAGGGAACCAAATCCACCTGCATCACTAACTGTAATAGCTGCCCGGCCGCGAGAGTCGGTATAGTAAAGGTTAGAGCCTTCAGCTAAGTCATCAGTAGTCTTTAATGCTAAATCAGAATCAAATCCAGCAGAAGTACTAGGTACAGTTACACTAAATTCGCCAGTAGCCTGATTATAGTTTAAACTATTAGCACCACTAAACAGTCCACGTATTTGTGCTGCAGTTGGACCTACGAGATGCGTAGTTCCGCCAGTTTGTGTTAATGTTCCAAAAGAATTACTGTCATATGTTGCGTTAAAGAGAGTTGTAATGCTATCAGCACTTGGACCAACATATGTAAGCGTACCACCGCTTTCTGACAATGAACCCATGCCAGANGCTGCAACTGTTAAACCGTCAGATGCAAGAGCAGCAGGCGATACNTGTTTAAATTTACCTGAGGCAGAATCGTATTGAAGTATCGTGTCGTGCGCAAGATTAATGGAACCATTTACATCATCTAGACCTGTAAGTGACCCATTTGCGGCAGACCCCACACGTAATGGAGTTCCAACTGTAATTTTTTTAACGATCGTGTTTTGACCAACAACAACCTTCATGTGGAATTCCTTAAAGCTATGTCACGGATGGTGTGACTGTGATTGTGCCTTCAAGAATTCTTTCTATCACTGTTTGTGCATCGCTATCTACGAAAGAAATTTCTACATCATATACGTATCGCCCGGCTTTAAATGCGCCTGTCTGAGTATTTGTCAATGAAAGATTTACCACACCGCTAGTAGCAGGAGCTACTAATTCGGCAGTAAAAGATGTCGCCTCATTGTCAGGTGTATTGTATGTTTTTTTGACTTTACCTGCAACAGTGTGATTCGTTAGATTTTTTGGATTGCCGCTTGTATCTTCCAACTCAAGTTGGAGAGTAATATCAGTACCCTTATCTATTGATAGTTCTTCGTATTGCGCCATTGTACAAACACTCTTAAGTTACTTTGTTTCTATTTATATCTTTAATCCACTCCATTTTCTTGTTTATAAAATGATATAATTTTGCCTTTGGATCTATATGACTGGGGTCAGATACTAATTCATCAACTAACCAATGCCATTCTTTTGCCAGGTATTGTATTTGTATCTCTCTAGATTTGACCCAGTATGAAAACACNGTTTCGTTGTCGTAATTAAATACTCTCTGAATATTTTTAGGATACATCGAAAACTCATCATGCTTTACGTCGCTCATAAGTTTTATAATATAGTCAAAGTCTTTAAAATAGTCTAGTTGTTTAATTACATCTGACGATGCTGCCATAATTCCAGTATTAAAAACATCATTCTCAGGGTCATGACCTTCTTCCATAAGAAGAGCGTGAGTGTTCCAATATTTTGTAGCAGGATTTCGTATGCAAAGATTGTAATTTTCTGACTTCATTACTTTGCCACGAATAGCAAGTCGATTTGATTCAGCGACAGCCATCATTTTATCTACATTATGAGATTGAAATATACAGTCGTTAGTATTTGGTACAACGTCAAAATCTAAGTAGCAGACGTACTCGTACTGGTCCGCTAAGTCTCGCATAACACGATGTTTATAGAAGTTTACTATATCATATTCACTGATCTCTGTAAACCTATTTTTTATGTCATTAAAGAACTTTTCATATGTACTATCATATTGAAATAGTATATAGTCAGCTCCAATGTCGTTTGCATATTGTTTTTGGCGTTCGGTTACAAGTTCGGCATTATTAAGTAAAGCTAATTTTGTTTGCTTACTTTTATCCGTTACAATCTGTTTACCGTTTTCCCACCATCCTGGATTATCTAAACGATCTTCAGGAATATCAATAAAAATACTAAATACTACTTTATTTTCCAATGACGGTAAACCTCTTAAAATCACCTAAGTCTATTGTATCAATATCAGCCACCCAATTAAGATCTAGACTCTCTGCAAATACTTCAGCTGTAGGATAACAATTAATATGTGAATCTAAATCTACATAGTTATTTGACTGAAAAGCGACCCAACAATCTGGGTCCTTTGATTTAACTATATTAATTAAATCTTTTTGTTCCATATGCTCACAAGAGGTGTTTACAATCCCTGTATATTGTGGTATAATAAAAGAGTCATTTATGTTGAGGGTGGAGAATGCAATATCATAATCATGAAATAGTTTATAGCCGTACTCTTCACACATAGGATCCATATCTGTAGATTCTATATTCATTTCTTTATCAGGCCATTGCTTGCGTAATTGATAAGCCATCATGCCGTACCATCCGCCGAGTACTAATAATTTACCGGCGTCGTGATTGTATAATTCGCAAAACTTCTCAGCAAGTAATTGTTTACCAATCCAATGATTGTTATCTACAGAATGTGATAGATCTTTAATTCTATATAGGTCATCGATACCGTACATAGATTCATTATAAATTTCTTCACCTAGCTTTATAGTTCGGTATAAGATCTCCGAGTTGTACATCTATTTCCTCAAATGACACAATAGCCGCGTCTTTTATTTCTGTATCGTATTTCATAGACCGTACGAAATTACTTTTAAATGTTTTTAAAATAATGTCTTCATGAGCAAGAAATCTATCCATACCTCCTGAATATTTTCTCATATAATAATCACGCAATCCACTATTAAAATACTCCCATATTTCATGATTAGTATTAGCTTTCCATGACATAACAGAACTATGTATAGTTACGTCATAGTTAGATAATCTTCCATATCTTTGTTTATCATTTTTCCATGGCGCGCCACACACGTGTAGTGTGTTCCAATCATGATCTGTTAATCTAGTAAATATACAATCAGACACATAGGTGTCTAGGTCTATGTAAATATTATGCCCCGATTTAAAAGGCATATCTGGATCAAACAATCTAAGTTTGTTCCAGACACCTTTTAATGTAGGATCNCGTCTGGCATCAATTACCTCAATGCCAGGTATTAATCCTTCCGGATTATCGGTGTAGCAGTAAAATTTAAACCTGCCAGAAATATAATATCCTCTAGAAAAATAGCCAATGTCCCTATATAGTTTGTTAACAAAATCAGATGTATATTTGTTTCCAAATTTAACTGTTACTATGTTGTATGTCATAATATGCTGCAAATATTTCTGGTACGGTTTTTGCTTTACGTACCTTCATTTTCATTTCACGATTTTTGCTATTTTTAACTTCAGGCAAATTAAAAATTTCTAATTTAGTTTTGAAAATTGTGTCTTCATCTTCAAAATTATCTATAATATATTTTGCAACCTTTTCTGGAGAATATACCACAGGCGAAGGAGAAGTAATACTAAATTTTTTAAGAAACTCAGCTTTCATGCCTTCAACTTCTTGGTTTTTTGATTCCGCTTGTTCATTAATTTCTTTTTGTAGAATTTCTAATTGTTCTTCTTTATAAGCGTCTGCTTCTTTATATCTATTTTTTATTTGCTCATCTAACTCATTTTGTAGAATAGATAATTGTTCTTCTTTATAAGCGTCTACTTCTTTAAATCGACCTTGTGTCTGATCATCTATTTCTTTTTGTAGAATTTCTAATTGTTGTTCTTTATACTCATCAGCTTCTTTAAATCTATTTTCTATTTGTACATCGATTTCTTTTTGTAGAATAGACAATTGTTGCTTTTTATACTCATCAGTTTCTTTAAACCGACCTTGTGTCTGCTCATCTATTTCTTTTTGTAGAATAGATAATTGTTCTTCTCTATAAGTGTCAGCCTCTTTATAGCGTTCTTTAATTTGCGCATCTAATTCATTTTGTAGAATTTCTAATTGTTGCTCTTTATACTCATCAGCCTCTTTATAGCGTTCTTCAATTTGTACATCTAATTCTGCCTGAAGAATTTTTAGCTGTTCTTCTTTTTCTGCCTGAAGAATTTTTAGCTGTTCTTCTTTTTCTGCCTGAACGCCTTCGAATCCTTCAGAAACTCTACGTTCTACTTGCGCATCTACTTCAGATTGTAATACGCTAAGTTGCTCTTCTTTATATTTTTCAAATAATTTATATCGCTCTTCATCTTGCTTATCTAGATCTATTTGAGCATTAGCGATCCAGTCCGTAAACATTACTTCCGCCGCGGCGTGAACACTCTGTGATTTATTTTTATGAATATTGCCATAAAACTCTCTAGTGTTATCTTGAAGTTGCTCAATACTAAGCTCTTCCAAGAGATCTAAAAAATCTTGACTATTATAATTTAATTCTAAAATGTAAGTGGAAAGTGTTACTGATTCAGGAGTTTGTTTATACAATACTTCAATTGTTTTTTCCTGATGATCTACAAACTTTGCAGTTTCAATCTTATTAGAAAAAAGTGCCATAATAAACCTTTCATTATGATAAGCCGACTCCTAAATATTTAGTAGTCTGAACCGAAGGAGTTCCAGTCGGTACGTTCTGAGAATAGTATGTACTTGAATTAGGCTGTTCATATCTTTGTACGTATGATGTAGTATATGTATCAGTTATACCAGATCCTTTAGTATTATAACCAATACTCGTAAAGTATGCTAAGGTTCCAGTTTGATATCGTAAAGCTAGATTATAGCTAGTTCCCCACACAGCAAACCATTGCATTAAATGTAGAATCATATCCTGATACACACTACGGCTCATAGTATTAATACTATGTTCAGGATCTAAAGTAACTGCTGGAACAATAAAAGGCACTTCTGCAGGAGCATTAACTCTGTGAAGATAATAATCAACGGTTTGAGAATTATCCGGCTGATCTTGTATTTCAGGTAAAGATCCGGTAGAAAAGCCAGATATGTCTGCTTGCGTGTCTTTAGCAATTGGATTAGGTGATACTAAAGTAGCATGTGTTTCCGACGTATTGGTAGAAACAAAATATGTTCCTGCAGCTGCAGCCGGAGTAATAGCAGATGACGCAAGACTTGTAAGTGCTGGCGCTATGATTGTATCCTTTATATCAACCCAGCTTGCAGCTTGCACTATACCATCAGAGCGATAATATATCGGATATGATTGATTGGCGTACGAGCTACCAGCTCTGTTTTTATACGGAAAAGCTGTTCTCCATGTCATATTCAATAGCATAGCATCATACGACGTTGCAACATATGTTGAAGCTGCAGGGGTTGGCCACGGGCTATTTCCTGTTGCAAGAGGACTGGCCTGCAATCGATTTTCTACTATAGCGCCAAGCTTCTGTTGAAAACCCGTGCCGTCATCTGGACCTTGATCATATAATAGTTCAATACCAGGAGCAGTTCCATAAAGTCGTATAGCTTCATTAATAAGAAGCTGGACTTCTCCAGAACTCATTTCGATAAAGTCCCCTGACGCACTTAATTTTAGGGGCCTGATTACAGCCATTTTTAAGCTCCTGCGCCATACAACTGCTTTAAGAGGTTTCCTGCAGAATCATAGATTGCTAAACCTTGTACGGCCAAAAGCTGATCTTGTCCAATTGCGTCGTTTGCCATTTTATTTAAGGTAACAGATGAGTCAGCAAGATCCGAAGTATTTACTGGAAACGTTCCACCAACAAGTGCTAGAACTCCGGCAGAATCTAATAAGTTTAAGCCAGCAAGTGAAACTGTGTTGCTAGTCACTTCAGTATGCAATTCGTTAATGGCTTGGACGAGATCTGAATCACCACCAGTGGCAAGATTAGTCAAGTCACCGATTTTGTAACTTAGTTCGTTTGTCTTTTCCCGCCACGTGTTGACAAGGTCATTTAAATCTACAAAGGTTCTAGCCATTTTTGTCCACCAATTGTTGTAGCAAAGATTTTATGTCTGACATACCTTGCTTCATTTCTTCTACGTCTTCTTTAACCTGTTCAAATTCTAAAGCTTTTTTCTTTCGTTCGGCTTTTAATAATCTAGCTCGTGCAATGCCATCTAAATCAGTATTTATTATTGCATTTGTAGAAGGATCCCTGTAAAGATTTTCGGACCCTTCTACTTTTTTATATTCTTTTCTCATTATACTGCCAGCGCTATAACCCGTAAATCTTTAAACTGTGGAACTTTAGCGTTATTGGAAGATCTCATAACAATTTTAATTATAAATCTATTAAACGGAACTGCTAATCCTCCAGGTCCACCGACTAAATATTCATAGTCTCTGAAAATGTTAGGATTCTCATCAGTAGGTAG
>JGI26082J51739_10000393_pt1 | contig 27553 bp, 26 predicted proteins | sample SaaInl5LU_22_DNA_FD_51739 | JGI IMG/M metagenome (IMG submission 51739)
CGATACCACTGCGTTGCAAAATAGCCGGTGAGCCAATGGCTCCCGCCGCTAAGATAGTTTCAAGGTTTGCACTCGCACTGCACCGCTCACCCTGATGCAAGAACTCAATTCCGGTGACGCGTTTACCTTCCAGTATCAGTTTGTCGGACAAGGCACCGGTTACAATTTTGAGGTTAGGCCGCGAACGAACAGGATCAAGAAATCCGCGCACACTCGACCAACGCCAGCCGCGCTTTTGATTGACTTCAAACTTACTGACACCCTGGTTATCGCCTTTATTAAAGTCGTTGCTGCTATTGATGCCAGCTTGGTTGGCGGCGTCTGAGAAGCGATCAAGAATATCCCATGAAAGACGCTGCTGCTCTACACGCCACTCACCGCCAGATCCATGGTGCTCTCCTTTACCTCGCCAGCTATCCTCGACTGATTTGAATACGGGCAGCACCTTATCCCAGCTCCAGTTAGTATCGTCGGTAAGCTCGGCCCACTCGTTGTAGTCACGCGCTTGGCCACGAAGATAGAGCATGGCATTAATCAACGTACTGCCACCTAGGCCCTTGCCCCGAGCGTAGATAATTGAACGCCCGTTGAGACCTTTCTCAGGCTGGGTTTTGTAACACCAATCGGTACGCGGGTTGTTGATGCAGTAAAGATAGCCGACAGGGATGCGCGTCCATATCCACTTCTCATCTTTACCTGCTTCAAGCAGCAATACACTTATGCTTGGATCTGCACTGAGTCGGTTGGCCAGAACACAGCCTGCTGCACCGGCCCCAGCGATGATGTAATCATAGCGACCTAGGTCTTTCATGGGCTCCCCTTAGGGTCATTAGCTCGTTAAATCATATGCGTCTGTTGAATGACACCGCGGTGCGTTTAAAAACCGTTATAACGTCCCGGCTTATGATTGACGCTGATCACGAAACTTATCAGAACAGCACCCAGTATTGAAATAATCAGTAGCCATATAGGCATTAAAAAAAGTCCGGCAGCAACCACTAAGGAGTCGCACAACATCAGGGTTTTACCCGCGGATATTCCGTATCTGTCTTGCAGTACGAGGGCGAGTATGTTGAATCCCCCAAGACTCGCGTTATGGCGAAATACAATGAGCATGCCTGTGCCGATTAGCAGGCCACCGCCTATAGCTGCAAAAACAGGGTCTATGAATTCAATCAACAACACCGCAGGAGTCAGTTCGGTAAATAGCCCAACAAGTGAGACCGAAACCAGCGTTTTGAATGTGAACAACCAGCCTCGACGAATCACGCCCAGAATGTAAAAAGGTATATTGATAATGAATAGGCTGAGGCCAAAGTTCCAACCCGTGGTGTAGTGGACAAGAAAGGCAACGCCGGCAGTCCCGCCGGTGAGTAGTTCGGCACTTTTTAGGTAGGCTAAGCCGATCGAAAGTACAAGGGTGCCTGTTAGTATCCCTTGTAGATCATCAAACAGTGTATGTTTGGTTGTATCCNTACTGCTCATGGTGCGCCTGCTTAGATCGAAAATAGTGAGACGCAGTTTAGAGGTAAATCGAAAGATTGTTTATTAGTTATTTGGATTCATAGCGAACGAACGCGCGTGGTCATACTTAGATGATTTTAGCGATCGCAGAGAGCCTTTCAGCGTTGTTAATCTCCTCGCACAGCTCTTCAAAGCTACAGGGTTGACCGTAAAAGAACCCCTGCGCGTAATCTATACCGATGTTAGCCAGAAGGTTGATGACCTGTTGGCTCCCGACGAACTCTGCAACTGTTCGCTTGCCAAGTGAATGTGCAATCTGATGAATGGCTCGCACCATCGCCTCATCACTGGGATCATTTAAAATGTTGGTAATGAAACTGCCATCAATTTTGACATACTCGACCGGTAGATTTTTTAGGTATCTAAATGAGCTAAAGCCTGCCCCAAAATCATCAAGGGCAAAACGACAACCCAGTGACCTAATGCTCTCTATGAATGTTAAAGCCGTGTCGATATTTTCAATCGCAGCCGTTTCTGTGATCTCAAATATTATCGTGTTGCTGGGTATCTCGTATTGATTGATAAGTGTTTCTAAGCGTGTAAGTAACTCCTTACTACCTATAGAACGACCGGATAGATTGATACTTAGCCTTAGTTCAGTTCCGCTTAGACGTAATTGGTTCACTCGTTCTAGTGCATTAGAGACAACCCACAGGTCGATCTCGCGCATCAGTCCACTGCGCTCGGCAACAGGGATGAAATCCGCTGGAGAGACCATGTCCCCGCGACTATCTGTCATGCGAACTAGTACCTCCTGAAACTCGGGAGTACCGGTCGCAATTTTAATTAGTGGTTGGAATTTGAGGATAAAACTATTCCGATCCAGCGCCTTTCGAATTTCGCTCAGAAGGTTGTACTCACTCAGGTTTGCGCGCTCTTTGGAGTCATTTTCGATATAAGTGTGNTATTGATTGCCCCCTGACTTTTTAGCGATGTAACAGGCCACATCTGCTTGGCGAATNACCTCAGATGCAAGTGTGTCTGGATCGCATACTTCAGTAATTCCAACGCTCAGAGTTACATCGAAGGCGAACTCATCCCAACGAAATACATAGCGCTTGATCAGTTTAATAATCTCTGTTGCAACCGTCTCTGCATTCTCAACATTGGTGTTAGGTAGTAGCAGTGTAAATTCATCGCCACCAACCCGTGCCAGAAGATCACTGGCACGTAAGCGGGTCATAATGATGTCAGTGATCTCTTTTAATAAGGTATCGCCGGCCTGATGCCCGGCCGTGTCATTAACCACCTTGAACTGATCGAGATCGAAAAAAAGCAGTGAGCAAGGGTTGCGCTTAGAGCTAGCAAGAATCCTGTCCGCTATGGAGGTGTTGAACGTATGGCGGTTAGCGATACCCGTTAACAGATCATGTTCGGCCAAAAATTTGATCTTCTGTTGTGTTTCATGTGTTTTCGATACGTCCCGCAAGACCATAACGGCACCGACTATAGCCCCAGTATGAAGACGGATAGGGGAGGCAGAAGCGGATATTATATGCGTTCTATCACTTGACTGAATCTGCGCCTTTGCATTCTCAATAACGACTCGTTTTTTCTCATGCAAGCATATCTCAAGAGGTGTTCGCACCGCTGTGTCATAGGGGCCCGATAACAGATGGATCAAGTCAGAGATATGGCTGCCCAGAACCTGCTCGGCTGTGGTCGCTGCCAGTAGTTCGGCAGCCTCATTAAACACCTCAATAAAACCATGCTCGTTAGTTGCGATTACAGCATCGGCGATGCTCTCCAAGGTCACAACCGAGCGTTCATGCTCAAGTTCTGTCTGGCGTTTACTCTCTATTAACCGTACTAGGGTACGTTTATTTTGTCGTAACTCTTTATTTAAAATTGAGAAACGTTCAAGTGAATTGCTGCGTTTTACACAATGCAGCGCGATTAATACATCGGACTGATTATCGGCCTTATGAAGAACAAATCGTGACCCCGAACAGCGAAGTGATAGTGCTGGGCTACTAACGGTACAATTTAGGGCTAGTTGTATGGGGCTAGTGGAGCGTGAGCAGAGCTTCAGTGATTCCAGAATATCCTGCTCTGTGTTATCAAAAAACTGTGCAATATTTTCTGGGGTGCTATTGGGTAATGAATGGGCAAATTGTCGCTCGGCCGCCCGGTTGTAGGCCAGAATATTTCCATGTCGATCACACAGAATAAAGATGTCTGACAGGCTATTGATTACGCGACGCGTACTATCATCAATCATCTCATTGAGCCGAGAAGTATTCGATGCCGGTTAACGCATCATTGTTAGTGGGTGGACTCAGATAAACAATGACGTTGCAGCAGGTATCACCCGCAGCAATTGTCTCTCGTAAAACAACCTTAGCGTATCCAGTGTTATCTGCTGTAAGTGTGCCAAAAACAGTGGAGGTCATCATGCATAGAGAGCGTCGTCCCACGACAGATTTACCAAAAGGGCAGCGGTTGTTAGTCAAAACTATTTTCTCACTGTCTAAACTGACTAAGGAGAACCCTCCGCCGATACGGTCTTTAAGATCAACCAGCACCTGGGCTAGTGTCGCAACGGGCAATGTCTCTAATTGAGCGGCTGTGCGATAGTCCTCGTTGATCCAATCGGCGATTTTCTGGCCCACAATACTGATATAGCCCGAGGCTTCTTCAATACCAATAAGTTTTTCAAGTGTTCCAGACAGTTCGCGTAGTAGATTGCGAAGAAAAATATCTCGATCTAGTGCAATATCGAGTTGTCTTACTGAAGGTCGCCCCATCTCGAGTTCCTATTTTGAGAGCCATTCCGTAGCCCGCATCAATCCTTGAGATTTGGTTTTTGTTTAGAGGTTTGAGTATAGTCAGTATTAATGATTTTGCTTTGGCTTCAGATGCGTCTTTTGCAAGTTGAAAAAACTTGTGGGTCTTGCGAGTAGGTAACCTTGAAGAATTGGAGCGCCGAGCTCTTTAAGCCGGTCGGCTTGTGCTTGAGTCTCTACACCCTCAGCCACTACGCGCGCGCTCAAATTTTTGGCTAAGCTCAAGGTAAACCTAACAACGTTAAGGCAGTGATCATCGTCCAGAATGTTGTCGACAAAGATTCGGTCGATCTTCAGTTCTGATGGGTTAAACCGTTGTATATAATCGAGGCTAGCATAACCCGTTCCAAAGTCATCGATCGAGATACCTAAGCCCGCTTCGCGAACCGATTTGAGTACCTCGTTCGCATGTGAGTTCTGCTCCATAAACGAGGTTTCGGTCACTTCGATAATCAGTTGACGGTAGTCAACCTGGTGACGGTCGGCTGTTTGGCACACTATGCTCAGAAATCTTGGGTCATTCAGTTGTACGCCTGAAACATTAACTGACATATGGATATCAAGTTCTGTTGTCTCACGGATGATTCGATGTGTTAGGCAGGCTGTGTCTAGTACCCAGTTACCCAAAGCGCCAATTAAGCCTTCACGCTCAGCTAAGGGTATAAATATATCAGGGCGCACTGAGCCTAGATCGGGTAATGTCCAACGAACGAGTGCCTCAAGTCCTTTTATACGGTTCGTGTTGGCACATAATTGAGGTTGGTAGTGCAGCTCAAAGCCTTGGAACTGATTATCTATGGCATGGCTAAGTGCGGTGGTGAGTTCCATCTCGTTATACATAGTCGGACCATCGCTTTTGGCTAATTACGTTTAGTGTGCACTGACTTGGGTCTTAATGATGGGTAAACACCATCGCTCTGTGTGCGAACACCTTATTATGTCCAACTCAGTGCCCCCTAACTAAAGCGCACGGGGTTAGCTAGTTACAGGTAAAATTAGTTCAATATCCCTTAAAGCTCCAATGATTAGCGATCCTCATCAACATTGATTTCATCCTGCGACTCCTGCTGCAGGCGCCACATTTGTGCGTAACGGCCCATAGCGTTTAGCAGTTGATGATGAGTGCCCTGCTCTATAATTTGACCTGCTTCCATTACCAGTATCTGGTCTGCATCAATAACTGTAGATAGACGATGAGCAATAACAAGACTTGTGTGGTTTTTCGTAAGCGTCTCAAATGCATTTAAAATGGATTGCTCGGTGGCACTATCTAGAGCAGATGTTGCCTCGTCAAAGAGTAAAATGGGGGGCTGCTTGAGCAGAACCCGGGCGATAGCGATGCGTTGCTTCTCACCACCCGACACTTTTAAACCGCGTTCCCCAACACGCGTGTCGCTGCCATCAGGTAGCGAGGCGATAAATGGCCCCAAGTTGGCCAGCTCAATCGCCTGCAGAACCTCGTCAGTGGTCGCGTCGGGTCGGCCATAGGCGATGTTGTTGTAGATACTGTCATTAAACAAAACAGTATCTTGAGGAACCACACCTATAGCTTGTCTAAGACTCATTTGAGTCACATCACTAATTGATTGGCCATCGATACGAATGTCGCCCGAGTTGAGGTTGTAGAAGCGAAATAGTAGGCGTGCAAGGGTCGATTTGCCTGACCCACTTGCACCTACAATCGCCACTTTTTGTCCAGGTGAAACGCTAAAACTTAGGTTCTTTATAATGGGGCGCTTGGGATCGTAGGCAAAACTTACCTGGTCAAACTCAATAGCCCCAGCGCGAACCTGCAAGGCAGGAGCGTTATCAATATCTTGAACGGCGGGTGTTTTCTTTAACAGACCAAACATGTTTTCGAGGTCAGTAAGTGCCCGTCTCACCTCTCGATAAACCATGCCAAGGAAGTTAAGCGGCATGAACAGCTGCAATATATAGGCGTTCACCATAACCAGGGAACCCAGTGTTATGGCACCGCTGGCAACGTCACGGGCGGCCATCCACAAAAGTGCGACCATACCGATTGCAATTATAAGCGCCTGTCCCGAATTCTGTACCATCAGTGTCATACGTGTTTTAAGGCGTGCACTCTCTAGGTCTCCAAGGTTTACATCGTACTGACGTGCTTCAAACTCTTCATTGTTGAAGTACTTTACTGTCTCGTAGTTCAACAAACTATCGATTGCGCGTGTATTGGATTGCGAATCGAGTTGATTAGCCTCACGTACATAGCGGGTACGCCATTCCGTCGTTAAAACTGTGAAGTAGATGTAAAAGCCCACGCTGACGACAATCGCAAGCGCATACCAAACACTAAAGTTAACCAGCAGTATCGTAGCCACCATTGCTAGCTCGATCAGCGTAGGGACGATGTTGAACACAAGCATACGCATTAAGAAGCTGAATCCGTTACCGCCACGGTCAATATCGCGTGAGATACCGCCGGTCTGGCGCGAAAGATGAAACTCCATCTCCAGCTCATGCAGGTGTCTGAAGACCCTTAATACCATTCGGCGCATGGCGCGTTCAGTTATTCGGCTGAAAATAGCATCGCGTAGCTCGCTAAAAAATACCGAGGCAAAGCGCAAAAGGCCGTAGGCAATAATGAGTGCGAGTGGTACCACGAGTGTTGGGTTTAACGATTGATCAAGGCCGTCGACAATCTGTTTCAATACCCAAGGCATAGTGACAGTGACAAGCTTGGCAAGAATGAGAAGTATCAGCGCTATTCCCAATCGCGCGCGATAATCCCAAAGGTAGGGCCAAATCGTCTTTAAAACATCCAGTGCCTCGGACATTCCGACTGGGCGCTTTTTAGTGTGAGTGGTTTCTGGTGCTGAATCAGATCGTCGCACGCGGCCGTCCGTTTATGCATTGACTTATGAGCGTCTAGATTAGCAGATTATGCATAAGCTGAGGTATTGTCCTTAACGTTGAGCGACTGTTATTCGAGAGGCTCCTTAATCTAAAATATATCTTATTAAGAGCTTTGATATGGACCTGGGTGTGCGAAGTCTCTGTTGGAGAGCCATAAAAAATCAAAAATTGGTGCCGATACTGTGACAAAAATTAATAACTTTCATGTGCATGTCTATTACGACCCTCACTCCTTTGAGGTAGCGCGCGAACTGTGCGAGACCTTAGCACAGCAGTTTGAATTGCCAATGGGACATATGCATCAGCGCCCTGTTGGGCCGCATCCTGATTGGAGTTGCCAATTAACGGTGTCCAATACGCGAATAGGAGAGGTGATCAGCTATCTCTCGATAAATCGCCAGGGCCTTAATATTTTTGTCCATCCAGATACGGGACAAGATTTGGAAGATCATCGCGATAGAGCGATTTGGATAGGGTCTGAGAGGCCCTTAGACTTGTCACAATTCGTGACCTAGATTTTTGCTATCACAGATTTATGTTTAATCTTTGCAGTGAGTGGCCTTTTTATGAGGCTGATGTTAACCCGGTTAGAGAGACTATGAGATGGCAGTAACGATAAATGAGACCTCTTGGCCGCAACTGCAGCGCTTACGTTTTATAGAGCGTCAGTTGCTGTGGGAGCGAGAGGTGACTCAAACGATGCTGACCAGTGCATTTGGCATGACGCGCCCTGATGCTCAGGCGGCGCTTAACACCTACCTTGAATTTGCGCCGGAAAATGTTCGTCCTTATGAATCATCTGATCGCAGTTACAAACCAACATCAGGATTCAAACCCAAACTAATTCCAGATTCGGCTGAATCTCTGTTTACCATTTCGAGGCTCGCAGCACCCACCAACCCTGATTTCTACTCGGTTCCAGTGCTGAATCGAAGTACCGCGCCCGGCACACTTGCAGCCATCTTAACCGCCATCGAGCATCGCGTGCGGTTCAATGCAGTATACGTCTCCATGCAGAACCCTGAAGGGACGCTTAGAACCCTTACACCCTGCGCAATTATTAGCGCGAGTAACCGCCTGCATGTGCGCGCATATTGCTGGCAACGTATGGATTATCGAGATTTTGTACTGAATCGATTTCGCACTACGCCCCAGTTTGATTTAGGTGAACCTGATCTACTCCCAGAGGATAGCGCCTGGGAGGAGAGTCTCGAAGTAAAGCTAGTGGCAAATACCGCTTTATCAGAGCAACAGCAGCGTTTAATTGAGGAGGATTATGACTTAGGAAAGCTAGAACCCTTCCAAATTCGCAAAGCGCTTATAGGCTATTTTCTTCAAGCAAACCTCTTACCGACCAGTCAGGCGGAGTTAGATGAGGCGAAGCTGTTGCCGCAGCGTTTCCCCGTTTTAGCGGTCAGTGCTGATACAGACGAGACCGTTATCTCATTCGCGTTTTAGCTATACTACGGCTATCCCACTAAGACTAAACAGCACTCTTGGGCGCCAACTACACCAAGAGTGCTTGTGTGGGTAACGCGTTAACCCCGTCCGATGAACGGCATGTTGGTTGCCATCACAGTCATGAACTGTACGTTGGCCTCTAGCGGTAAATTTGCCATATGCATAACAGAGTTTGCCACATGCTCTACATCCATCACTGCTTCTACTTCGATACGCCCATCCGCTTGCGGCATGCCGGTCGTCATCGACTGCGCCATCTTAGTGAGTGCATTACCAATATCAATCTGGCCGCAAGCAATAGAAAAAGGGCGTCCGTCTAGGCTGATAGACTTTGTCAAACCAGTGATCGCATGTTTTGACGTAGTGTAAGGAGACGAACCCCAGCGTGGAGCATGCGCCGAAATGGATCCGTTGTTAATGATACGCCCGCCCTGAGGCGTCTGATGGCGCATAATCGAGAAGGCCTTGCGAGCGCAGATAAATGAGCCTGTCACGTTAATATCAATCAGTTTGCGCCACTCAGTTACATCTATCTCATCAATAGTGGTTCCGAATATTGCAACGCCTGCGTTATTAAACAGTGCATCAAGGTGCCCCCAGGTTTGAAAAGCAAGGTCGAATGCTTGGTCTACCTGTGTTTCATCCGATATGTCACAGGGAAGCACGAGTGCGTTTGGATTGGATTGTGCTGTCTCCTCTAGAGCCTCGCGTCTACGTCCAACCAGCCCTACTTTCCAGCCGTCATTTAAAAAAGCCTGTGCGCTTGCTTGTCCGATTCCCGAACCGGCCCCAGTGATAATAATTGTTTTTGTCATATTCGGTCCTTAGGTCAAAGTTTTGATCTGTTCTGCATGATTAATCGGCTGTTACGGCCTGCTGTTGTTGTCTGCCAAGCCCTTGAATCTCTAGNTCCATAAGATCCCCCGCACGTAAGAAACGTTGTGGGTTCATCCCCATACCAACCCCCGAGGGCGTCCCTGTTGCAATGATATCGCCGGGCAGTAATTTCATGAACTGGCTCAGATGCGAGATGATTTGAGCGACGCTAAAGATCATGTCGTTGGTATTTGAGTTCTGTATTAACTCGCCATTGAGTGAAAGCCTTAGATCAAGTGTCTGAGGGTCGGTGATCTCGTCGCTTGTCACTAGCCACGGGCCCAACGGACCAAAAGTAGGGGCCGATTTTCCCTTTACCCACTGTCCGTTTCTTTCGAGTTGAAACTCACGCTCGGATAGGTCGTTAACGATGCAATAGCCCGCGACATAATTTAGAGCATCTGCCTCGCTGACGTACAAAGCCTCCTTGCCTATGACAACCCCAAGTTCAATTTCCCAATCACTTTTTTTTGAGTTACGGGGAATGATGACAGCATCGTTGGGGCCTGAAACCGATGAAGTTGCTTTGTTAAAAACGATCGGCTCAGTGGGGCGTGCCATACCGGCTTCGTCTGCATGCTTAGCGTAATTGAGACCTATGCAGTAAAAATTCGGTGGTGAGGCGATACACGACCCTATGCGCTCTGCTTCTGTTACGATTGGGAACTGTGCTAAGTCCAGCGCTTTAATGCGCTCGATTGCGGCCATAGATATGTCATTGGCCATGTAGTCGGGTACGGCGGACGATAGATCGCGGATAGCGCCTTGCTGGTCAATTACGCCAGGTTTCTCCTCTCCTATAGGGCCAAATCTTACTAACTTCATTTACCTCTCCTTATGAGTGGCTGGCTTAAGATCATCATTATAACGTCAGTCATAATACTCAATTCTATTAGAGACAAGCGGTCATTCCACCATCGACGAACAGTGTTTGCCCGTTAACGTAACTCGATGCTGGTGACGCTAGAAATATACAGGCGCCGACAAGTTCATCAATCTGGCCCCATCGACCGGTAGGTGTGCGTTTTTCAATCCATGCACAGAACTCAGGATCGGCTACTAGTGCTGCGTTTAATGGGGTATCGAAATAACCTGGAGCAATCGCATTGCAATTGAGCCCCAGCCTAGCCCAGTCAGTGGCCATACCCTTAGTTAAATTAGCGACAGCGCCCTTTGACGCGGTGTAGGGCGCTATGCCCGGGCGCGCCATCGCTGTCTGAACGCTTGCGATGTTGATGATCTTGCCATACCCGCGCGCAATCATATGATTAGCAACCGCTTGCCCCACATAGAAGACTGAGCTGACATTGGTTTTCATGAGTTGATCNAAGGTTTCGGTTGGGTAGGTCTCTAGCGGCTGGCGAAACTGCATGCCAGCATTGTTCACCAAGATAGAGATAGGTCCATTGTTCAATTCAAAATTATCAATCGCGCGCCTAGCCGCCTCGGGATCAGTGACATCAAACGCAAGAGCTACGACNTTGTGCCCCTCGATTTCCAGCTTCGTTCTGGCTGATTCAAGTCTATCTGCATTGCGTGCATTTAGAACAACCTTGGCACCGGCTTGAGCTAATCCCCTAGCAAGAGCAAATCCAATACCCATTGATGAACCCGTAATCAGTGCAGTTTGCCCCGTTAGATCAAATAGTTTCATCTTGTCCTCTGGCGTGTTGTTATAGTTTTTTATAGCGTAGCGAAGGTTATACCCTTTATATTTGAATACATATTAGCTTTTATTAGCGTTCTAACTTCCGTATTGCGAGAAAACAAATCGAGTGATGAACAATTCTTTTTACACCCGCTCGGTTACACCGTTAATTGTGGTCATGGGTGTGTGCGGTAGCGGAAAGTCCTCGGTTGGCGACGCCTTAGCTAAGAGCATAGGTGCTGTATTTTTAGATGGCGATGATTACCATCCAGCCCAAAATGTGGCCAAGATGGCACAGGGTACCCCATTAACCGATGAGGATAGATGGCCCTGGTTAGATGCGCTGGGGCGTGCATTGGTTAAGGCGTCAGGGAACGCTAGATATGCTGTTGCGGCCTGCTCTGCGTTGCGACGTGCTTATCGCGATCGGCTAATAGCCGCTGCAGGTCAGGAGATACTCTTTGTCTATTTAGAGGGGTCTCGTGAACTGATTACAAAGCGTATGTCAGCTAGAACCAATCACTTTATGCCGACCGGCTTAATCGATAGCCAGTTTGCAACCCTTGAGCCGCCCAGCGCCGATGAAAATGTGATGGCAATNGATATTGGTCCATCTGTCGATGTGCTAGTCGAAAGACTGAGCGAACGGATTAGAGCCTCCGGATGATAGATACTAAAAAAGGGGCCTAGGCCCCTTTTACTGTACACTCATGAGCTTTGATGACGCTCCGAATGCTTGCCGTCCATGTGGTCGTTATGCTCTTCGTCATGACCTTCGCGCTCTCCACTATGGTTGTCACCATGATGGCCGCTCTCTCCATGTCCATATTTGCCATGCTCGCCTTTAGGTCCGTTTTTGTGCTCTTTCTCGCCATGCATCTGATCGAATAGCGCAACCTGATCGGCATTAAGCAGTGCTTTTATCTGTGACTCCATCTGCGCTTTCATCGCTTCGCGTCCGCCACTTTTATACATCTCTTTGCGCTGTTCAGCCGTCATGTTCTCTTTCATGTTTTTATGCGCTTGCATACGCTGTTCGAAGATCTCCTTAATCTGACCCTGCTGCTCTTCGCTAAGGTTAAGACGTTCCGTCATTCGCTCAACGGCGCGCTCTGGGCTTTTGCTCTTATGCGCATAGGCGACTCCAGAGAGTGCACCAGCTGTCAGTGTAAGAGCGGTTACAATTGCAATAATTCTCTTTTTCATGGGTGTTCTCCGTTGTGTTTGTTTCGATAAGTGCATTATGGGCCGCTGCAATGCTAAGTTGGGTAAGGTGAACGTAAAGTTGCGTAAAGTGTGAGTAAAGTGAGGTTTGGCACCCTAGAATGAGCACAGAGCGTTGAAGGAATTAGAGTAGATGGAACGGGCGTAGATGAGTACACGAATCCTACTGGTCGATGATGATAGAGACCTGTCTGAACTCTTAGCGGAGTACTTGGCTAATGAAGGGTATGAGGTTCATACCGCTCTCAGTGGCGAAGCTGCTTTGGCTCGTGTGAATGCGCAGGAGTCATTTGATCTCTGGGTACTGGATGTCATGATGCCTGGCATGTCAGGTTTAGAACTACTGCAACGGGTGCGCCCGCGGATACAGACTCCGGTTATTATGCTAACCGGCAGAGGCGACGATATTGATCGAATTCTTGGACTAGAGATGGGTGCGGATGATTATCTGGCTAAGCCTGCGAACCCGCGTGAGCTATTAGCGCGCATAAAGGCGGTATTGCGCCGTTCCGGATCCTCACAACAGTCCACAGCCGATGGTTATCCGCAACAGCAGATGCATCTGGGTGCACTGAGTCTAGATCCCCAAATGCGTGAAGTGCGAGTGGCCGGTGAGTCCGTGCCACTGACCAGCGCCGAATTTAATGTGCTGGCGTACCTTATGCAGTCAGCCGGTCAGTTAGTCACAAAAGAGCGTCTTACAGANCAGGTGTTACACCGCAAACTCACAGCCTACGACAGGGCTATTGATGTGCATGTCAGTCGTGTTCGCATCAAACTTGACCAGGTGCAGAGCGGCTTATCTGATTGCATCAAGACCGTGCGTGGGCAGGGTTATCAGCTAGCCCTGCGGGAGGATAGTTAATGCGCTGGTACCAAAAACTTTTCTGGCGCATCTTCGCGGCCGTATGGCTAGTTAGCACGCTAGGTATTCTGGTTAGTATCGGCATTTATCAGGGGATATCATCAGACCACGATCGTTCTGGTCTACAGCAGGAGCGAGCTCGAATCTACGCCGAACAACTGATCGAGGACATTGAATCGGGTCGCGAACCTAAGTCGCGCCAAGGGCGGCGCTTATCTTTGTGGATAATAGATGAAGAGACAGGCCATGTTATTTTTGGCGAGGGTCGAAGGCCACCACGGGGAGCCGAGAAATTAGAGATTGAATCGAGCTCCGGCCGCGACTACGAGGTCTACTTTCCCGGCGTCGGTGAAGTTCTTTTGATGCAGAAAATGTTTGGCTTTTTGCTATCGGTACAAGCGATTTGGCTAGGACTGGTCTCACTCTTCAGTAGTCTGCTGTTAACCTGGCTCATTGTTCGCCCTATTAATGCGCTTCGCGCGCACGTGCGATCTGTATATGACAGTCAAAACCTAAGCTCACGCGCCGATCAACATTTAAGTCAGCGAACGGATGAGCTGGGCGAACTTGCACGTGAGATCGACCAGATGGCTGATTTTATTGAGCGCACATTGAACGCCCAAGAGAATCTTCTACGCGATGTATCACATGAATTGCGCGCTCCGCTTGCGCGTTTGCAGGTTTCAGCCGGTTTGGCTGAGCAGCGCTTAGGCGAGGATGACAAACTGGTTAAACGGATCAATCTAGAGTGTGCCCGTCTAGAACATCTTATCAGTGAACTATTGCTCCTATCGCGCCAACAGGTTGCCAGTGTCCATGAGCCCAAGATATTGCTCAGCGACTTGCTAACAGCGTTAATTGAAGATGCGCGACTACTTGATCCCCAACGCGAAATTAAATTGCAGGTAATACCCGCTAATTCACCTCAAAAAATAGCGGCTGAACCCTTCAGCCGTGTTGTAAGCAACCTTCTGAATAACGCAATTAAGCATACTGAATCCGGTACAGCGGTCAGCCTTGATGTGAAACTCTCTGATCAGCTTTTAAAACTGCACGTCTGCGATTCGGGCGCCGGTGTTGCGCCTGAACTTTTAGCTAATTTAGGTGAGGCGTTCAGGCGCGGGAGCACGTCTGATGGTTATGGTTTGGGTTTAAGTATATGTAAGCGTGCTGTGCTGCAGATGGGGGGTGATATTAGCTTTGCTAACCGCTCCGAGGGTGGTTTTTGTGCCAAGATAAGCATCCCTTTGCCCAATCGCTAAGACCGTGCAACTCATGAATCAATTTTCTGCAGGGCTTGAGCCTTCCCTTGCCAAGCCTTTTCCATAACGGGATACTGTTTCGGTAACTATTTTTTATGGGGTACTTTCGTTGACACAGATTGCCAAAAACACCGTGGTTCAGTTTCGTTATAACCTCAGTGACGTCGAGGGTGAACTGATTGAATCAAACCACGACTCAGATCCAGTCGCCTACCTGCATGGTCATGGCACTATGATTGCCGCTATAGAAGAGGCACTTGAGGGAAAATCGAGCGGTGATCAGTTGAATCTGACACTCCCGCCGGAACATGCCTACGGTGCACGTAAAGAGAATGCCGAACAGCGTGTGCCGATCAAACATTTGCAAGGTTTACCTAAAGGCGTGCGTAGCTGGAAGCCAGGTATGGTTGCCGTAGTGAAAACAGAAGAGGGTATTCGTCAGGTAACCGTGGTTAAACCCGGTTTGAAAATGGTTGTGATTGATACCAATCACCCACTGGCGGGTCAAACCGTAAAATATGATATTGAAGTGGTTGACGTGCGTGCAGCGACAGACGAAGAGATCGCGCATGGCCATGCCCATGGTGTTGGCGGTCATCACCACTAAGGTCTAAATCACTAGGTTATATAACCCGAATCGCTATAAAACGTTGTTGGAAACATGTTTAAATTTATTACTCATCTATTTAGGAGAGAACCTATGCCACGCGCAAGTGCACGTCACATCCTCGTTAAAACTGAAGCCGAATGTCAGACACTTAAAGATCAGATTGCAGATGGTGCAGACTTCGCTGCTGTTGCTAAAGAGCACTCGAGCTGCCCATCAGGCAAGCAGGGCGGCGAACTCGGTAGCTTTGGTCGCGGTCAGATGGTTAAAGAGTTTGATGAGGTGGTATTCAGTGCCCCTGTGAACGAAGTTCAGGGTCCAGTTAAAACGCAGTTTGGCTTTCATCTGCTAGAAGTGACCAGCCGCGACGACTAAGTAATTACACGGCTTCGCCGACCAATCGAATTGATTTAAAATATTTAAACGATTGATAGGACTGAAGTTATTGCAACAATCGATGCGATTGAAGCGGTCTATTTTTCGACACCGCTTTGATCGCTTTTTCATTTAAAGGTTCTGCAGAATGTCTGAATTCGAACAGCTCCGTATTGAAGAACTCGTTCAGGGTAGCGGTAAGGCTGTTAAGAAAGGAGGTGCCTTAATTACCGCTCACTATCGCGGCTTCCTTGAAGATGGCACCGAATTCGACTCCTCCTATGTCCGGGGAGCGCCTTTTCAGACGGTTTTAAGCCGCAATAAAGTGATCGTCGCCTGGGTAGAAGGTTTAAAAGGTATGAAGGTGGGTGGTAAGCGCAAACTGTTCGTGCCATCTGAACAGGGTTATGGAGAGCGAGGCTTCGGCGACAAGATACCGCCCAATGCGAATCTGATTTTTGAGATAGAATTGCTCGAAGTGCTAAATCGCGAATAGATGAACCACTGAGTGCATGAGTAAAAGACCCCTAGCCACTCCTGCGCATCATGGGCGCGTCGGCGCCGCTTTAGCGTTGCTAGCCTCCAGTTCGGCTAAGTAGATCTATGAAAATTCAACACGCAGATGTCAGAAAGCCGTAAAACGAGATCGTACATATCGGCGCTACCTTGGCAGTGTGATTTCAACGGATAACCTACTGTCTTGTCAAAACTCTGTGTTCGTTACTGAATCTATAACGAGCGTAAGAGAATTAGCGTGTCTTAACGTTAATTTCCCAGTATCTGAAGATCATAGTGTTTTATGTGGTGTTCAGTTATAACCATAGGAAATTATAATATTTTTCATAATAACATTTAGTGATATATTTGCTCGCAACGATTCACTATATTNAGTATTTGGATTTATACATTANGACGCGTAACACAAAACTCGTTGTTGGTCTTATTGCGCTAGTCCCATTGGCCGCTAACGCTACAAATGGATATTTTCAGCACGGTGCAAGTATCAAGACTCAGGGCATGGCGGGTGTTCGTCAGGCGGTGAGTGTGGACAGTATTCAGGCGGCCTCTAATCCAGCCGCTGTTACTCGATTGGGTGATCAGGTTGATGCTGGCTTAAGTTACTTTAAACCTGACCGTTCGTCTTCGATTTCTGGTAATGGCGCTGGATTGAATGGCCGTTATGATGGGAACTCAGATTCGGAGTTCTTTATTCCACAGTTTGGTTTCACAAGAGCGTTCGACGATAAGCTCTCATACGGTCTAGCCTTATATGGGAACGGAGGTATGAATACCTCCTACGCAACTACGCCGTTTCAAGCTTTTGGATCCTCCGGTCCTGGGGGCGTCGATTTAGCGCAATTATTTACAACGGCCTCATTGGGTTACAAACTGAGTCAAAAGCAGAGCATTGGCCTAGGACTGACCCCTGTTTATCAAAAATTCAGTGCCGAGGGTATCCAGAGTTTTGGCGTTATTAATCCGGGTTATGATCACAGTACAGGTTTTGGCTTAAGCCTCGGCTGGCAGGGCGAGATAACCGATCAGTTGACACTGGGTGCGCGCTGGTCATCTAGAATTGATATGGATGAGTTTAATAAGTATCGGGGCCTTTTTGCTGAACAAGGTGACTTCGATATTCCTGAAAGTTACGCGCTCGGTTTCGCACTAGAATTAAACCCTCAATGGACGCTGATGGGTGACTACGAGCGAATCAACTACTCTGAGGTTGCCTCAGTTGGCAATCGGCTAACGGATCCATCTCTTTTGGGGCAGGATCAAGGCCCGGGTTTTGGGTGGCGGGATATTAACGTATACAAACTGGGCGTTAGTTACCTCGCCAATAATAACCTCACTGTGCGAGCCGGTATTAGCCATGCGGATCAACCGATTCCAGCGGACCAAACATTTTTGAACATACTGGCCCCTGGCGTTGTTCAAGACCATATTAGCCTCGGTGCAACCTGGGACGTAAACCCTAGCCACTCAGTCTCATTCGCCTACACTAAGGCGCTTAAGGAGCAGGTAAAAGGTAAGGGGTCTATTCCAACAGGATTCGGCGGTGGCGAAGCTGATATTCAGATGGACCAAGATATCTTTGGTATCGCGTGGCACTATAAGTTTTAAATCTGCTGTTCTGAGAAGACTTAGCCAGGTGTTCCACATAGGGACGCGGTGAACGCTGAATGTTAAGCATCACCGTATAATGAAAAAGGGAAGCGAGTGCTTCCCTTTTTGCCATCTAAGGGCTTGGTCTGAGGCTCAGATTAGAGCGCGTCTGAACCAGTCTCACCGGTGCGGATACGGATAACCTGCTCCAGTGGCATTACAAATATCTTACCATCACCAATTTTGCCGGTGTTCGCGGTCTTAGTGATCGCTTCTAGAACCTGATCAAGCATATCGTCATCGATGGCGACTTCGATTTTAACTTTTGGAAGGAAATCAACCACGTACTCTGCACCACGGTAGAGTTCTGTGTGTCCCTTCTGGCGGCCGAAACCTTTTACTTCGGTTACGGTTACGCCTTGAATTCCAATATCGGAGAGCGCTTCGCGGACATCATCCAACTTGAAGGGCTTTATTACCGCTGATACCAGCTTCATCCTTTTCTCCTTAGTTTCGAACTCTCATTTAGCGACGCCTGCAACGACCCAGCTCTAATGGATGAGAATCGATGCAAGTGGTCACATTATGGATGCTAATCAGATGTGACTCAAGCGGCATTAATTTCACCAAATTTGCAGGGCAGTAATAGAGTTGTAGCCCTGTTGTGAACCCCGTAGGATCGCAGTAGCAGAACATCCTTTCGCATTTGAGGTTTTTAACGCGTGTCAAAAATTAGCAATATCGACCAGAATAAACTTATAGATTTGTCACTTCGTCCAACAGATTGGTACAAAGACGCGGTACTTTATCAGGTCTACCCACGTAGCTTTCAAGACACTAATGGCGATGGTGTGGGCGATCTTAATGGAATTACTCAGCGATTAGATTATCTGGCGGATTTAGGTGTTGATACCGTCTGGATATCCCCTTTTTTTAAGTCACCGATGAAGGACTTCGGTTACGACGTCAGTGACTACTGTGATGTTGACCCGATATTTGGCGATCTACAGGATTTTGATCAACTGATTGAAGCGGCACACGCTAAAGGACTGAGGGTTATTATAGATCAGGTACTGAGTCATACCTCTAATAAGCACCCTTGGTTTGAACAGAGTCGATCGGATCGAACTAACGAGCGTGCCAATTGGTACGTATGGGCTGATCCGCAAGATGATGGCACGCCACCAAGCAACTGGCTGTCGATTTTTGGTGGAAGCGCTTGGCATTGGGATGCGCGCCGGCGTCAATACTACCTGCACAATTTCTTGGTTGAGCAGCCCGATCTTAACTTTCATGAAGTGCAGGTGCAGGATGCCCTGCTTGATTCGATGCGTTTTTGGCTGGATCGCGGCGTGGATGGTTTCCGTCTTGATACGGCTAACTTCTATTTCCACGATCAAAAGTTGCGAGATAACCCCCCTAACATCACGAGTATGACGCAGGATCCTACTGACCGCTCGCACTCTGTCTATGATCACCAGCATCACTACTATGATAAGTCTCGTCCTGAAAATATCGCTTGGCTAGGCCGTATGCGCACCCTGTGTGATGAGTATCAGGCGATTCTATTAGGGGAGATCGGCTGTGAGCGTCAAATAGAACGTATGCTTGAATACACCTCAGGTCGTGAGCGCTTGCATACCGCTTATAGCTTTGCACTTATGGGTCCAGACCATAGCGCAGAGTTTATGACAGCGCAGGTTAAGCCTTTTGTAGAGAGTCAAAATATCAGTTGGCCCTGCTGGGCTACTTCTAACCATGATGTGAAGCGTACAGCGAGTCGTTGGTTAACGGGTGATTCAGTGACAGCAAGTCGAACCGCGCAAGAGGGATACGCCCTAATGCTGGCGACGCTCCTTGGAACCCCTTGTATCTATCAGGGTGAAGAGCTGGGTTTTGTTGAAGCGGATCTTGCCTTCGAGGATCTAGTGGATCCACCGGGAATTACATTCTGGCCTGAATACAAAGGACGTGACGGATGCCGCACCCCCATGGCGTGGAGTAATCAAGGCACATACGCGGGCTTCTCGCAGGTAAAGCCTTGGCTACCGGTTGAACCCGAGCACCAACAAAACGCAGTTGACCTTCAGGTGAGTGATACTGATTCGCTGCATAGCTTCTACCGCCAAATATTGGCTTGGCGTAAGCACACTGAAGTTGCCCGGCGCGGTGAGTTTCGTTTCGTTGCAACGAATTCAGATATTTTTGCCTATGAGCGTTTCAGCGGCACTAACACACTGAGGTTTGATATCAACTTAGGTGAGACTGAAGCGAGTCTTGAGCAGGTTGAAGGGCAGCTTATCTTTGGAANGCTGGGTACAAGCTTATTGCCCGGTGAGTATCGCTTGTTGCTGCACTAAATTAGTCGCTGTAAATGAGACGCNCAGCCACGCGATACCGATCGAGTGGCTGAGCTTTTTATCTGGGCTGAACGCAAAAAAGCCCCAGCAGTGCTGGGGCGGAGTAGGGCGACTGAATCCTTCAGTCGCAGATTACAACTTAAAACGGGTTTACTTACGTGAAGTGACGAACTCTGGGTATGCTTCCATACCGCATTCAGATAGATCGACGCCTTCGTACTCTTCCTCTTCGCTAACACGTACACCCATAACAGCTTTGATGATGAGCCATACCACTAGGCTTGCACCGAATACCCATACAAAGATGGTAGCAGCACCGATCAACTGACCTGAGAAGCTTGAACCGTCGTTTGTGATGGGTACAAGTAGCAGACCTAGAAGACCTACAACACCGTGTACAGAGATCGCACCGACTGGATCATCAATCTTCATCTTATCAAGCGTAAGGATAGAGAAGACAACCAGCACACCCCCTATCGCACCGAATAGGTGAGCCTGCAAAGCAGTAGGTGTTGAAGGTTCAGCAGTAATTGCAACTAGACCTGCAAGTGCACCGTTAAGTGCCATAGTGAGGTCGGCCTTGCCGAATAGTAAGCGTGCAACAATTAGAGCAGCAATCGCACCACCTGCAGCTGCAGCGTTGGTGTTCATGAATACTACGGCTACCGCGTTTGAGTTTTCTACATCAGAGGTAGCCAATACTGAACCACCGTTNAAACCGAACCAGCCTAACCAAAGAACGAAGGTACCCAGTGTTGCCAGTGGCATGTTCGCACCNGGGATCGCATTGATCTCGCCGTTTTTACCGTACTTACCTTTACGAGCGCCGAGTACCAATACACCTGCAAGAGCAGCTGAAGCACCTGCCATGTGAACGATGCCTGAGCCGGCAAAGTCAGAGAAGCCAAGATCGCCTAAAGTGTACATGCCGAATACAGCATTGCCACCCCAGGTCCATGACCCTTCAAGCGGGTAGATAACACCCGTCATAACAACCGCGAATGCTAAGAAAGCCCAGAGCTTCATTCGCTCAGCGACTGCACCCGATACGATAGACATAGCGGTTGCTACGAATACGACCTGGAAGAAGAAGTCAGCTGATGGCGCGTAGGTTGCTGGCTCATCGCCAGAGAATCCATCGCCAGTAATACCACTTAAGAAGTATTCGCCGCCGTACATGATTGCGTAACCGGACACGAAGTACATGATGCACGCTATTGCATAGAGTGCGATGTTTTTAGTTAGGATCTCAGTTGTGTTCTTTGAACGCACCAGACCTGCTTCAAGCATTGCAAAGCCGGCAGCCATCCACATGACCAGTGCTCCACATACCAAGAAGTAAAAGGTATCAAGCGCATATTTAATCTGAGTTACATCACTCGCGGTGGTGTTAATAATGTCTTCCATCGTTCAGCCCTCCAAACGGCAGATAATTAAAGTGCGTCGTTACCGGTTTCACCGGTACGTATGCGGATAACTTGCTCAAGCTCAGAGACAAAAATCTTGCCATCGCCGATCTTGCCTGTATGAGCCGCTTTTGTAATCGCCTCAACCACTTGGTCGACTAACTCATCCGATACGGCTGCATCGAGTCGAACCTTAGGAAGGAAGTCCACCACATACTCAGCGCCACGGTAGAGCTCTGTATGACCTTTCTGACGACCGAAGCCTTTGACTTCAGTCACTGTGATCCCTTGTACACCAATCTCTGACAATGCTTCTCGCACATCGTCGAGCTTGAAGGGTTTAATAACAGCCGACACTAGTTTCATCACTTGTTCTCCTTGAAAGAAAATCGATCGTTAAATCGAAACTTGTGAAATCCTTTTAGCGATAGATGTGCCAGTTTTTTTTATATGTTTAAAAACAGTGACTTATAAATGCTTATTGATTTTTATAAACCTCCAGTAGTGACTCTTGCACGGTTCTGACTCACGGATTCGTGCACAAAAATAGTGCGCGCACTAATTTGGTGCGTTTATATTGATCCCTATTCGTGCACGATTAGGGTGCGACACACGTCGGTGCCTTGATATACTGGGTGGGTAAATTTTTAAGGGATATAATGATGATCGATCCGAAAATGTTCGAGAACCTCAGTGCTACCATGGCGCAATTCATGCAATCCAAACCTGATTTGCCTGGCCAAGAGATGTTTCAGCAGCAGCTAAAAACGATGCTGCAATCGAGCTTTGCTAAACTCGATCTTGTAACTCGCGATGAGTTTGATGCTCAAACAGCTGTATTGATTCGCACGCGTGAGAAGCTGGAAATGCTTGAAGCCAAGGTTGCTGAGTTAGACGCTAAGCTGACAGAAGGCGAATAAACCTCTGCTTGGCTNTTCATACGCACGGTTGAGGTTGAGAGGTGTATTAACTCAGTCATGCTGAANGCGCATGGGTTGGTCTTAGGCAAACAGACTGTGTGTAAATTTTAAAGCGCCTTAATCAGGCGCTCATTCGTAGATAGGCAAGTCGCCATCTGGCGTTACATCCCGCCTTAAGCCCAGGCTGCACGTTTAGTGAATGTTATCTTCGGCGCTAGGGTTGCCAGCAAGCTCATGCTTTAGATTGATAAGTCCATTAAGATCGACGCCTGTTAGATGATTGATAACGCCTTGTAGTTCTTCAGGTTTTATCGGATTTGGTCGATCACGTAATGCATATAAGATTTGAATTGTATCTTCTATCTGAGAGATTAAGTCAGCTAATGCATCTGAGGTGTTTTTACTAACTTTAGCCATCTGTTCCCACCAGTATCCCTGATAAGCCTCTTAAAATAGAGGTAATCAGCCACTTCTAAATTTATATGACATATGCGCCAGATACGCAATTTAATTAGCGTTGGTTTGTTTAGATCTTTGATAACCAAGGCCAACATAAAGCTGTGTTAGCAAACAGATATAGTACTTGTGTTTGTTCACAGTCTAAGTAAGACAGGATTCCTTGTGCTAGGCTAAAAACATCTTTTAGCCGACACAAGGATGGTGTCCCATGGCATTAGCCACGCTTTTTAGCCGAGCCCAACTCGGTATCGACGCGCCTCAGGTACGCGTTGAGGTTCATCTCTCAGGTGGTCTTCCTACCTTCTCAATTGTTGGTATGGCCGAGACGGCGGTACGTGAAAGCCGCGAGCGGGTTCGCAGCGCGCTTATGTTATCGGGTTTTGATTATCCACAACGGCGCATCACCGTCAGTTTGGCACCTGCCGATATTCCCAAAGAGGGGGGGCGCTATGACCTAGCGATAGCTCTAGGGATCCTGCAGGCTTCAAATCAGATCAATAGCCCCCATTTTTCCCGTATCGAACTTTACGCAGAGCTGGGTCTTGATGGACAGCTGCGACCTGTTCAAGGTCTGTTTCCTGCACTTCTCTCTTGCCAGAAAGCGCAGAGAGTTGGCGTTATCGCTCCAGTACAACGAGCACAAGCCGATCTGGCGGGTGCTGCCGTGCTTGATAATGGCGCAGACCTACTCAGTGTGTGCGAGCGGTTACAGCTGAGCTGCATCAAAGTGATAGATCCGCAACAACGGTTATTCGAGCGCACCAGTTCATCGCCAGACTTCGCTCAGATTCGCGGACAAGCGAATGCACGTTTCGCACTCGAGGTTGCGGCGGCGGGATCTCATAACCTGCTAATGCAGGGGCCTCCAGGTAGTGGTAAGAGCCTGCTTGCTCACGCACTACCCAGCATACTACCCCCGTTGACGGCCGATCAGGCACGCGAATCGGCTGCGATACACTCAATATCAGGGAAGCCGGTCGACACACTTATATCCGGTCTGCCGCCAATACGTGCACCCCACCATAGTGCCTCTGCTGCCGCAATAATAGGTGGAGGATCGACGCCTAAACCTGGTGAGGTCTCGCTGGCGCATAACGGAGTGTTATTTCTCGATGAAGTCGCTGAGAGCTCACGTGCCACCTTGGATATGCTGCGTGAACCGCTTGAAACAGGCAGTGTCAGTATTGCCAGAGTCGCTGCGCGTTTTAGTTTCCCCGCACGCTTTATGTTAATCGCCGCAATGAACCCCTGTCCCTGTGGTTATTATGGCGATGGAAGTGATCGCTGTGTATGCGCGTTAAGTGCGATTGAGCGCTATCAGGGGCGCCTATCTGGACCGCTACGTGACCGCTTTGATATTCAGTTGAATTTAGAGGCCGTAGAACATTCAGTTTTACTGAAGGTGCAATCAACTTCAGAGACGAGCGCCCAAATCAGTGAACGGGTCCTGGCTGCACGAAGTAGACAGCTAGCGCGCCAGGGCTGTTTAAATGCTGCCTTGGATATAAACGGCGTTCAGCAATTGCTAGCTCACTCGGGTGCATTACAAACACTCTATATAAACGCCAGTAAGCAACTTTCGCTATCGGCCCGAAGTACCTATAGATTATTACGCGTGGCGAGAACGCTCGCTGATTTAGCAAAATCAGAACAGGTAGAAGAGGATCATCTTCTTGCGGCACTCAGCTATAGGCACTGAGCTTGACCAATAGAGTTACAGGCACAGAGCTGTATTAATCACATTAAGAGACCGAGCGACGGGCCTGGATATAATTATGTTGAGTCTGTGTAATAACACTTTGCTTGCTTGGGTATAAATTGCACAGCGTGTAAACTTGTCGCCCGCCATTGATAGCCGAGCTAGCCTGAATGTCACGACTTAACCCCCGCCAAAAAGAAGCTGTCGAATATATAGGTGGCCCTCTATTGGTTCTGGCTGGCGCTGGCTCAGGTAAAACCAGTGTAATAACCCGTAAGATCGCCTATCTGATTGAAACCTGTGGCATAGAGGCACGCTATATCGCGGCTGTTACCTTTACCAATAAAGCAGCACGCGAGATGAAAGAGCGGGTGATGCAGCTAGTGCAGGGGAAAATTGCGCGGGGTCTTACGGTTTCAACCTTTCATAACCTTGGCTTGACCATCATTCGACGCGAACATAAAGCGCTGGGGATGAAACCAGGTTTCTCTCTATTTGATGATCAGGACTCGCGCACGCTCATTCGTGATCTCCTGCTACACCAAGATCAGGACTCAGATCACGTTAATAGTGTGCAGAANCAGATCTCTTCATGGAAAAATGAGATGGTGGCACCCGCTCAAGCGTTAGCGCAGGCGGATGGCCCTCTAGAGATACTCTGCGCGCGAGCATACGAAGCTTACGAGCGCTCGTTAAGGGCCTACAATGCTGTCGATTTTGATGACCTAATACTTTTGCCGGTTCGACTTTTTGACGATCAACCCGATGTTTTAAACCGCTGGCAGCAGCGCATTCGCTATCTGTTGGTTGATGAGTATCAGGATACTAACTTGTCACAGTACCGCCTAGTGCGGCAACTTATCGGCCACCGTTCTGGTTTAACCGTTGTAGGTGACGACGATCAGTCCATCTATGCTTGGCGCGGTGCGCGCCCAGAGAACCTGGTGCAGTTACAGACCGACTTCCCTAGTCTCAAATTGGTTAAGCTCGAGCAAAACTATCGCTCAACTAGCCGCATTCTTAAGGCGGCCAATACACTTATTGCAAACAATCCCCATGTATTTGATAAAACACTCTGGAGTGAGATGGGCATGGGTGACCCCATACGGGTTATTCATGTGCCGCACGAAGAGGCAGAGTGTGAGCGCATAGCCACGGAGATACTCGAGCGGCATCTGCGCGAGCGTGCTCCGTTCAAAGACTTTGCGATTTTATACCGCGGTAACCATCAAGCACGTCTATTAGAGATCAAGTTGCAGAACTTTAAGGTGCCTTACAAGCTCAGTGGCGGCACCTCGTTTTTTGCGCGTGCAGAAATAAAGGACCTGATGGGTTATTTCAAGGTGTTGGTTAACCGTGATGATGACAACGCCTTTCTTCGCGTCATTAACGTCCCGCGGCGTGAGATAGGCCCTGCTACACTCTTGGCTTTGGGCGAGTATGCAACGGCCCGAGGTTTAAGTTTTTATGCCGCTATCGATGAGATGGGTGTTGAGCAGGTACTAAAGCCGCACGCTCTCGCGCGTTTAAGGGCCTTCAGCGAGATGATCGAACGACTGCATGATCAGTGTCAGCGAGCCAATCCGATTACGGCACTGCATGATCTCATTGCTGAGATCGGTTATGAAGATTGGATTCGCTCGAATAGTTCAAGCGAATCGGTAGCCCAAAAGCGTATACAGAATGTCTGGTTCTTGATTGAGTCACTTAAAAATACGCTCGAGCGTATCCAAGAGGATGAACCGGATGCAGGTATAGAGCAGGCGATAGCACGCTTGCTTTTACTTGATCTACTAGAACGCCAAGAAGAGGAGGATGACTCAGATCGCGTACAGCTGATGACACTTCACGCCTCAAAAGGCCTAGAGTTTCCGCATGTATACCTGATGGGTGTCGAGGAGGATCTGCTACCTCATCGCAACTCAATTGATGCAGATACTGTTGAAGAGGAGCGCCGCCTCGCGTATGTGGGTATTACACGTGCGCAACGAACACTTGTATTAACACTGGCCAGCAAACGTAAGCAGTTTGGTGAATGGCAAAACTGCGAGCCAAGTCGTTTTATTGCTGAGTTGCCAGAGGAAGATATTGAGGTAGAGGGGAGGGGGCAGATGGATCCTGAGCGTAACCGAGTGCGCGGTAAACAGACCCTTGCAGGTCTTCGCAGTTTGCTAGACGATCTTTAAGCGATCATGTCAGTGCNATTATGCGTCTGTAAGCCAAGTATGTGCTTACTTATTCACCTTTAAAATAAAAAATCCCTGCATAAGTCTTTAAAAACTCAGGCAGGGATCTGGTTTCGCAAGTCTTACTGTGACTTAGCGATCATCTCTTCGGTCGCCAGTCGAATCTCTTCATCCGAGCAGTCGCCACATGTGCCGCGTGCAGGCATTGAATTGATTCCTTCAATAGCGTGCTTAACAAGCGTATCAAGGCCCTTTTCGTTAACGCGTGCAGCCCAATCACCTGAGCCGATTTTTGGCGCACCAAGAACACCCACACTGTGACATGCTGCGCAATTAGACGCGACAATATCTGCACCTGAACGCGATGAACCTCCAGCCGCTGCAGATGCGGCACCGCAGCTGTCATCACCTGCAAGGCACACTTTGCCAACGGGCATGATGCGCTCGATGATGATGTCGTCAACTGTAGCCGCGTTAATGCTAAGTGATAACGCTACCGCGCCAAGTACAGCAGAAGCTTTTGCAACTAATGTTTTCACAAGCGTGACCTCATTTTAAGTGGATTCCCCTGTCGGTGAGTATCAGGATACCCATTAACCGAACAGACCTATAAATTTGCGCTGCATTATAACGAGAAATCACACGTAAGCGAAATCGCATTATCCTATGTATAAATTTAACGTTTTTCAAACGAGTCATTTACTTGCAATAGTGCCATCGCAAGGTAATATGCTCGACACAAAGCGCCCGTAGCTCAGTTGGATAGAGTAGCAGGTTCCGATCCTGTTGGTCGGGGGTTCGACTCCCTCCGGGCGCGCCAAATAAAATTAAACCCTGCTTAGTGCAGGGTTTTTTGTTTAAACCTTCTTAATAGATCGTATACTGCAAATGCGGTTTTGCTCTGATTATTTT
>JGI26082J51739_10000398_pt1 | contig 27398 bp, 19 predicted proteins | sample SaaInl5LU_22_DNA_FD_51739 | JGI IMG/M metagenome (IMG submission 51739)
ACCCCTTGCAAGGCTTGATAGAAACGGTCTAAAGCGGATTTGGACTCGCGCAGGCTATCGGGGCTGTAATCGATATGCGAGCGATAGTGGACGCTTGCCAGAAAATAGCGCACCACCTCTGGGTTATGCTCAGCTAGAACATCACGAATGGTAAAAAAGTTACCCAAGGATTTAGACATTTTCTCGTGATTTACGCGAACGGGACCTGCGTGCATCCAGTAGTTTACGTAAGTCGTGCCATTGGCCGCTTCTGATTGAGCAATCTCATTTTCGTGATGGGGAAACGGCAGATCAGGGCCGCCTCCGTGAATATCGAAGGTGTCACCTAAGCAGCATTTAGACATAGCCGAGCACTCGATGTGCCAGCCTGGACGCCCCTCCCCCCAGGGTGATGACCAGCTTAGTTCACCGGGTTTTGCGGCCTTCCACAATACAAAGTCAATCGGGCTCTCTTTGGCGGTCTCTACCTCAACACGCGCACCCGCTCGCAGCTCCTCTACCACCTTATTGGTTAGCTTGCCATAGCCGCTAAAGCGCTCTACACGGTAGTAGACATCGCCATTAGATGCTGGGTAAGCAAAGCCTTTCTCGATCAGTGTTTCTACCATCGCTACAATGTCATCAATGTGAGCCGTTGCACGCGGTTCTTGATCAGGGCGTAGAACGCTCAATGCGGCTTCGTCTTCGTGCATTGCAGCAATCATACGTTGGGTAAGCGCATCGACCGGCTCATTATTGTGCGCGGCACGCGCCAGTATTTTGTCATCTACGTCGGTAATATTGCGAACATACTCCACATCCCAACCGCGCGAGCGCAAGTAACGAGTAATCAGATCAAAACAGACCATGACACGCGCATGGCCGATGTGNCATAGGTCATATACTGTAATACCGCAGACATACATGCGGATCTGGCCCGCGTTAATGGGGGTGAACGGCTGTTTAGATTTTGTCAAAGTGTTGTAAATTTGTAACATGCTTAGATCTATTCCTATCGATTACTCAGTGCCGAATTAGGCGGCGTCACGCGTGCCACCTCTGCAGGACCGAGAATACTTTTTTCACGTGTTATCAGAAGCTGCTCACCATACCAATGAATCGCCTCCCACTGTCCGGGCTGTGCCAAATCATAGCGTTTGGCTTGGTTCCACTCGATCTGCTGAGCTGATGGACTTAGCGGCACCAACCATATAAAGGGCTGAAGCATACCAATACCAGAACCATAACCTAGCAAGGCTAATGTCTGATGATACGCGCTATAATCTGCACCCGTAATTAGGCCACCTACAGCGAGTCGTTGCTCAGTATAGAGACTCTGCTGGCTCTGTGTGGGGTTTAGTTTATAGACTCGACTGTGGAGGTCTTGCCAATTTTTAGTAAATAGCCAGAGCTTATCACCAATCCAGGTAGCGGCTTCACAATCGTTATTGTGATCACGCCGCGCAACCGCGTACTGAACATCGCCCCAACGAAAATCACTGCGCCGCACCACCGCTCGCTCTTGCGAGAGCGATTTAAGTGGAATTTGATAAAGCTGCAGCCAGATCCGATCACCCCGGTTATTCCCACAATCGACAACATAGAGATCGCGCTCATTCGTGGCGAGGGCCTCCCAATCGAAATTGACGGCCCCATCAAGGTCCACTTGGCGTTCCAGTGGATTTGGCTGACCCAGACGGCTGAGGTCGAATCCATACAGACGGCTGGCGCCAGCTGAGTCATTCATCGACCAAATCCAGTTGTCGTGCAGTGCAAGTCCAGAGCTCTCTAAAAGCGGCGCTTGAAAACTGAGCAACGTCTGTACCGATAAACGCTGAGGCTCAACAACAACATCACCGCCAATCGCGCTACACCCTGTCAACCCTGATGCGACAGTTGCTAGAGCAACGAAACTCAAGCACCGGCTTAGGCGAACACATCGGCTTATTGGGTTCAATATGGAGGCCTGCCTAAGCGCTACACTAATCAGTTGTTTGCTATCTTGGCCCACGAGTCACGCAGACCGACCGTGCGATTAAATACTAGGCGTTGATCAGTCGAGTCTATATCGACACTGAAAAAACCCTGTCGCTCAAACTGATAAGCCGTCTCCACTGCAGCACTTGCCATACCGATCTCAACACGTGCATTTGCAAATACTTGCAAAGAGTCAGGGTTGAGGCAATCTAAGAAACTGCGCTCTTTATCTCCGTCAGGGTTGGCTTCGGTAAACAGACGATCGTACAGACGTACTTCACAGGCAAGTGAGTTTTCTGCGCTCACCCAATGGATAACGCCCTTGGGTTTGTAATCTGTTGGATTCTCACCTTTAGTCGCGGGGTCGTAGCTGCACTTAAGTTCTACAACCTCCCCTGCCTCGTTAGTGATAACCTCTTCACAGGTGATGCAGTACGAACCACGCAGGCGAACAGCAAAGCCCGGCGCAAGGCGTTTCCACTTACGCGGTGCCTCCATGGCGAAATCTTCACGCTCAATAAGTAGATGTTTGGTCAGCGGAACCATGCGGTGACCCATGGTATCATCCTTAGGGTGTACAGGTACCTCGAACCACTCTTGCTCGCCCTCTTCAAAATTAGTGAGCGTAAGTTTAATCGGGTCGATAACGCACATAGCGCGCGGCGCACTCTCGAGGTCCTCACGAATGGCTGACTCCAGCATCCCCATATCAACCGTTGAGTTAGCACGGGTTACACCGATCATGTCACAGAACTTTCGGATAGAGGCAGAGGTGTAGCCACGACGGCGCAGACCAGAGATAGTCGGCATACGCGGATCATCCCAGCCATGAACATGGGCTTCGTCGACCAACTGTTTAAGTTTACGCTTTGAGGTAACCGTGTAGTTGAGGTTTAGACGCGCAAACTCATACTGACGCGGTTTAGCGGCCACTGGCAGGTTATCGATAAACCAGTCATAGAGCGGGCGGTGATCTTCAAACTCGAGTGTGCAAATAGAGTGGGTAATCCCCTCTATCGCATCAGATTGACCATGCGCAAAGTCGTAACTAGGGTAGATACACCACTTATCACCCGTCTGATGATGGTGCGCTTTACGTATCCGGTAAATGACTGGGTCGCGCATGTTCATATTGGGCGCCGCCATATCAATTTTTGCGCGAAGAGCAGCCTCGCCCTCTTCAAACCCACCGGCTCGCATCTTTTCAAATAGAGCGAGGTTCTCTTCAACCTTGCGATCGCGGAAGGGCGAGTTTTTACCCGGTTCAGTTAAGTTGCCACGGTACTCACGCATCTGTTCGGCGGTTAACTCACAAACAAATGCTTTACCGGATTTAATCAGATCAACAGCCCAGGCGTGTAGCTGGTCAAAATAGTCTGAGGTGTAGCGAATATCACCCGACCACTCGAAACCTAACCACTCTACATCGCGAACAATCGCATCAATATACTCTTGCGACTCTTTTTCTGGGTTGGTGTCATCAAAACGTAGATTACAACGCCCTTGATACTTCTGCGCGGTACCGAAATTCAAACAGATAGATTTTGCATGGCCTATATGCAGAAAGCCATTCGGCTCTGGCGGAAATCGTGTGATAACCTCACCTGCATGCGTGCCCTGCTCCAGATCTTTCTCTACGATCTGATGAATAAAATTGCTGACCTTTGGCGCTTCATTAGTGCTCATATCGTCTCTTAAACTTGATAAACAGGCATGCCGGCCAGTGCTGGCCGTAAAAACACGACATTATATACAAGAGTGCAACGGATCACAGCGAGCAATTGGGGTTTTCCCCTAAGTTACTGATATAATCGCCAAACTTAACACCAGCTAAGGAAATATAAATGATTGTTTTGCACACTAATCACGGTGAGATAAAGATCAAACTGAACCATGAAAAGGCACCAAAAACTGCGGCCAACTTTGAGCAGTATGTTAAGGATGGCTTTTACGATGGTGTTATTTTCCACCGTGTCATCGATGGCTTTATGATTCAAGGCGGTGGCTTTGAGCCTGGCATGAAACAGAAAGAGACTCGCGAGACGATTGAAAACGAAGCGGATAACGGCCTTCCCAACAACCGGGGCACCCTGGCTATGGCGCGAACACCTGACCCTCATTCGGCTTCTGCACAGTTTTTTATTAACCTTTCAGATAACGATTTTCTAAATCATAGTGGCAAAAACATGCACGGCTGGGGCTATGCCGTATTTGGAGAGGTGATCGACGGTATGGATACTGTTGATAAGATAAAAGCGGTCCGTACCACCTCGGCAATGGGTCACAGCGATGTACCCGCCGAAGATGTGATTATCGAAAAAGCTGAGATTATCGAGTAAGCGCATTGATCCGCTACTTTATATCCGATCTACATCTACAAACAGAGCGCCCGGAGATAACCCGGGCGTTGCTCTATTTTCTGGATAAGATCGCCACCGATGCTGATGAGCTTTATCTGCTGGGCGATATATTCGAAGTATGGATTGGCGACGACTGCACAGACCCTTGTGTTGAAAAAGTTGCACCTGCACTAAAGCGTTTGGCTGATAGTGGGTGCAGTATCTACCTGACAGTCGGTAATCGTGACTTCCTTATGGGCACAACAGGCGCAGCCATGTTAAGCGCTAAACTCTTGCCCTCCATAAGTATGCTCGATCTTCCTCAGGGTAAAGCACTGCTGCTTCACGGTGATGAGTTGTGCACAGCCGATATAGACTATCAGGCTTTTAGGGCTCTTGTTCGCCAACCCCTATGGCAGGCACAGTTTTTGGCAAAACCCCTGTCAGAGCGCCAAGCAATTGCGCGCTCGCTACGGCAGGAGAGTAAAGCCGCTGGCGCTGAAAAATCAGAGGCTATTATGGATGTAACCCCTGCAGAGGTGGATGCACTCATGTATCAGCATCATGCCAGCATTATGATTCACGGCCATACACATAGACCCAAGCGACACAGCATCAAGCTTGGCGAGCGTATTGTTTTGGGTGACTGGGGTAAGTCCGGCTGGTATCTACGTGCAGATCCTAACAGTGTGGAGCTTGTCTGCTTCGACCCAAGCGATTAAGTCAAAGTAGCTAGATTAGCGACCTGTCCTCAACAGGTTACAGACCTTAGCTGCAACTTTGGTGGGTCTTTTTAGCCTGCTAACCGCTACAAAGACTTCTAGATCTCAGGCTCTTCAATCGCATTAAACCGCTCCCTAACCTCCAGAATTTTAGGCAGTATACGATCAAATAGGTCGATTAAAGCTGGATCGAAATGCTTTCCACTATCTGCACGGATATGGGCCACTGTCTCTTCAATAGTCCAGGCTTTTTTATAAGGTCGAACTGATAATAGCGCATCCAGGACATCGGCTATTGCGACAATGCGAGCAGATTCTGGAATCGCGTCTCCCGCTAAGTTAGAGGGGTATCCACTTCCATCCCAGCGTTCATGGTGCGCTAGCGCTATCTCGGCGGCCAGCTGAAATACGGGGGCTTCGCTGACTGAAAGAATGCCATGGCCAATTTTGGGGTGCTGACGCATCACGTGCCACTCGTCAGTATTCAACGGGCCCGGTTTTTTTAGAATAGTGCCGGGTATGCCCAACTTGCCTATATCGTGCATGGCGGCTGCCTGCTCCATCAACTCGGCACGCTCAGGTGACCAACCGGCCTGTCGCGCAATCTCAGCTGAGACAGCAGCCATGCGTCGAATATGGATACCGGTATCGGTATCGTTGTACTCGCCTGCTACGGCTAGCATCGATATGGCGTCGTTGTAAGCTCTCTCTAAACGATCGATACGTACCAGCGATATATGCGACTTTACTCGAGCGACCACTACATCAGGCTCTATAGGTTTAGTGATGTAGTCAACAGCACCAACCGAGAAACCTTTAACACCAAACTCACCCTCATTTAGGCTGGTTACAAAGAGTACGGGAATCAGCTGCGTTTGCTGATCTGCTTTTAATCGACGACAGACTTCGAAACCATCAATATCAGGGAGGTTAACATCTAATAAAATAAGTGCTGGTAGTACTTTTGAAGCGGCCTCAAGAGCCTGTAATCCAGTAGTGGCATAACTCAGCGAGTAGTGATCAGATAAAACCTCTCTAAGTCCTGCAAGCGTCTGAGGATCATCATCAACAACTAAGACACGGTGTCGCTGTGACAAAATACTTACTCCAGTTCAAACTTCATTTGAGTGGCTAAATTGACAAGCTCATCAATGGCTTGTTTAGTGTCGAACATATCAAGCGCTTTTTGCATACGCTCACGCTGATCAGTCTCTAATTGAGACTCAATTACGACGAAAATATTAGCAGCGCCGTCTAAATCATAGTCCGTCAGCGCCTTGTGTAAAGCGCGAACCTTTGCGATGAGCTCTTTTTTATCCATCTCGAGCTCAGGGCTATTCTCTTCACGCGCGTCATCCGCAAGAAAACGTTGACGAATAAGCACAAGCGTAGCATCTAAAGTATCTGTTAACACACGTGGACGATCATTGAGCGGCTGATGCTCCTCTAAACTAATCTCAATCTCAGCACAGAGATCCCTGACCTGTTCGAGCCCTAGGTGGCCGGCGGCACCACGCAGTTTGTGTACCGTTGAGCGCAACGCGTCAGGTCTATCAACTAAGGCCAATAAATTAGAAGGGGTATCCTCATACATCTGAGCAAATAGTTTTAGGTAGCGTCGATACTTGTCGCGTGTTTTAAATACTCGTAATCCGTATGAGTCATTAATCAGCGGTTTAACCAAAGCATCAGATGTCTCATCAAAGCGTGCACTGCTATCAAAGCTATCATCTACTTGGTTCGCAATAGAACGAATCAACATAACAGCGCGATCAACATCTATAGGTTTTGCAATAAAGGCGGTCATACCAGCCTCCATAGCAGCACTTCGCTGCATAGGCGTTACACCGGCTGTTAGCGCTAGAACAGGAAGGTTCATTAGAGCCAAGTCGGCTCGAATGCGCCTTGTTGCCTCTAAACCATCCATCTCAGGCATTTGAACATCCATTAGAACAAGATCGATTACGTGATCGCCGCGTCGTAAAAAACGCAAAGCTTCTCGCCCGTTTTCAGCTAACCATACGGTTGCCCCCTCATCCTCAAACATCATTTTCGCGACATCAAGATTGATACGGTTGTCATCAACTACTAGTAAACTAAACCCCGTCAGGCGCTCCTCATTTGGTATGTTCGAGACAAGTTCGTTAGTGTCAGTATTTCGTACACGGACTAACTCTTGATAGAGCGATAGTGGGCCAACTGGAAAATGTAGGAAGAGATTAAGCCCTTTCATGCCAGGGTAGTTATTCTCGGATATCTCATCCGTATTGCTAACCAGCACCACTACAGGCCAGTTTTCATCCTTTAACTGGTAAATTGGCTTCAAAAGATGGTCCAAATCAGGCGCTAAGTAAGCATCCGAGTCGAGTATCAAGGTTGTATTTCGATTTTGAAGTGAGGGTTCAAGCACTATTTTTTCCACCCAGTCTTCAGCATGAATATTGCTGTGCACCTTAGCGCCAAATGAGGCAAGCGCCGCTTCAAGGCTGGTTCTCACCGACTTACTTTGATGAGCAATAAACACATCGCAATTATGCAGTGCGGCCAGACGGGTGGTCTCTATTGCTTGGCGATAGAGCGGCAGTTCAAATGAGAAGGTGCTCCCTCTATTAACCTCACTCTCAACATTGAGGCGGCCACCCATTAAACTAACGAGACGACTGGATATACTCAAGCCTAGGCCAGAACCACCGAAACGTCGGCTGATCGAAGCATCTGCTTGGGTAAAGGGGTCAAACAGCGCATTTTGTGCACCCGGCGCGATACCAATGCCGGTATCACTCACACTAAACTTAACTTTAATTTTGCTGCCATCTTGTTTTTGACAGCTTATGGTTAGACAGACTTCACCCTGTTCAGTGAATTTAATCGCGTTACTGCACAGGTTTACAAGAACCTGCTCGAGTCGCATGTAGTCACCAATGAGCGAACTAAACTCAAGGGGTGGCGGTACAACAATGAAGGCGAGCGATTTATCATTCGCTTGGCTTGAAACTAGAGTGGTGAGGTTGTCTAGCAGCTCCATTATCGAAAATGGACTCTGTTCTATATCAAGCTTGCCCGATTCAATCTTCGAGTAATCGAGTACATCATTAATAATCGCCAGCAGAGATTGAGCCGCACGATCTTGTTTGGCCACCAACTCGCGTGCACTCGCTTCTCGTATCTGTCGTTCAAGAAGGTGATTAATACCCAAGACGGCGTTGAGTGGTGTGCGAATCTCATGACTCATATTAGCTAAAAAATCACTTTTGACAGTGGCCGATAGCTCTGCCAACTCGCGGGCCTCTGATAGCTCTTGATTCAGAGCCTCTAACTCGACATTTGCCTCTGATGCTTTCTCGTAAGCAATGCGAAGCTCACGCTCTACCTTTACTTCGTCAGTTACATCCAACTGCGTACCGACAAGTGTTTGCGTCATACCATCAGGGTCTAGCTTAGTGGTTGCGATTATTCTGATCCATATCTCGTCTCCGTGCAGGTCTGTCGCACGCACAACCATATCAAGATGATCACCGTCGAGAATTGTTACCCTTATACGTCTTCGAATGCTCTCTTGGTAATCCTCGTCAATAAGATTCATCCACGAGCGAAAGTTCAAATCGAAATCGGTGCTCAGTCCATACTGTCTGTACATGCGCTCATCCCAGACCACTGAACCATCGCGAGTATCATACTCCCAAATACCTATATTCGAGGCGTCAACTGCCATATCAAGCCGCTGCGTCAATTGCAGCAACTCACGGCTAGCTTCATGATCTGCTGTCATGTCGCGAACGGCGCTGATAACCCGAACGTCCCCTGAAACCTCTACCGTATTAAGGGCCACCGAAACATGCATCTCGTGCCCATCTTTATGACAAGCAGTCAGTCGATTACGCGAGCTAACAGAGCGAGGTTTTGGATTCATGAGGTAATGGGCGCGCATCACGGGATGACTGTGGTGTATGCGGTCTGGGACCAACCTGTCAATTGACTGCCCGATTAACTCTTCAGGCTTGTACCCAAAAAGTGTCTCTGTGGCTTTGTTGACCTGAGTGATGATGCCGTTATTGTCGGTTAGCAGCGTTGCATCGGGTGCAGCCTCTAGCATTCTAAAAAACTGCCGTTCTCGAATTTCTGTTTCACGCATTGCATGACGCTTTAAATTAATCTGCCGGGCACCCCAAAACGAGAGACCGACTAACAACAGCCAGACAACTAGAAAAACAGGAACCAGAACGCGAATAAGGGATTGTAAACTTGCGGTAATCGCCGATTCAGGATGCGCGGCTATCAGCGTCCATTCGCTATTATTGTGCACGGTTACACCGTCGAAAAGATTGTTAAAGCGAATATCGGACTGAACTAATTTTCCAGTGAGTAAATACTCGCCTTCGGTTTTTCTCGTCAGCACCTCGGAGCTTAATGATTGCAAGGCGTTCCAAAACTCAGGATAACGATTTTGAACGAGTTCAGGAGCACGACTGGGGAACATGAATCCCCATTCTATATCTCTGCTCGGACCAATCAGCCAGTAACCCTCACTGTTCGAAAGCCAGATTTCCTGACCCCATGCAACACCTATATCGCGTAGCGCATTTAACATACGCTCGCCCTTATAATTGATGGTGACAATACCTTTTCTATTGCCCGCGATATCAACAAAAGGGGTTGCAAGCCTAAGGGTAGGTTTGAGCGGAATTTCGATAGTTCCACCCTCTACATTTAGATCAAAATCAGACAAATAGAGTGTGCGAGGATTAAGATCTAGCGCTTCCGTAACGTAGTAGCGATCGACTTTGGACTGTAACTGGTCGCTCACGACCAACCTTGGACTATCGTCAATATTGTTGATTCTAAGGCGTTCGTTGCCAAAATTATCAATCAGTCGCAGTTGATCGTATAAATCAATACGGCTTAGCATCAGATCACCCCATTGATCGCCAAGAAGTGTCCATTTAGACACATCAAAGCTTGCGCCGCTAAACGCTTGGGATAACAGGTCGGAGCGGCTAATATAAGCCAAGTCTCGCTCCGCTGCACCGATAAACTCACCAATCGTTCTGCGCGCTTGATCGAGTGCGACCTCTTGGCGAAACTCGAGTTGCTGCCTAATTTCGCCTTTTTCTGACTGATAAACGTAATTGTAGGCAACTATAAGAAGAACAGTAGCGAGCCCTGAAAGGACGAATCCCAAATAGCGTTCCGAAAAGGGAGCGGAAACAACTGACATATATCCCCTTAGTTCTCTTATATTTCCCCACAGCCAACCGGTTTCATTATTTAAATGAGTGACTAGCAGGCGTGCTACACAATAGATGCTCTTATTAATCGAGTCTAAATAAGTCTAAGGGCTCGTATTTTCCCAAGGCCTGTGTTTTCTCGGGGTATCGAAACCTGTGATACTTTAAACTCAGTATAAAAGTAGACTCAGCGGGCCATTTATGCCAATTTAAGCGCCATCTGAATCTAAAATGACAAGCAGCTCGCGCAGTTTGCCCCAATCAACAGGTTAGTGTAAGCGACCCTTCGCTACCCGCTTAGCCAACCAACTGTAGACCCTCGTTAACGGGTGCACCGCTGTGAAATCGAAACTCTGTATCCTGCGACTCGATTAATGTCCTTTCGATTTGCCTAACCTGTTCGATACGATTCGATATATCCTCTTTAGCAACAGCCTGTGCCAGTTCGATATAGTCTTGATAGTGACGACCTTCTGATCGCAATAGTGAACGGTAGAATTTTGCTAACTCATCATCTAGGAAAGGCGCCAAGGCCGCAAACCGCTCACATGAGCGTGCTTCAATAAAGGCGCCCACAATAAGGGTATCGACCAACCGACCCGGTTCATTTTTTCGCACCAACTGATGTAGCCCGCCCGCGTACCGTGACGAAGAAAGATTAGAGTAGCGCAAGCCGCGAGCCTGCATAATCGCGAGAACCTGCTCGAAGTGAATCAACTCTTCACGTGCCAAGCGTGACATTTTATTTAACAGTATCGGGTTATCGACATAACGGAACATAAGACTCATCGCCGTTGATGCCGCTTTTTTCTCGCACTGGGCATGATCAGTTAACAGCAATTCTAAATGAACAGGATCGCTGGCCATTTCAATCCACGACTGAGGCGTATCGCAACCCAAAAAAACTTTTATCTCATCTAAGGCTTGCACTGCGCTTCTCCTCTAATTATCAGAATTTCTAAGGCCCTGCGAATTATACCCTGCGAGAGCAATCCGATCATACGATAGTGTTGATCTAAGGCTGAGCTGATTGTCAGTTTAAAAAGAGTGCCTGACGGCCAGTTGCATCGCGGCAATACACCCAAATGTGCCCCGACTCAACAGTGATTGCGACATTAGTCGAAAAGCACGGCCAAAGTATAAAGCAGGAATCCTAGATGTGAGATTACTTTCATTACGCATCTGCGGTAATATATGTCCCGATTTTCATAACCGTTGGTATCCACAAGGATACCCGCTAGTTCCCCAAAAGGGTTCCGGCGCAGTGATTGATGAGGGCAATATCGTGCTTGAAGCTTACCGTAAACACGTAGAAGAACGCGCATTAGAAGGCGTTCCACCGAGACCACTTGATGCAGACCAGACAAGCGCTCTAGTTGAGCTGCTTAAAAACCCTCCTGCTGGCGAAGAGGCGTTTCTGTTAAACCTCATCACCGATCGCGTACCAGCCGGCGTAGATCAGGCTGCTTATGTAAAAGCGGGTTTCCTTGCTGCGGTTGCTAAAGGCGAAGCAAGCTCTCCTATTATTACCCCTATCGAAGCCGTTAGATTACTCGGCACTATGTTAGGCGGTTACAATATTCAACCGATGATCGATAGCCTTGATGATGCTGATCTTGCACCCGCTGCAGTAGCCGGTTTGTCACACACGCTGCTGATGTTCGATTCGTTCCATGATGTCAAAGATAAAATGGACGCTGGTAATCCGTTTGCTAAGCAGGTTGTTGAATCCTGGGCTAATGCTGAATGGTTTACGTCTAAACCTGAAGTCGCTGAAAAGATTACCGTTACCGTCTTTAAAGTGCCTGGTGAAACTAATACTGACGATTTGTCACCTGCGCCAGACGCATGGTCGCGTCCCGACATTCCTGTTCACGCCAATGCGATGCTGAAGATGGCTCGCGAGGGTATTGAACCCGAAATCCAGGGTGAAAAAGGGCCACTTGCTCAAATCGAAGCGGTAAAAGCAAAAGGCTTCCCTGTTGCTTACGTTGGTGATGTTGTCGGTACAGGCTCTTCACGCAAATCAGCTACCAACTCTGTACTTTGGTTCTTTGGTGACGATATTCCGTTCGTTCCAAACAAACGCGCGGGTGGTTACTGTTTCGGTTCTAAAATCGCACCGATTTTCTACAACACTATGGAAGATGCAGGCGCATTACCCATTGAGATGCCAGTAGAAAAACTCGAAATGGGTGATGTTATTGACGTCTACCCCTACCTTGGCAAGGTGTGTCGCCACGGTACTGAGGAAGTGATCAGTGAGTTTGAATTAAAAACACAAGTGTTGCTGGATGAAGTGCGCGCTGGCGGACGTATCCCACTGATCATCGGTCGTGGCCTTACTGACAAAGCTCGCGAAGCACTTGGACTAGGTGCTACTGATCTGTTCCGTAAACCACAACAACCGGTCGATACTGGCAAAGGCTTTACCCTTGCCCAGAAGATGGTTGGTAAAGCCTGTGGTTTAGAGGGCGTTCGTCCGGGCATGTACTGCGAACCTAAGATGACTACGGTCGGATCGCAAGATACTACAGGTCCTATGACACGTGATGAGTTGAAAGACCTTGCCTGCCTTGGCTTCTCTGCCGATCTTACGATGCAGTCATTCTGTCACACAGCCGCTTACCCAAAACCTGTTGACGTAACCACTCACCATACGCTTCCTGACTTCATTATGAACCGCGGTGGTGTTTCATTGCGCCCAGGTGACGGTGTTATTCACTCTTGGTTGAACCGTATGCTGCTACCCGACACAGTAGGAACGGGTGGTGACTCCCACACCCGTTTCCCGATCGGTATCTCATTCCCGGCTGGCTCAGGCCTGGTTGCATTTGCTGCAGCAACAGGCGTAATGCCTCTGGATATGCCTGAATCTGTACTGGTTCGCTTTAAGGGCAAACGCAATGAAGGTATCACCTTACGTGACCTTGTCCATGCAATCCCTTACTACGCGATCAAACAGGGTCATCTGACCGTCGCCAAAGCCGGCAAGAAGAACATTTTCTCGGGTCGCGTACTTGAGATTGAAGGACTCGATGACCTAACAGTTGAACAGGCATTCGAACTCTCTGATGCCTCAGCTGAGCGCTCAGCTGCAGGCTGTACTATTACAATGGGTGAGGCGTCAGTGGCTGAATACCTTCGCTCAAACATTGTTATGTTGAAGTGGATGATCGCTGAAGGCTATGGTGATGTACGTACAATCGATCGTCGTATCAAAGGAATGGAAGCCTGGTTGGCGAACCCCAGTCTGATGCGTGCCGATACTGACGCTGAATACGCTGCCGTCATAGAGATTGATCTTTCAGACATTAAAGAGCCAATTCTATGTGCGCCTAACGATCCTGATGATGCGCGTCTTCTATCTGAAGTTCAGGGTACGGAGATCGACGAGGTGTTCTTGGGTTCTTGTATGACTAACATCGGTCACTTCCGTGCCGCTGGTAAGCTACTGGAAGCCTCTGGCAAGTCAATTCCAACTCGGATGTGGATAGCACCGCCAACCAAGATGGATGCGGCCCAGCTAACCGATGAGGGTTACTACGGTATTTTCGGCAAAGCAGGCGCGCGTATGGAGATGCCAGGTTGTTCGCTTTGCATGGGTAACCAAGCACGTGTTGCAGCCAAGTCGACCGTTGTCTCTACCTCAACACGTAACTTCCCCAACCGCCTTGGCGATGGCGCAAACGTCTACCTTGCATCAGCCGAGTTAGCGGCTGTTGCTGCGCTTGAAGGTAAGTTGCCAAGTGTTGAAGAGTACATGGCCTATGCCAAGAAAATTGATAGTATGGCTAGCGATATCTATCGCTACCTGAACTTTGATCAAATGGATAACTACGTGGCAAAAGCAGCGACAGTGATCCCGATGGCAGAGATCAGCTAACACGCTCTGACCTACAGGCTGTAGGTTAAACATAAGCCCCGAGTACGCTCTAGTTAAACAGCTGCTCGGGGCTTTTTTATGCACAGTAAAAAAGGACTAGTTTTAGATCAACAATAACCTTAGGGTCAAAACAGCCCGACTTCGCTGTTAAGACTTACAAAATAACAACTCACTTTTAGAAATGAGCTATAACGCACTTTTAGCCAATAGATCAGGCGCAAACTCTTTACAGTACTCAGATACTATCTCGGTCATATCTGAATTCACCGGAAATCCAAGGGACTTGGCCCGATCCGTTATAAAGTCCGATGGCCATGAAGTTACAATCCTCGCAACGGCTTCATCAGGCACCGTTTTAACAAGCTGGCGTGCGCCTATCCCTGCTATCTGCTCTAAGGCATCTAACATCTGAGAAACCTGAACCGAAATACCCCGTAAGTTTATTGGGTTAAGATCACTAACATCTTCCCAAGGTAAAAACGCCGCATGGATTAAGCCCGCAACACTTATATCAGGGGAGGCTATCCAGACGCGCGTATCTTCGCTGACGGGCAAGCCTGCAGGCTTACCGTGAAGAGGCTCTCTAAGAATACTCGATAGAAATCCTGAGGCTGCTGCGTTTGGTTTACCGGGTCGTATTGTTACTGTTGGGAGACGCACAGACGTCGCTCGAAGAAACCCCTTTCGGGTGTAATCCGCTAACAGCAGTTCAGCTAGCGCTTTTTGAGCGCCATAACTTGACGAGGGCGTTGGTCGAAAATTTTCAGGTATAGGGTTTGCAAAGGGTGGGCCATAAACAGCAAGAGAAGAGGAAAATATTAATCTCGGCGACGTACCTAAACCACGAAGAGCCTCAGCTAGCGAACGTGTAAGGTCAAAATTGATACTATAACCAGTATCAAACTCCACCTCAGCTTGGCCAGATACAACGGCCGCTAAATGAAACACTAGATCAGGCTCAAAGGATGCGATCGCGTTCATAGAACTTGGCAACGAAAGATCTAATGCGCGTTTATCGGCTCTTTCAGGGCCCTGCGGTTTGATAATATCGACTAAGAGAAGCTCACAGGAACCCAGCGCTCCTTGATCAAGGGCGCGGGCAAGCTTGATACCCAGCATTCCCCCAGCGCCCAAAATAGCTATTCTCATGTTTAGCTCCCTAAAGGGTTGTTAGATTAAGATTTCAGCAAAGATGCGTTAGGACTCACAATAAAGTCAAGCTCAGGATTAAACCTTCGTTTTTATTGACCAAACAGGGGTTAGTAGGATCTGTTTTAAAAGGAATAGCTCATCCATAGATGAAACACCTTACTGCTTCGAACAAGCCATTTACGTAGCTTAAAGCTAACGAAATAGACGGGATTATGGCGGTTCTGTAGGGCGTGATGAAAAACTTATCCACAGGCTACTTTTATGAACAGAAAATGTGGATAGATTTGTTAGTAGTTTTTGGATGATTGGCGCAAAGCTAGTAATTACAAGGGTTTGAGCGGATTGGTTCAAAAATCACCAAAAACAATAAATTCTTTATAATCAATAACTTATTAATGTCAACACAGAGTTATACAAAAACATGAGGAAAAGTTAAATTTTTTATAACCCGTCATTAATTCTGTGTAGAACTAAAAAAAGCAACTCATAAAGTTGCTCTTTTTGAAGGTTTTAGGATTGCAAATCAGCAAAAAAACCGTTTAGGCTGAAGGTCTAAGTTAAAGCACCTCGTCGCTTAGCTAGGGAAGTTCAATTTCGACATGACCTACAGGTCGACAACTGCAGGCAAGAATCTCATCGTCTGCAAGGTCAACCAGAATGTCCTGCACCTCTTCTACCTCTCCGTCAATAAGACGCACCTTACAAATGCCGCAGTATCCCCCACGGCAGTTGTACTGGGCAGGAATCGATTGCGCCTCTAGTGCATCAAGTAACGAGAACTCGTACTGATAATAGAAGGTGTGATGGTTGTTCACTTTTATGCGCGGGATACCCGACATCAATTCTACCTATTAAAGCGCGAAATCTTCGAAATCTTCTTGCTCCACATCGTTGTCGATCTGCCCTACTAGGTAAGAGCTGATCTCTGACTCCTGTGGTGCAACCTGAACGTTATCACTAACGAGCCATGAGTTCATCCAGGGTAGCGGGTTCTGACGAACAGGGAAGAGCTCATCAAGGCCTATAGCTTTCATGCGCACGTTGGTGATGTACTCGACATAATCACCCAGTATACGGGCATTTAGACCGATCATAGAGCCTTGGCTAAAGAGGTACTGTGCCCACTCTTTCTCTTGTTCAGCCGCTTCACGAAAGAGTTCAACAACCTGCGGCAGGCAATCGATGGCAATCTGCTTGAAGTCTGGATCATCACGCCCCGACTGCATGATGTTAATCATGTGCTGGGTGCCCGTTAAGTGCAGCGCTTCGTCACGTGCAATCAAACGGATAATCTTAGCGTTACCTTCCATCAGAGCCCGCTCGGCAAAAGCAAAAGAACAGGCAAAGCTGACGTAGAAACGAATCGCTTCGAGTACGTTTACAGAGACAAGCGTCAAATACAACTTGGTCTTAAGGTTGTAAGCGCTGATATCAAAGGTTTTGCCATCGATTGTGTGAACACCCATACCATGTACCGTATGAATATTAACCAACTCAATCAGCTCATCATATAGACGTGTAACCGACTCAGCCCGACGAACAATCTCTGGATTTGTGACAATCTGATCAAACACAACTGACGGCTCAGGCACAATATTTCGAATAATGTGCGTGTAAGAGCGGCTGTGGATCGTCTCTGAAAATGCCCAGGTTTCAAACCATGTTTCCAACTCAGGCAGAGAGGTAATTGGCAAAAACGCAATATTTGGCGAACGGCCTTGAACAGAGTCGAGCAATGTCTGGTACTTGAGATTAGACAAAAATATGTGCTTCTCATGCTCAGGAAGGGCCATAAAATCTTTGCGGTCAGTACTTAGGTCGACCTCTTCAGGACGCCAGAAGAACGAGAGCTGCTTCTCAATCAACTTCTCAAATATTGGATACTTCTGACGGTCGTAACGCGCAACGTTAACACTGCGTCCAAAAAACATGGGCTCAAGCGTCGCATCATGTGAACTTGCACTAAAGGTAGAGTAAGACATAGGCCTCGTACCGCTCCAAATTATTTATTATCTTAGATACGCGAGTCGGCCTGTGACCGACTTGCAACACTATCATTATTTACAGTTTACAAGCACCGCCTTCACATCCGGCATCGTCTTGCTGATCTGTCGCACCGTCACGTGTGTTGTGGTAGTACAGCGTCTTTAGGCCATACTTGTAAGCGGTCAATAGATCTTTCATTAACTGTTTCATCGGCACTTTGTCGCCGGTAAACTTAGTCGGGTCGTAATTTGTGTTAGCTGAGATCGCTTGATCGACAAACTTCTGCATAATGCCGACTAGCTGCAAGTAACCTTCGTTATTTGGAATACTCCAGAGCAACTCATAGCTTTGCTTTAATTTAAGGAACTCAGGCACGATCTGCTTCATGATGCCGTCCTTACTGGATTTAACCGAGACAAAGCCACGTGGCGGTTCAATTCCGTTGGTCGAGTTTGTAATCTGCGATGAGGTCTCACAGGGCATTAAAGCCGTTAATGTTGAGTTACGCAGACCAAACTCACGAATATCCTCGCGCAACGTCTCCCAGAAGTAGTGCAAGGGCTCATCACAAAACTCATCCACTTCACGCTTGTAGGTGTCAATCGGTAGCACACCTTTAGCGTAGGTTGTCTCGTTAAACTTAGGACAGGGCCCTAACTCTTTGGCTAGCACGTTAGATGCTTTGAGTAGGTAATACTGAATAGCTTCAAAGGTGCGGTGTACCAGTCCGTTTGCCGATCCGTCTGAATAACGAACACCGTTTTTAGCTAGGTAGTACGCTAGATTGGTTACGCCCACGCCCAGGGTGCGACGCCCCATGGTGGCATTCCAAGCAGCTGCGACTGGGTAGTCTTGATAATCCAGCAGGCTATCAAGCGCGCGAACAATCAGATCTGAAAGATTCTCTAGCTCATCCAGATTGGTTAAAGCACCAAGGTTGAATGCTGACAGGGTGCAAAGTGCAATCTCACCCTCTTTGTCATTAATGTCGTTTAGAGGCTTGGTTGGTAGTGCAATCTCTAGACAGAGGTTTGACTGTTTAACCGGCGCAACCTTAGGATCGAATGGGCTATGTGTATTGCAGTGATCTACATTCTGTATATAGATACGACCAGTCTGCGCGCGCTCTGCGGCCAGAACGCCGAATAATTCAACCGCTTTGATCGTCTTCTTACGGATGCTCGGATCTTGCTCATATTGAGTGTAGAGCGACTCAAATAGCTCTTGGTCAGCAAAAAACGCCTCATACAGCCCTGGAACTTCATGTGGACTGAACAGTGTAATGTTCTGGCCTTTAATAAGGCGTTGATACATTAAGCGGTTAAGCTGAACACCGTAGTCTAGGTGACGGACACGATTCTCTTCTACCCCGCGGTTATTTTTGAGCACCAGTAGTGATTCGACTTCAAGATGCCAAAGAGGGTAGAACAGGGTCGCAGCACCGCCACGAACGCCGCCCTGCGAACAGGATTTCACAGCCGTTTGGAAGTGTTTATAAAACGGAATGCACCCTGTATGGAAGGCTTCACCATTTCTAATTGGGCTGCCTAACGCACGAATACGGCCGGCGTTTATACCTATGCCTGCACGCTGTGAAACGTACTTAACAATGGCAGAGGATGTAGCGTTTATAGAGTCTAGGCTGTCCCCTGTCTCTATCAGGACGCAGGAGCTAAACTGACGAGTTGGCGTACGTACACCGGCCATGATAGGCGTCGGCAATGACAACTTAAATTCTGAACAGGCATCATAGAAACGTTTTACGTAGTCAAGACGAGTCGCTTGAGGGTATTTAGAAAATAGACAAGCAGCGACCAACATATATAACTGCTGCGGGCTTTCGTAAATAGCCCCGCTTACACGGTTCTGTAGTAGGTATTTACCTTCAAGCTGCTTTACGGCCGCATAACTAAAGCTCATATCACGATCGTGGTTAAGATAGGCGTTAAGCTCGTTGAACTCAGCTTCGGTGTAATCTTCGACAAGGTGTTTATCGTAGCGACCATCAGCGACCATCTTCTGTACATGACTGAACAGGTGTGGCGGCTCATAACTACCGAAGGCCTTCTTACGCAAGTGGAACACTGCAAGTCTAGCGGCTAGATATTGATAATCAGGCGCTTCTTCAGAGATAAGGTCAGCGGCAGATTTGATTAGGGTTTCATGTATATCTGTGGTGCTGATCCCTTCGAAGAACTGGAGGTGTGAACTGAGCTCAACTTGTGACACGGACACCGTATCCAAGTCAGTTGCTGCCCACATCAGTACTTTGTGGATCTTCTCCAGATCGATCGGTTCTTTACGACCGTCGCGTTTGGTAACCATCAGATCTTGTTGCATCGCCCTGACCTTTTTTAAACGTGTAATAAATAAGCACTTGGTTGCACCGAGCTAGTGGGTACTAACCCTCTAGACCAACGGATGTCGCAATTGTCGTCTTAATGTCTATTTTATGCACAAAACACAACATATAGTGTTACNTCATGCNNTGGACACACAATATAGTGATATGGGTGTTAATTTCAATACTTGTATTTTGTCGCTAGGAGTGATCCGAAACCAGGAGGTATTCACAGGTCCCGTAATAGCGGGGTTTTCAACTATTTAGATGTGATAAGAGACTAAATGAAAAAAATTTATCGAACTTTATCTTTCGATAGCACAAGATTAATTAGGAGATTAACTCGATCAAGGAAGCGGCTCTATTATGTAACATCTTCAGTGTTAAAAGGGAGCTTTATGGTGAACCGTGTACCCTCTCCTTCTGTAGACTCGACGCTGATATCTCCGCCGTGATCATTGATAATTCCATAAGCAATCGACATGCCCATNCCTGTCCCCTTGCCGACTGGCTTGGTGGTAAAAAAGGGTACAAACATCTGCTCTTTGACCGTATGGGACATGCCACAACCGTTGTCGGATATCTCTATAAAGACAAAACGATCATCGGCACGCGTTGAGATATTAATCTTTGCACCCTCTTTACCCTCAAGTGCATGTGCAGCATTTACTAAAAGGTTTAAAAACACCTGATTGAGCTCGGAGAGATTACACACAACGAGCGGCAGTGGCTGAAGATTCTTTTGCACGTCTATATCGACACGAAACTGTGAATTAAGCAGCTTTAAGGTTGACTCTAAGCCACTGACCACGTTAGCAGGCTCTCGCTCAAGCGTATGACTACGGGCAAAGATCCTAAGGTTACTGACGATTTCACGCACACGCTCAAGTCCATCGCGCGTATCTCGAATGATATCGGGCAACTCCTCAGCAAAAAACTCAAGATCGTGTTCATCTATATGCGCCGTTATCTTTGCATTTAGCTCTACGCGTTCTTCATCGGTCATAGTAAAGGAGGAGCGCAGTAGATCAACTAACTGCTGATAAGGAACTAGATAGCCTGCTAGTGACTCAAGATTAGCATTGATGAAGGCCATCGGATTATTAATCTCATGCGCAATACCAGCCGCAAGCGTACCTAATGTGGCTAGCTTCTCGTTTTGCACTAATACTCGCTGTTGATCTTTTAGCTGTTGAAAAGAGACCTCAAGCTTCTGATTCTTGATGTAGAGCTCTCTCGCTATGCGTTCAACCGCTTGTTCGGCCGCTTGACGTGCGACTTGCTCGCGCTCATAGGCACGACGGTAAAGAGTGGCTTCATCAGACATCTGTCAGCTTGACCCTTAGCTCACAATGGTCTGAACCTGTGTGCATGCAGACAGGGTGTTCAATCTTGATTGTGCGGCCGTAGCGTTCTGCAGCACCGTACACAAGACCTTCCGCCAAAATACAGAGCTTGCGAGGAGAGCTGTACTTCATTCTAAGTTCGTTCTCACCGATACGCTCACATGAAATAGTCGGCAGGAGCGTCTCGGTCATGAGTTTTCTTACTTCTATATGTATGACGGAGTCTATTGTCTCTAAAAAGGAAAACAGATCGTCGACGCTATCAATAAATACTGGATAACGACGTGCTAATTGACCAAACATGTAGACACCGAAAGCGCCAATGACCTCCTCAGCGGGGGTATCGAGTGCCTCAACGATAACCCCTACTAAATTAAACAACTCCTGATCATCATAAGTTGCTACGGCCGTGTATCCACCTTCTAAACCGGCTTTATCGAGCACATTCTGCCAAAGCGCTAGTCCACCTTTTGCGGTCACCATATCCTCAAGGATATTAAAAACTACACCTTTCATTGGGTATCCTTATTATCTGTGACGCGTTCAACTCTGAGGTCGAATCTATCAAAAAGGGTTAAAAAACAGGCCTCGCCATGTTGGCGAAGAAGTTTACAGAATGCCAAACCCATCTGCTCATCGCTGAACGGACCCAGTATTACTCTGTACAGTTTAGTACCATCGCGCTCGATTGCACGAACGATAGGCACCCGACTTTCGAATACAATTGGATATTGGGATTTAAGGTTATTTACAAGGCTGCTCGCGCTTTCAGGCTTCTTAAATGCACCTAACTGCAAGCCAACGCTTGGCTCCATTCGCTCAATACGTTCACGCTTATGTTTATCAGTTTTTGCCTGCGCCGACCCATGCACTGGTGGCTCAACATCCGTTGTGCCTACTTGACTCGTTTCAGAGCCCGATGAGGGGACCGAGCGAGTGAGGCCGGCACACCCTTGCAGTAAACTAAAGGCAATTAAAAGAATGATTAGGTCAACTCTACACTGCGACATTTGTAACACTATCTACATTTATTCACAGCATAATCGCACAGAACCTAGCCTGCTCCAAGCTCGAAACGAGGTGGGCTGGACGTCAATCGATAACCAGATCGAAAAAATAGGCAGGCGTTTGGACTAATTTAAGACTACAAAGAAAACTGTTCTTGCACGCTGAATTTGCAGTAGTAGTTCTCCACGTCGTCCATCTAGCATCTGTCTTAGATCACTTAAATTGCTAATACGTTGGCGGTTAACGCTGAGTAGGCGGTCGTCAACTCTTAAACCTGCAAGCGCTGCACGTGAATCCGGTGTTATATCAACAACAACAACCCCACGACCGTCAGTGGCGTTATCAAAGTTCACTCCAGTAAGCTTCGGATGAAGCTCGTCAGTGGTCGATGATTGGTTACTGACCTTATAACTCACCCCAATATTTAACTGCAGTGGTTTACCTTCTCGCAAGATCGCAACATCCATAACGCTGCCCTGGGGGGCAAAGGCGATACGGTTACGCAACTGTTGAATATCAGGCGTCAACTTACCATCTATACTTAAAATAATATCGCCCGCTTTTAAACCACCCAGTTCGGCTGGAGAGCCCGGCGAGACACCCGTTACAAGCACACCGGATTCACCATTTTGCATCTTAAAAGCGCGTTGTAAATCGGGTGTAATGGCCTGAATTGAAATACCGATTTGACCGCGAGTAACACTTCCCTCCTCGAGTATCTGGTTAGCCACCTGGCGCATCATATTGGTTGGTATGGCAAAGCCAATACCTACATTACCACCACCCGGTGCAATGATAGCGGTGTTGATTCCAACAAGGTCGCCATTAAGGTCCACAAGCGCGCCACCGGAGTTGCCCGGATTAATGGAGGCGTCTGTCTGTATAAAGTTTTCGTAACCTTCGATCCCCAAACCCGAGCGCCCTAGAGCGCTAACGACGCCGGTGGTGATCGTTTGTCCAAGTCCAAAAGGGTTACCGATAGCAATAACAAAATCACCAACCCGCACACCTTCAGAGTCTCGCAGTTTTAACTGGGTTAACGCCTGCGCATCAATATCAAGAACTGCAATATCAACTTCAGGGTCGGCTCCAATCAGTGTAGCCTCGTAACGTCTCCCATCGGTAAGCGAAATTTGAATTTCATCAGCGCCCTGCACTACATGGAAATTAGTAATAATGGTGCCTTGCACTGCATCCACAATGACACCTGAACCGGCAGANTTCTGCTGACGTCGCTGCTGTGGCCTGANCTGTTGCTGCGGTATATCAAAAAAACGTTGAAAGAAAGGATCGTTCAGTAGCGGGTTTACACCCACGCGTCGGGTCGAGAAGGTAGAAATATTGACCACCGCCGGATTGACTCGCTCTAACATGGGAGCAAGTGAAGGAAGCTCTCTGCCTTGGGAGTCAGCTAAGGGCAATGCAGCAAAGCTATGAAAAGAAGACAAGGATGCCACAAGGGCTAAGACCAATCGAATTCGTGAAACCATCTCAAAACCTCTGATAAAACTTCAACATCAAAACCCCTGTATAGATTGTAGTCGACTGGAGTTAAATCAAGCCGCTGTTAGGCGAAGGGTTTATGTGGAAAATTGAAATTTCTACGGACGAGGGGATCACTTAGCTCACCCGTGGGAAAGCCTGTAGGCACGAGATGGGTGAACAGATCTCAGTTGTTTAAGATTGAATCTGTTCCTGTCCATATAGCGCATTAGATCACAGAAAGCTTAGCCAATAACTCAGAAACCAGAGGCAAGTTTAATGATCTTAGTACGTAGTGGCGTGATGGAGCCGCCGATAGCCAGTATCAGGTTACGACCTACTTTTAACGGTAAGAATCTATTACTGAAACCACGGTAGAAAAGATCGAGGGTTTGAATCATCAATAGATTTGCACTGCGCCGCTCTTTTTCGTAAGCAGCTAGGGCCTCTGTTGATTCAATTCGCAGCCCCATCGCCTTCGCACTGCGCAGCGATGCGAGCAACGCCTGAACATCTTGAAATCCAAGATTAACGCCCTGTCCTGCCAACGGATTGACCTGATGGGCGGCATCGCCAGCTAAAACAACGCCAGGTTTAAAGTAGCTCAGTGCATGAAGGCGTCGCAGCGGGAAGGCAGCACGCGCATCTATGGAGAGGATTTCACCGACTCGTTTTGGGAAACTCGCGTAGATCGCATCACGCAGATCTGTATCCGATAAACTCAGTAGCTGATCGATCCTCGTTGGCGAGTCATACCAGACCAACGATGCTCTATTGCCGGGCAACGGCAGCAAAGCATGAGGACCGCTGGGGGTAAACTGCTGCCATGTAATATCCTGCTGAGCCTGAGCAGTTGTCACATTAATAACCATCGCTTTTTGCGCATAGTCCCACTGATGCACTGCAAGTGCGGCCGCCTGTCTAACCATGGAGTTGCCACCATCTGCTGCCACTAACAGGCGTGCAACCAAGGTTTGCTGGTTCGCAAGTTCAACCAGACTCGCACCAGGGGAGTAGTCCACAGACGCGACCTGCTCAGCGATAATGTCAACATCCGTCTGTTGTAAGCGTTCAATAAGGGCACGCTGTATCAAACGGTTTTCGACTATATAGCCCAGCTGTTCAAGTCCCAGCTCTGCGGCGCTAAACTCGGTTGCCATTTGCTGAGCAAGTCTAGCTTTAAGACCCGTTTCATCTTCATCAAGCTCCCATACACGCATCCGTGCATAGGGCGCTGCACGCCAACTCAGAACCGTCTGCCACACACCGAGTTCTTCAAGGAGAGCGACAGATGCTGGACTGAGTGCAGAAACGCGAAGATCGATTGGTTGATCGACTTCAAACGGCTTAGGTAACTGATGCTCTATTAAACCAACACGTTGTCCCGTGTTGGCCAAACCCAGAGCGATGGCGGCACCAACCATACCGCCACCGACAACTAGAACATCATACTGCTGCGCCATCATACTTACTCAATGGGTCCGTTTAAGTGGTTTACATCTGAATCACTGAGCACTTAGAAGCTCAAGCCCGCCCATGTACGCTTGCAATACCTTGGGTATACGCACGCTACCATCAGCATTTTGGTAGTTCTCAAGCACTGCCACCAACGTGCGGCCAACGGCAAGACCCGAGCCATTAAGCGTATGAACTAACTCTGGCTTTGTGGTTTCAGGATTTCGCCAGCGTGCCATCATTCTACGCGCTTGATAATCGGTCATATTCGATACTGATGAGATTTCGCGGTACTGCTGCTGGCCGGGAAGCCAGACTTCAATATCGTAGGTTTTTGCCGCTGAGAACCCGAGATCACCGCCGCAGAGGTTTACCACACGGTACGGCAGTTCCAGTTTCTCCAGTATCGCCTGAGCATGACCCAGCATCGCTTCAAGGGCATCCCAAGAACGGCTTGGTTCGACGATCTGAACCATCTCAACCTTCTCAAACTGGTGCTGACGTATCATGCCGCGTGTATCACGTCCGGCGGAGCCCGCTTCTGATCTAAAACAGGGGCTATGGCAGGCGTATTTAATTGGCAGGCGCGCTGCATCCACAATCGTATCGCGAACAAGATTTGTGACGGGTACTTCGGCGGTTGGTATCAAGTAGTAGTGGCGCTCACCGAAGGGCACTTTAAATAGATCTTCTTCAAACTTTGGTAACTGACCTGTACCGATTAGCGAATCGCTGTTCACCATAAAAGGCACGTTGATTTCGGTATAACCGTGCTCATCACACTGGGTATCTAACATAAACTGTGCCAGTGCACGGTGCAGCTTGGCCATGTTGCCACTCATGACAGCAAAACGAGAGCCTGTTAATTTAGCCGCCGTCTCGAAATCAAGCCCACCAATAGCCTCGCCCAAACTGACATGGTCTTGCGGCTTGAAACTAAACTCAGCCGGTGTACCCCAACGACGAACTTCGACGTTATCATCTTCACTGCTACCCTCTGGGACAGAGTCATGCGCAAGGTTAGGCGTACTCAACAAAATTTGATCCAGTTGGTCTTGCAACTGATTAAGGCGCTCTTTCGCAGCGTCTAGTTGCTCGCCTAACGCACCAACTTCAGCTAACAAAGGGGCTATATCAGCACCCGAGGCTTTAGCCTTGCCGATGGATTTTGAACGTGCATTGCGCTCCTGTTGCAGGCGCTCAGTATCAATCTGAACCTCTTTACGCTCGGCCTCTAGTGCGTTGTAAGACTCGAGTGGAAACTCATAGCCTTTTTTAGTGAGTAGATCGGCAATCGCTTGGGGGTTCTCGCGAACAAGACGTGGGTCTAACATCGGTTCAAACTATCCTTAAAAAGATTAAAGCAGTCGCGTAAGACTGACCGCGAGGGCCAGTACTGCAATGCACAAAACAACGCTTAATATTACATAAAAGAGAGCAGCGATAACATGGCCTTCATTAATCATCGCTAGCGTTTCCAGTGAAAAGGTCGAGAAGGTGGTAAAGGCACCAAGAAAACCGGTCATCAACAAAGGTCTCATCTCGGGCGGTAATCTTGCCTTCTCTAGGATTAATACAAACAGCACACCCATAAAAAAAGAGCCCAGTAGGTTAGCGCTGAGTGTCCCCCATGGAATTCTAGACTCAGCCGAGTTTAACCAACCGCTTAGCCAATAGCGTGCCAGTGCGCCCAATGCGCCCCCTAAGGCCACACTTAAAATATGAATCATCCCTAATCCCCTTTGGTGTAACGCTGCTCGATACTTTGAGCATCCGCGTCTTTGAGCCTGTCGAGTTTCTCTTTGAGTTTAATCTCTAACCCCCGACTCGCTGGCTGATAATAGACCCGCTGACGAATAGCCTCCGGCAGATAGACCTCGCCCGCAGCGTAGGCATTAGGTTCATCATGTGCATAGCGATACCCTGCACCCATACCCTGCTCACGCATCAGCGCAGTCGGTGCATTGCGTAAATGCATAGGCACTTCAAAGCTAGGGTCCTTGGCGACATCCTGACGGCACTTATTGTAGGCGCTATAGAGCGCGTTACTCTTAGGGGCTAACGCACAGTAGACTGCCGCCTGCGCTATTGCACGCTCACCCTCTGCAGGTCCAACGCGTTCAAATGCATCCCAAGCTGCCAGCACGATTTGCATGGCACGGGGGTCTGCATTGCCTATATCCTCAGAGGCGATTGCCACCAGTCGACGGGCTATATAGAGCGGATCACACCCCGCATCCAACATGCGGCAACACCAATAGAGTGCACCATCAGCGCTTGAGCCTCTAACTGATTTGTGAAACGCTGAAATCTGATCGTAAAAGAGATCGCCACCCTTATCGTATCGCCTTGCACCAGCGCCAAGTAGCTCGGTGAGTTCGCGTGCTGCAACATACTCCTTACCCTCATGCGATTGTGCTAAGTCAACAGCAATCTCGAGCAGGTTGAGCGCACGTCGACCGTCACCATCAGCGGCACGCGCCAGCGACTCTAGTACACC
>JGI26082J51739_10000414_pt1 | contig 26820 bp, 19 predicted proteins | sample SaaInl5LU_22_DNA_FD_51739 | JGI IMG/M metagenome (IMG submission 51739)
CGGAAATCGAGTGCGCTTTGGTGCAATTTTAGGCGACTGGGTTGTACATCTTGCCGGTCAGCTAGGGCCTAACNCCATNACCACAAGAATACTGGCCAAAGATCAACGTATTGAAGTGCAGTTCGACCCGATGGATTCGCTTTTGGCGCAAAGACTCTTGCAGCAAATACTTCAACACTGGTCGCAAGGTCACCAACGTGCACTTCCGATATTGCCAGACATCGCAACCGCATTCCTACTTGCAACTGATTTAGAAAAGGCACAAAGCTTGGCTTTAAACGCACATTCGAGCGCGCTTGAACATGACAAAGGGTATTTAATGTCGGCTTATCCAACCTATGAATCATTGAGCTGTTCTGGCGAATTTCAGCAGCTATCGTACGACTTATATCAGCCTCTAATACTCGCTAAGACGGGTAAGCTGGAGGCCGAAACGCGATGAAACGCCTTGATGTGCTGCGCCATCCCTTAAAGGGAAGCTCGCTTATTGAAGCGAGCGCCGGCACAGGTAAAACCTTCACAATTGCTCTTTTATATGTGCGTTTGGTTCTTGGTCATGGGCAGGATGAAGCACTAGCTGAGGGTGTTTTACCGCCTAATCTTTTAGTCGTTACCTTTACAGAAGCCGCGACTAAAGAGTTGCGTGAACGCATACGTCAGCGTCTGGCTGAGGCGGCCGATGTATTTGCAGATTCTATTTCTGAAAACTCGCAAAATGCGTTGCTATTTGCGATGCGAAATGATTATCAAAAAATAGACTGGCCGGCTAAAAGAAAACAACTATTGCAAGCGATAGAGTGGATGGATGAGGCAGCTGTCTCGACCATTCACAGTTGGTGTTATCGTATGTTGAGTGAGCATGCGTTCGACAGTGGTAACCTGTTTGATATAGAGCTAGTCGCTGATGAAGACCCGCTATTTCAGCAAGTTGTGCGCGATTATTGGCGCAGTCAGGTCTATCCACTGCACGCCTCTGATGCTCGGGCGCTTGTTGCGCTGTTTAAAACTCCTAGTGATTTAGCTAAATCGATAAGGGGCCTGCTGGATAAAATTGAACTAATCGATACGCCTTTCAGCTCACTTGATGAACTTTTTAAGCGTGCTGCGCACGCGCATAAAGCGCATCTTGATGCAGTGGCTGAACGTATTGATCTGTTGAAACAGTTAGATTGGAGCACCCTTGCGCAACAGATGAAAGAACTGCTTGAACGGCACGCAAAAGCACTGGATCTGAACCGAAAAAAATCAACTATGTTAAAAGCCTGGGCTGCGATAGCCGATTGGCAATCGAGTGATCTGTTACTGCCGCTAGGACTGAAACAAAAGGGGCTTGAAAACCATCGGCCNCACGCGTTTCTNAACCACATAAACGAGAAACTCAGTGGGGAGAATCTAGCCCAGGCATTAACCCTAATGGAGTCCTTCACGCCTATACTGNATGCTATTGAGTCAATATACGAAGTGGCTGAGTGTGCAGAGCAGTGGCAAGATCCCCGACGAGGAGATCTCCTTAGCCATGCGGCTATATGGGTTAATAATCGTTTGCAGCGGGAGAAAGGGCAGCGAGTTGAGATGGGGTTCAATGACCTGCTGGCCCGTCTCAATAACGCGTTAAGCGGTGAACGCGCTGATGCCTTAGCCAGAAAACTTCGTACTCAGTTCCCCGTTGCATTAATAGATGAGTTTCAGGATACCGATCAGGTGCAGTACAGCATCTTTGAACGCATCTACGCTGTAAGCGATAACGACCCATCCTCCTGTTTTTTAATGATCGGTGATCCTAAACAGGCGATATACGGATTCCGAGGTGGCGACATTCACACCTATATGCGAGCTAGAGCGGAGGTGGGCGAGCGCAACTATACCTTGGATACCAATTTTCGTTCGCACCAGAATATGGTGGCAGCGGTTAATCGTCTGTTTGAAGAGGGCGAACGTCTTAGTGCTTTTGGTGCCTTTAGTGTTGGATCCTCAAGCGAATTTGATTCGCCTGATATCTCAAGATCAGAGAGTTTATCGCGGTTACCCTTTTGGCCGGTTAAAGCACAAGGCACTGAGCGAGCGTTCGTCATTGATGGGGTGGCAACGACTAACCTGAATATTCGAACGCTCGACACCTGCGATAAGAAAGGCGATTTCAAAGCGGCATCGGGTCTTGAACGTGACCGCATAGCAGCGAGTTTTGCATCTGAAATTGTAGCGCTCTTAAAGCTGGGGCAAGGCAAGCGCGCAGGATTTCAATCATTAAAAGAGCCTAGCGATATTAACTTCTTATCGCCGAGCGACCTTGCGATACTGGTCAATAACTTTCAGGAGGCACAGGCAATTCGGGAGGCTCTGGCTCAGCGCGGTGTAAAGAGTGTGTTTCTCTCCGATCGCGACTCAGTACTTCAATCGGCTGTTGCTGTACAGATGCTGCACTGGATTCGAGCATTTAACGAGCCTCAGCAGGTGAACTATTTACGTGCGGCGCTAGCCACGCCTGTTTTGGGCTACGACTGGCAGGCATTAGATTCACTGGTGAACGATGAGCTGATGTTGGAACGGGAGATCGAACGATTTTTTAACTACAAACAGCTCTGGGAACGCCAAGGTATATTGCCAGCCATTAGAGCTTTTTTGCTGCAAGAGGATCTTCCAGCCCGTCTGCTTGCCAAGACAAATGGCGAACGTGACCTTACCGATATTCTTCATATTGCTGAAATCCTGCAAGAGGAGGCAGTGCGGCTCGATGGGGAGTTTGCACTGATACACTTCTACAAAAATATACTGCAAGCGCAGAGCGAAAACATGCAGCAGCGCAGCCTTCGTCTGGAGAGTGATGCAAAGCTGGTACAGGTCATTACCATTCACAAATCTAAAGGTCTTGAGTATCCATTGGTATTTATACCCTTTGGTACAGCCTTACCCTATTACTGGAATAAGTCTGAATATCTTAGCTACCGTGATGACAAGGGCGAAGCTTGCCTTGCGCTTAATCCGAATGAGGATTTGCGCGCTTTAGCCGATAGAGAGCGTTTAAGTGAGGATGTACGCAAACTCTACGTTGCATTGACGCGTGCTCGTTATGCCACCTGGCTGGGTTCAGCTACCGTGAAAGATTGGCACATGAGTGCGCTCGCCTACCTTTTTGGCGGTGAGCGTTTAGCGGGTAAACCGTTCAGTGAGGTGCTGACCTCATTTTCTTCATGCCTAGACGCTATTGATATAGAGCCATTTAGAGACAGTGAGTCACAAGTCTACAAAGCTGATGAGCCCCCTTCTTTAGGTAGCGCACTGAAAGCAAGCCGTGATCTACGCTCTAACTGGTGGATTGCAAGTTACTCGCGTATTGCTTATCTCGACACTTACAGCCTCGACTCGGATCAGTCTAATGTGAGTGCTCAAATTGATGATGCAAGACGCTTTAATACCCAAGAAGAGCCCGATGACAATGAACTCAATGGCGCATCAGATGTAGCTCTAAACGCTGGTGCTATAGGCGCTCTGGCCGATTCAGGTCCCGAGATAGACCGTATAAACTATCACGCATTTCCTCGAGGCGCAGTAGCGGGTGACTTACTTCACAACTTGTTGGAGTGGTGTACCGAGCAGAGTTTCGCTGACGTTCTAAAGGATCCTTCTGAGCTTGAAGCGTTGATAGAAAAGCGGACACAACCTCGTGGTTGGAGCTCACATAACAGAATGCTGTTGCACTGGGTACTGGATATATTACAGACACCCTTTGAGCTTCCTGATGACCAGATGATTCGTCTTGCTGATCTGACTCAGGTAAAAGCGGAGATGGAGTTTTGGTTTGAGAGCCACCATCTATCAGTTGCCGCGCTGGATAGACTGGTGAGCGAGCAAAGTTTAGCGGGAGCCCGTCGTCCACAGGCTCAGGATGTTGAGTTTAATGGCATGTTAAAAGGGTTTATCGACCTCATATTTGAATACCGCGGTCGTTATTACATTTTGGACTACAAATCGACTAGCCTGGGAACAGAGGACGCCGATTACACCCTGCCCAATATGACTCAGATGATGCTGAAAAAGCGTTACGACATGCAGTATTTGATCTATTTGCTAGCCTTGCATCGCCTGTTACGCCAACGAATAGAGGATTATGACTACGATCAACATATAGGGGGGGCTGTTTATCTGTTTATTAGAGGGGTCAAATCGCCCTCGGCGGGCGCTTTTTTTGATAAGCCCAAACGTGAGCTGATAGAAGCGATGGATCTGTTGTTTAAGGGGGGTGACGTAAATACCTACAATCCTGACTCTGTGTCAAATAATGCGGAGGGGATAGATGAGTAATCCACGCCAAATGGATCTCCTAACAGCCCAGGCTAATGAGTCGGTGCTTGAATCACCAGACGCTTATAGGCAGGTCGCCCAGTCTTGGCTAGATGCGGGTTGGATTCGTGAGTTGGATCTCTATTTTGTGGATACGCTGATCGAGTTGTCGAATGAAGCCGCTATTCCAGCCTGCGCTGATATGATGTTTGTAGCACTCCTGCTGTCTCATCAATCGGGGAGGGGACATGTCTGTATTGATATAAAACAGATGTGTGAAAATCCTGAACAGACACTCGCGCTTGTGCCGTTAGCACTGCAATCTGGGAATCCAGACTCTAAACTGATACTCAATGCAAGACGTCTTCTGACCTCTTTTTCTGAAGACTATCTAGCTGAGTTATTAGGTCAATCGACATGGGTGAGTTCGGGTAAGGCGCTGACGCCGATGGTATTTGATGGACAACGACTCTATCTGCGCAGGCTCTGGCTGCACGAGTCAGATATTGTAAAAGGGGTCAGTGAAAGGCTCGGTGTAAAACCTGGCCTAGAGCGCACAAGTACACCCATGGCGAATGTTTTGAGAAAGAGCCTTGCTCGGCTCTTTGGCGAAACTGATCCGCTAGACTATCAAAAAGCGGCCTGTGCGCTAGCGGCCCGGCGGCGGTTCTCTGTTATTACCGGCGGCCCAGGTACAGGCAAAACAACAACCGTTGTACGCCTGCTAGCCGCCCTGCAATCGATGGCAGAACACGACGCACAGTGCATGGGTAAAAAGTACCGCATTCAACTTGCAGCTCCGACGGGGAAGGCAGCTGCGCGTTTAAAAGTGTCTATTGCAGCGGCTGTCAATGACCTACCGCTTGATCAGTTGGGTGGGGCAGTATCGCTTGAAGATATACCCACCCGTGTTACCACTATTCATCGTCTTCTAGGTTCTAAACCACATTCGCGCGCGTTTAAACAGGATGCATCCAACCCTCTTGTGCTGGATATACTGGTAATCGATGAAGCATCAATGGTTGATATTTATCTATTGGCGGCCGTAATGAATGCGCTACCAGCACATGCGCAACTTATTTTAATTGGCGATAAAGACCAACTTGCATCTGTCGAAGCGGGTGCTGTTTTGGGTGAGCTATGCCTGTCAGCGCGTCAAGGCGGTTACCAAGATGAAACGCTCTTGTGGATTAAAGAGATTGCATCAGTTGATATGCCCACAGAGCTTGCCGACAAGAGCGGTATTTACTTAAACCAATCAGTTGCAATGCTACGCCGTTCATATCGCTTCGCGAATAACAGTGGAATAAGTCAGTTAGCCGCAGCGGTAAATGATAACCGGGATTTGCAACGTCTATTGAGTGATGCAAAAGCCTCAGTATTTGATGACATTGAATGGGTCAGTGACGCTAAGCGAGAATCAGATGAGCCTGTTAAGCTTACACATTTAATTCAGCATAGTGTTTACGGTTTTAGGCCTTACCTCGAGTATGCGAACAGGTGTCGACCCGATGTTCATTCAACCCGTTCTGACTGGGATACCTATGCCACTGAGTTACTGCGCTTATTTTCTAAATTTCAATTGCTAGTTGCTGTACGCCAGGGACCTTGGGGCGTTGATAATCTGAATGCTNTTGTTGTTCAGGCCCTTCACAGCGANGGTTTAATTAATAAGGCAGAGGGTTGGTTTTGCGGTAGGCCTATTATGGTCAGTCGCAATGATTACAATTTGGATCTATGGAACGGCGACTTAGGTTTAACCCTTTCTGTTCCTTGGGGCGAACAGGGCGCTGATGTATTACGTGTTGCCTTTTCTGCTACCAACGAGCAGGGTGAACCGTGCATAAGATGGGTAGCACCTAGCCGTCTGCCCATGCATGAGACCGTATATGCAATGACCGTTCATAAATCACAGGGATCTGAATTTGAACACTGTTGCTTAGTATTACCGGATAATCTCACACAGGTGATTAGCCGTGAACTGATTTACACCGCAGTGACGCGAGCGCGAAGCAAATTTAGTATTTATGCTAAAGAACAGGTCTTAATTGAAGCTACGAAATCTAGAGTGATACGCGCCAGTGGTTTACGTGCGCGCCTGCTGCAAGCAAAGTGTATCTAAGCTTCAATACGGCTGGGGATTTTAACAACAGCTTTAAAATTTTCTACTATAGTTAATTAGTTCTTAACACTTCAATGTTGATTGTTAAAAGTAGGAATTTTTAAAGGTAGGTATGCACGACGTAGAGGTTCATTCAGATAATCTTCCGTTCAATGATAGCGGCCCGCTTGCACCTTTTTATATGCAGGCCCTCGATCTATCGCCCCAAGATATATTTGTTGTAAGCGAGGATGGATCGGCACTCTACGTGAATCTAACAGCCTGTAAGCGACGCAACGTCAGTCGTGACTATTTATTGAATCAGAAAGTATGGGAGTGGAACCGTTTTATTAAACCTTCAAGCTGGTCACGTCGCTGGAACTCTATTTTGGACATTCGTGAGGCTGAGTTTGAGACTATTCACCTTCATCCACTGGGTGGTGAGATTGCGGTTAAAGTATGGGCGCGATTGATCGACTTTGCCGGTAAACCAGCAGTGCTCTGTTATATACAAGAGATTGGAGAGCTTAAGCACAGTGCATTAAAAGAGGAACTATTGGCTGAAGATATCGCTCTTCTAATGCGTGCAAACGATGCTTCAATTTGTCATTTAGATCCAAGTGCGCAGAGAGTCAACCTCGATATTAGTTTTAATAAGATGTTCGGTATTGCTGATGAGGTTACAAGCATTAGTTTTGAACAGTGGGAGTCAATGGTTGATCTTCACGATCAGTTGGAGTGGCGTTCGCAGCTTAACGATCATCTGTTGGGTAAAAATTCTAAATTTGATGTGGTAATACGAATGCGACATGCCGATGGGCACTTCCTCTACATTCGTGCTCAAGGCAAGGCGATAAAACTCGATGACAAGGGACACTACATCAAAGTTCCGGTTGTTCACCAAGACATTAGTTTACGGCTTCAACAACAACGCCAGTTTAATGAGGAAGTTGAGCAGCTTAGTCAACGAAATAGAGTATTAGAGAACAACAACTTTGAACTTATGTTAGGCATTAAGGCCCTTAACGATAAGTTTAAACAAAGTGAAATTATACATGAGATTAAAGATGTGATTGGAGAGCATGAAATGGGGCTTGGTTATCTTAGGATAAATCTTACAGACGGCAGTATCGAAGCCGATGATGCGTGGATTGCACTCAATGAATTTGCGCCAGGAACGCCTATCGACAGGGATAGTTTACAAAGCACCATTTCACCGGGTGATCTAGAACGTTTTAAGGTCTACTCCTTTGGGTTGATCAAAGGTCCAGTGATGGATGAATGGTCAAATATTGAGTTAAACTTAATCACATTTAAAGGCCATGGTTTTAGCGGCCATATACGCAGTCGCAAACAGCATGACGCGCGCGGAGAGTTCATTGAATCTTTTNTAAACCCAGACAAAGGTNAACCCTATTGAGGTCAGCCTGAGGTTAGCCCTTTTATTATTCTGTTCACTCATTTGATGCAATGAAGCTAAGGTAATATGCTCTGAATGAAGTCGTTGTTATTGTTGTTAAACCTGAATGTTTTACTAAAAAGAAGCGACATGAGTTAATACTGATGTCGCTGCAGTACTTATGATATAGAGATTTAAGCTATCTTCTTGTGTTCATCGGTGTTGGCCCAATTGAAGGCTGTGATTACATCGGCGCATACGAGTTTACCGGCATCAATACTTAGCCCCTGATGCAGTCCTGCATCATTATCGAGTGCCTCTTGGGTGTTTTTCGCAAGGCGATGAACGTAAGGCAGCGTAGCGGCAACAAGCGCTTCTGTAGAGGTTCTAGCTACTGCCCCAGGCATGTTTGCAACACAATAATGCAGAACACCATCAACTATATAGCTGGGGTCTGTATGGGTCGTTGGTCTGCTGGTTTCGAAACAGCCCCCTTGATCGATCGCTACATCAACGAGTACAGACCCATTTTGCATGCGTGTAAGTTGCTCCCGACGAACTAACTTAGGTGCTCTTGCACCCGGTACCAGTACGGCACCAATAACGACATCTGCGCTTTCAACCAACAGATCAACCACCGCACTGATGGCTGCTTGTGTTTTAACTCGTCCATTAAAGAGGTCATCCAACTGAGCTAGGCGTGGCAGTGACCGGTCAACTATGGTTACATCGGCGCCTAGACCAACGGCGATTCGTGCCGCTTCTGTTCCGACGACACCTCCCCCAAGAATACAGACCTTGGCTGGTGCAACGCCCGGAACCCCGCCCATGAGCTTACCGCTTCCGCCGCGGTGCAGCATAAGCGACTCAGCAGCGACTTGACTTGCCATGCGTCCAGCGACTTGACTCATAGGTGCTAAGAGCGGAAGACGGCCATGAGCATCACGCACGGTTTCGTAAGCAATGGCACGGCAACCAGATGCAACTAGCTGTTCTGTCATCTTGCGATCTGCTGCCAGATGAAGATAGGTGAACAGTATGTGTCGCGGGGTTAACATCGCAATTTCATTAGGCTGTGGCTCTTTAACCTTTACAATCATGTCAACCGTTTCAAAAAGCGTCACTGGGTTAGCCAAAATCTTTGCACCTGCAGCTAGATACCGATCATCTGAATAACCGATCGCGCTGCCTGCTTGGGTCTCTATAAACAACTGATGCCCATCTGCAACAAGTGAAGCGACAGCGTCTGGGGTTAAACCGACGCGCTGCTCTGCAATCTTTATCTCTTTTGGTACGCCAATTTTCATAACTATTCTCCGTAAGTAATAATCTTAGTTTTTCATAAGTTTCACGTCAGAGTTATGTTAATTAACATTGATTTTGGTCAAAAAATGCAATCAAATTGCAGATTATGTCATTTATTTGCAAGAGGTTTGCATTGATGTTGGATTCTAAAGATTGGGAGATCGTTCGTGCTTTACAAAAAGAGGGGCGTCGAACGGCATCAGAGTTAGCTGAGCAGATTCATTTGAGCGGCTCTTCCGTTAGTCGAAGAATTCTAAGGCTTGAAAAAGAGGGTATTATTTCAGGCTATACAGCGCTCATAGATCAACAGAAAATCGGTTACGGTCTCACTGTTATGGTAGAGATATCGCTTGATAGTCAGTCAGATGAGTCATTCGATACCTTTGAGGCGGCAATTGCGAAGGTACCTGCGGTGCACTCATGCTTTCTAATGAGTGGCGAGATGGATTATCTGCTCAAAGTAGTTGCACGCAATATTGAAGATTTTGAACGGCTACATCGTAAAGTGCTGTCGGGCTTGCCGCATGTTGATAGGATGCATTCAGCGTTTGCATTGCGCGAGGTGGTATCTCAGTCTGAGTATCGACCCGGATGATGAGGGCCAGAGGTTTTTCCTTGTCTTTGTTAGTCGTTTAACACGCGCATTAATTTCTAAGTTGATCAGTGTTTAAGTTGATAGGTTACACCGCCTGCGTAAACGAACTGACAGGGCTTGCATGAATCGGCTTGGTATAAAATAAGGACAGGTCACCTATCATGTCTAATGATCACTTAAGCGTCGACAGGATAGTCGATTTCTGATTTGTTCAGGTCTTTACAGGAATAGATATGCGTTTTTTAGTGTTAGTTTCACTTTTGACTCTGGTGGGTTGTGCCTCCTCGGTTGTTATAGATAATGAGGCCGTTGAGCCCTCAACTGCCTCAACAAGCTACTCCATCCAGAATATATATGGCAAGCGTGGTGACACGGGTACTAGTTTGGTTTTAGCTTTCTCCGGAGGTGGAACACGAGCCGCTGCGCTGGCATATGGTGTTCTAGAAACCTTACGTGATACTCAATATCTTCGTGAAGGGCAGACAAGAAGACTATTAGATGATGTTAAAGTGATCAGTTCTGTCTCGGGCGGCAGCTTTACAGCGGCCTATTATGGCCTGTACGGTGACAAAATATTTGATGACTTCAAACAACGTGTGCTCTATCAAGATTTAGAGTCCAAGATAACCAATAGGCTGTTGAGTTTTGGGCACATGTTCTCAAATAACTCGCGCGGTGATGCGACCGTGGACATTTATCGAGAGTATATNTTCGGCAACAATACCTTTGAACACATGCGCCGCCAGTCGGCGCCGTTGATACTGATAAACGCATCTGACCTTAGTAGCGGGGCTCGCATCTCTTTTGTACAAGAGTTTTTTAGTCTGCTCTGTTCAGATATCGACAGTTTTTTAATTGCGAGGGCTGTTGCCGCCTCTGCGGCTGTCCCTCTCATTTTCGAACCGGTAGTTGTACAAAATTTTGATAGCTGCGATCCACGTTCGTCTCTTAGTCGGTTAGAGGGACCCGATATAAACAGTGACGACAGTCAAATTCAGTTAGCCTTACGCAGTATCAGGCGTTTAGCCATCGAAAAGCAGACCTATGAGTATCTGCATCTTGTTGATGGAGGAATAACGGACAACTTAGGTTTACGCTCAATTTATGAAATGGTCGAACTGTATGGCGGAATTACCCCCTTTATGCGATCAATGGGTCGCAGCAGCGACACACGCTCAGCACTTATTATGGTGGATGCTTCAGTCGAAGCAGGGTATGGCATAGGGACTGTGGCAACTGAGCCAGGAGTTGAACAAGCTATTAACGCGGTGACTGACATTCAGCTGCATCGTTATAATGCATCAACTAAATCACTGATGCGTGATGAGTTCGAACGTTGGCATACTGAACTTTCAGACTCGGGAAACCGGGTGGACTCATATTTTATTGATCTTAGTTTGGCTCGATTCTCAGATCAGGCTCAGGCCGCTTATTTAAACAGTATTCCAACGCGTTTAAGCTTAACGGATGAGCAGGTTGATGCGCTAATACATGCAGGCCGTGAACTCATGCGCAATAGCCCCGAGTACCAGAGACTTTTGCAGGCGTTGGGTGGTACACCTCAGAGTAAGTCATATTTGAATTGATTATGATGACCGCTCTTGAATAGGGCAGGGATAAAACGGTCTAAACTATCGGTCGCTTAATCGGTCGTTTATCGTAATTCACTAGCCTCGTTTACAATGAAACAAACGGTTAACAGATTTAAGCTAATATTTTTTGATTTGGGTACGAAGCCTTAGGCAGTGTTTCAAGGCCCGGGCGCGCAAAGAGGTAGCCCTGTTGCAAATGAATACCTAGGTCACAGAGTGTTTGGTACTCCTTTAGTTCCTCAATACCCTCAGCAACAAGGTCGATGCCCATATCTCGGCACATACTCACCATTGCGCGAGCCGCTGATTTTCGAGCACCGCAGCTGTGAATTTTATTAATTAGATACATGTCTAACTTGACGAGATCAGGGTTGATATCAATGAGTGTGTTTAACCCAGCATAGCCTGCACCAAAATCATCAACTGCGATAAGCGCACCTTTTGCACGCGCCTTATCTAGCGAGTGTAAGAGTGATTTTGTGTCGTGAAAGCTGTCAGATTCGCTCACTTCAATAATCAACTGATCTGCAGGAAGCCCCTTATCGTTTGAATAATCGATAAGCTCACACAGCTCATCACCCTTGCGATAAAGTAAGCAACTTAACGAAAAATTTAGACTAAGGGGTGTGTTTATCCCCAAGGCTAATGCACTTTCAATCGCAATTTGACGGTTTAAGGTTTCAAAACTGTTAAGGTTTTCGTAGGGGATTTGCTTCAAAACATCGCCGGGTGAGTCCCCCTGAGGACTTCTAAGAAGCGCTTCATAGAATAAAACAGATTCTGATTTTGTATCAACAACGGGTTGGTAGGCATGGGCAATTTGCCTACGCCAACTCTCTCTTTGCGGGGAATTACTCATGCCAAGAACCTGAAGCAAACCCTTTTAGAATTTTTAATGCGCGAGAGCGGTGATTAATATGTTCTATACACTTTCCTTGCTGGAAAAAATCGTTAAGACCTTCAACCTGATTATGCTTGGAGTCACTAAGATTGCTAAATCCCATACTCCAGTTAGGAAAAAAACGTTGTGAAACCGGCTGACGAACCAACTTCGTCACTTCTGTATGTCTTTTATCGACTNCTATATAGCCAAAAACACGATCGAGTGTCTTTAGGTCACCTTCAATGACTTGCAGAAAGTGCCCTTTATCGTAAACCAACATACCGGTGATCTGTTTAGCTTCGTTAAGGCGTCTTACATTGTTCAGGAGGCCGATTAAACGCGGTTCGTTGAACTCTATAGTTTCACGGCTCACATAAACAATCTGTCCAAGTGTCTCGTTTGGGCTTTTTGAATCAGTCATTCTTAGCCTATTTAATGTCATGCACCCTGATAAACAGTTGCAAAAGAGAGTAAGTCCACTGCTTTAAACAACCGCTATTTCAATCTTAGTAACCTAACTTAGTTTGGTAAAGCTGAGGCACATGCGCAAGGTTTTGGCTAATTAAAAAAGATTGAACAACTACAAAAGTTGAAGTTCTGCTGCTGAGTTTAAAAGGTTTTCAAACGCCACACTGAAATAGAGCTCATAACTTCCGCGCTCTACATAACCTAGATGTGGTGCGCAAAGCACGTTAGGAAGGGCTAGAATCGGGTTCTTATCTGGAATAACAGGTTCTATTTCATACACATCTATTGCCGCGCGCTTTGTCGGGTTTTTATACAGTTGTCTGAATAGGGCGTTGGGCTCTACGAGCTCTGCTCGACTTGTGTTAACAAAGAGTGAGTCGGATTTCATTAATGCTAGGTCAGTCTCTTTTATACACTGGCGTGTCGTTTCACTCAGTCGAAGGTGAATTGACACAACATCGGACTGTTCAAACAACTGCTCTTTAGTGTCTGCAGCTTGGTGACCCTGTTGTCTGGCTAAATCTCGAGACTGATCACTACCCCAAATAAGTAGGTTCATACCAAACGCGGTTGCGTAACCTGAAATTCGTTGACCAATTTTACCGTACCCCCAGATACCAAGCGTCAGTCCTTCAAGGCTGCGACCCAATCCTAATCCATCAGACTGTTGCCAGTTGCCCGCCTGCATCGAGTTACAGTAGCTTGTTAGATTGCGTGAAGCAGCCATAATCAACGTCCAGGTGAGTTCTGCAGGTGCAACTGGAGAACCTATACCTTCAACAACCCTGACGCCAAACTGTTGGCAGAGATCAGGGTCAATATGATGGCTTACTTTACCAGTCTGGCTGATGAGTCTAAGAGAGGGTAAGTTGCGCAATAAATCTGCACTTATTTTGGTACGTTCACGAATAAGCACCAGCGCTTCTACGTCTATTAAATGACTGGCAAGCTCAATTGGGTCCTCGTAACTTTGGTTTAAAACCACGACGTCATGCTGGTGTAAAAGTTGAAAGCACTGAAGGCTTTTGACTGCATCTTGGTAATCATCAAGTATCGCGATTTTCATAAGATCCCCTGGGTATCAGATGCAGGCCGTGGTTGTAGCTAGACTATTTACTCTAGCCTATTGGTCGCGTCAATGAGGTTTTAATAGTCTATATTGTTAATGATAGAAAAACAGTTAAGGGAATCTCGGGTGTTTCTAAACAACAATTCGAGTATTCGAACGTCATCACAAACGCTCTATATTTACGTCTTACTTTTAGCCATCAACTCAAGGAACTCCTCGATTGGAAGTGGTTTGAAGAAGTAGTACCCCTGCATTAACACGTCTGAGTGTTTAGAATAAAAATCAAACTGGGCCTTAGTCTCTACGCCCTCGGCGATTACTTTAGTGTTGATTTGCTTAGCGATATCAAAAATCACATCAATAACAGGATAGCGATCTAGACTATTAGTAATCATATCCGTAAAAGATTTATCGATCTTTATAATATCAACCGGATAGTGCCCTAAACGGCCAAGATTTGAGTAGCCGGTTCCAAAGTCATCAAGGCTAATCATCGCGCCATTATCGCGTGCTTGTTCTAGCGTAGTTACAAGGCTGGGATCTAAGTTATAAAAGGCGCGTTCAGTTACTTCAAGTGTAACTCTATGCAGAATATCCGCGTTATCTGTAAGCCCTTTAATAAAGGCCTTACTTAAAAGTGTTCGTTCGGTCACATTAATCGCAACATTTAAGCTCGTATCATCAAGCGATCGGACGAAGGCGCAAACGCTATCTAATACCCAAAGATCGATTCTCTCAATCAGGAAACTCTGCTCAGCAAAGGGTATAAATGCATCAGGCATTAATAGACCACGCTTTGGATGGCGCCAACGAATAAGCGCTTCAGCGCTCACTATCATCTGATTTACTGGATTTAATACCGGCTGATAGTCTAAGTACAGCTCTTGCCTCTCTAGTGCCTGTAAGAGTTCGTACTTTAAGCCGATTCGATCTTGTACTGCCTGATTCATCTCTTGCGAAAAAAAGACGAAATTATCACCGCCCATCTTCTTCGCTTCGTACATAGCCGTGTCGGCATATTGAATTAGCAAAGAAATATCATTTGCATCCACTGGGAAGCTTGAAATACCAATGCTTGCGCTTAAATGGAATATTTGATCATCTGTTTTTATCGGTGTTCGACAGGTATGAAGAATTTTCGAGATCACAGGGTCTGCGCCATNTACACTATCAACGTTTTCAGGTTCATTTATCAAAACAACAAATTCATCTCCCCCAAAGCGCGCCAGTGTATCTTCATCACGTAAAGCTTTTTTAAGACGTTCAGAAACAGTTTTTAACACCTTATCGCCTGTCTCATGCCCCTGGCTATCATTGATCTCCTTAAAGTTATCAAGATCGATAAAGAGTACCAAAAGCTTTGTTTTATAACGTTTCGACTGAGCCAGAAGTTGCCCGATACGATCGTAAAGAAGCGTGCGGTTAGCGAGTCCCGTTAATGGGTCATAATTAGCCTGATCGTATATTTGTTTCCGTGCACGAACTTCCTCGCTAATATCTTGAATTGCTACTATGAATATTGGTTCATCATTATCACCTTCAATGTTCGCGCGACTAACGTTAAGTGATCCATGCACTATACGACCGTTTTTAGCGACAAGTCTTTTTTCCGTATGTAAGGTGTCTCGCTTGGATGAAACCAGCTCAGCAAATAAGGCTAGGCCTGATTCGATATCTTCTTGATGCGTGATAAAACTGAAATGTTGATGTTCTAGTTCAGACGACGTATAGCCGAGCCATTTGCATATAAATGGATTTGTCTCGCGCATCATACCGCTTGAATCAAATAGTAGAATGCCGATTGAAGAGTGTTCAAATATACCGCGAAACTTCTCTTCACTCATTGCAAGATTTCGTGCAGCTGCCTTCTCTTGGCTAATATCAACTGCACTACCGATGAGAATATCCTTGTCACTAATATCGTCATAAACTTTCTTGCCCCGGTCACGAAACCAGTATGTCTCGCCCTTTGGGGTTACAAACCGATACTCCATATCCCACTCAGGTTTTCGTATATTTTCAAGGAAATTCGACTTGTCAGCAGGGTGTATTGTTTTCAAAAACGTTTGAGTTGAGCTACCAGTGGATGATATTTCAACACCGCTGTATTTCATAAAGGTAGGGCTGACATAATCAAATCGATCAAAATGGATGGAGGTCATCCAGACGATTTCATGTAATGAGTCTGTAATAAAGCGGAATTTGCGTTGTGCGTCGCGAACCTTTAACCGTATCTGAGTAAGTTCAGTTATGTCGGCGAAGGAGAGTATGATCCCCGAAATTTCATTCTTATCCGTTCGATAGGGCGCTATAGTCATTAAATAGGTATCGTTCTTGTGCATTACCTCGACTGATGCCATTTCCCCGCTAGCAAGAACAGCGTGAAATCTATGTTCTAATTTAGCAAGATCTATGTGTGTCGGAATTCCGGTAATTTTTTGTCCAATGTCATCATTTAAAATATTAAAAAGTCTAACTATTTTGGGTGTATACCTAAGTAGACGTAGTTTTTTATCTAATACTACTAAACCGAGATTTATCGAGTTCTGAATATTATTAAGAGTCTCATTTAAGCTAATTAGCTCAACTGATTTAATCTGTAACTCTTCATTAACCGTTGTGAGCTCTTCATTTGTTGCTTCAAGCTCTTCATTGGTTGTTTCAAGCTCTTCATTAGATGACTGCAGCTCTTCGGTAGATGCTTGCAACTCCTCATTTAATGACTGTAACTCCTCATTTGAAGTTTCTAACTCCTCAATGACGGCATTTAAGTGTTCTTGTGTTCCTTCGAGTTCGTCCTCAAGAAAAGTAATACGCCCATCATAATCCAAACCAAAATCCGATTGGATCGTCACTTTCTCTGGCACATCGGCAATTCGTTCAAAGGAGATTAATAAGTTGTCATCAATCTGCTCGTCTAATGAGACTTTGCGCACGGTTAGGTTGACGCGGGACATTCCCGTTTCAGTTTGTACTTGAACAGGGTGTTGATGGAGACGCGTGGTACTATTTTGTGCCCTGTAGATCAGTGCACGAAGTTCCGTTCTAATACTCGGTGAAGCGAGGGAAATAAGGCTAAATTCAGCGGGACCCTGTGGAAAGCTTAAATAACGACCAATGTCTCCAAAGAACTCTATCGGCTCTTGCACGCTATTAATCATTACGCTGGGAGGACTATAGGCCTCTAGAAGCGCACGATGCATTACATCTTGCTTGCGCAAAACTGATGTTTGTCTTGACGGAGCAACAACCTTAAGGCCGGTTGGGCTTGAGCTGGCAAGTGCAAGCTTAGTATTTTTTCCTGGACGTCGTAGATAGAGCTTATGACGTTTGAGTTTCGCATGAAATAATTTAGCGCTCTCAGCACTAACGTTTTCCGACTTTCCAAGAAATAGTATGCCGTGTGGTTGTAGTGAGTAGTGGAAGTTTTGAATTAGCCTTTCCTGCAACTCGTGATTTAAGTAAATCATGAGATTTCTACAACTGATGACGTCCATTTTTAGAAAAGGCGGATCACTCACTATATCTTGTCGTGCAAAGACACACATTTCGCGGATTCGTTTAGTAACCTTGTATTGACGTCCTTCTTCACTAAAGTAGCGGCCTAAAAGCTCGTTTGAAACCCCCTCGATTGAAGGCTCTGTATATATGCCTTTGCGAGCAACATCCGTTGCTTTAATATCAATGTCGGTCCCAAACAGCTTGATATCGTAATCTGAAACCTCTGAGCCTAATCGCTCACAAATAATGATAGCAATTGAGTAAACCTCTTCGCCCGTCGCACATGCGGGAACCCAAATTCTGAAGCTTGATTTTTTAGGTTTCGATAGAATCCTTTGTTCGATCAGTTCACCAAACTTAGTGAAGCTCTTTTCGTCTCGAAAAAAACGAGTAACAGAGATAAGAAAACTCTTTTGCAAAACCTCTAATTCATCAGGATTCTTACCTATGAATCTGAAATACTGACCAGCATCAGCCATGCCTAGAGCGACAATACGTCGTTGTAACTGGCGAGTAAGGGTTGCCTCTTTATACTGACTGAAGTCGATATGAGTCGCGTTATAGATACGACTTAATAAGTCAGTTAACGATGAAGTTCCTTCACTTTTGGTTATGTTGTCATTGGATATTCGGGGAGGCGGGGACGATATGATTTTTTCTAACTGTAATGCGATCTCTCTTGGGGGTAGTATTAAATCAACCGCTTCAGATCGTATGGCGGCCGATGGCATACCATCAAACTTAGCACTTGTAGGGATCTGAGCAATGGTAATACCCCCAGCATCTCGAATCGCTCTACAGCCTTGTGCACCATCTGAACCTGTGCCAGATAAGATAACACCAAGGGCCTTATTTCCCAGCGATTTTGCCATAGATGTAAAAAGGGTATCAATGGAGGGTTTCGGTCCTTCAACTCTATCAATCTGCTTTAATTCAATTCTATCCTTGTTAACCTTTATGTCTCTATTAGGTGGCGTGACGTAAACCGTATCGGGCTCAATAAATGCTCCGTCAAGTGCCTCTACAACCCTAAGGGCACACCCCTTTGATAACAACTCAACCATAAGACTTCGGTGCAGAGGTGACATATGTTGTGCAACGATAAAAGCGATTTTTCCAGTGGCCCTTAACCCGTTAAGTAGCGGTTGAAGTGACTCCAATCCGCCGGCAGAAGAACCTATGCCCACTATTGTTAAAGGGTTCAGAGAGTTATTTATCATCAAGATCCAACAAATTACGCCCAAAATGAGCAGAATTAAATTCTATAAGATACATGAAGTTTAGTTGATGGGTTGCCTATTTGCCGTAAAAATTTTTAATAGCATGACCAATATTAATGCCCCTAGAATGTACAATATTTTGTTCTGCTGTTTGTTAAAAGTGTATGGATTAGACGCACTTTTCAGAAATAAAACGGAGATTTTTATGATTTTCTACAGCGCTATGTAGACCTCTGTTATCCAAGGTCTTAAACGATGTCTAGGCGATTATTCGCATTCATTAAAAGCATATCGCAGGCTAGGGTTAGCGGTGTGACAAAATAGTTTGAGCATGGAAATGACAAAAAACATATTAATTACAGGGGTTTCGCCCGGTGGTATCGGTTATTTTTGCGCTCTCGGGTTAAAAGCTCAGGGTCATCTTGTCGTTGGTACGGTTCGCTCTGATGAAGATGAACAGGCCTTGAGTGAACAGGGTATAGCAACTGTTCGAATGGAAATGCTTGACTACAGTTCAATCGACAGGGGGTTTGCACAGGCTTTGGGGTTGTTGAACGGGCGCATCGATATCCTATTTCAAAATGCAGGCTTTGGCCAAGCAGGGTTTGTTGAGGATCTACCTGTTGCGGCATTCGAAGAGCAGTTCAAAGTAAACGTATTCGCGCTACATCATCTTAATACGCTGTTGATTCCAGTGATGAGAGCTCAGGGACAGGGTCGTATAATCATTCACAGTTCGGTGCTTGGTTTCGTCGCAATGGCTTGCCGGGGCGCTTACGTTGCGACCAAGTTTGCACTTGAAGGCATGGTTCAGGCAATGCGAATTGAGATGCAAGGTTCAGGTGTTGAGGTTGCAATGCTTAATACAGGACCCGTAGTCAGTAACTTCAGGCGCAACGCTTCAAAAGCGCTATTTAAGCATGTAGATCTTACCCAAGGACCTAATACGGACCGCTACCAGTCGCTTGTTTTACCAAGGCTTGAAGCGCTAGAAGATGATTCACATGCTAATTATGGGCCTGAAACTGTGTTCAAAGCACTAAGTCATGCGGTTAATAGCCCTAGGCTGAGAACGCATTACTATATAACGCCGCCTACAAAGTTGCTGTTTTGGTTAAAGAAAATTTTACCAACCCGAACCCTTGATGCTTTGCTTAGGCGCGCCGGTTAGTGAGGGTGTTTAGCAGGAGTTTTTTTGTTTGAACTATAAACGTTTAGAGACATTTGTGTGGGTAGCGACCTTAGGTAGTTTTCGTAAAGTTGCAGAGCGACTACATACAACTCAGCCTGCGATTTCCAATCGTATTGCCTCATTAGAAGAAGAGTGGGGTTGTCGCTTGTTTGAGCGTGAGCAAGGGCAGGGCGGTATTCACCTCACAACAAAAGGGAAAGAGTTACTGCCGTACGCCGAAAAGATTCTTTACATGTCTGACCAGCTTAAGCAGCGTGCTGATGCTGATCATCTCCAATCGGGGCTACTTCGCCTCGGCGTTTCAGAGACTATCGTACACTCTTGGTTACCCTCATTTATGGCTGCGTTACGAGAGGAGATGCCGCGACTTGATATAGAGCTAACGGTTGATGTAACCAGCAACCTAAGTTCTGCACTGCTTGAGCATTCGATTGATCTGGCCTTTTTGATGGGGCCAATAAGCGAACCACAGATCGTCAACATTGACCTTTGTAGCTACCCACTTCACTGGGTTGCAAGCCCAGCGCTCGATTTGCCAGTTAGGCGCCTAAAATTAAATGAGTTAACCCACTGGCCTATCATTACATACGCTAAGAACACTAAACCCTTTGCGCAAATAAACCATCGATTTCGTGAACTTGGGGATATTCCGGTTCGATTCTTCTCTTCGAGCTCGCTAGCTGCATCGATGCGCATGACCTTGGATGGTGTTGGTATCTCGGCGCTTCCAGATGCCGTCATTGCTGCTGAACTTGAACGTGGTGAACTGTTGCAGCTGGACGTTGAATGGGAGCCAAAAGAGCTTTTCTTCACGGCATCCTATTCTAACGTACTACCCAATTACATCGTTGAATATGCATCTAAGCGTGCTTTAGAGATGGCATCTGGATACCGATTAAAGATGAGGAAATATGATTGATGAAGCAAAGCAGTTTGTTATCTCATAGTGAATGATAATAAAAAATTATCATTCAGGCCAATAAATCATAATTCGACTTTTTTTGGTGCTACTTTATTCTGTTAAAAAATACAGCCTATTAAAGGAGCTTGGCTTTGTTATCCAAACCGGTATATTCGAAGTTCAAAACAGCTCAGCTTGAAAGTTCAATGACTGACCGTCTTAGAATTCGCAGCGGAGAGTTTAATGGAACTACATCGGGCCTTGCTCCCGGGTTTGTCCAGGGAAATGTGGTTATTATCCCTGCAGCTTATGCCGATGATTTTTATGCGTTCTGTAATAAAAACCCTACACCTTGCCCCTTGATTTCAGTGTCTAACGCAGGTGACCCAAGCATGCCAGCCTTGGGCAGGGATCTAGATATCCGCTACGACGTGCCCGAATATGCGGTTTTTCGTAATGGTAAGCGTTCAGATACCTTAACGGATCTTGAGTCAGTTTGGCGTGATGATCTTGTAACCTTTGTACTGGGCTGCTCCTTCTCTTTTGAAGACGCCTTGCAGTCTGCAGGCATAGGCGTTCGGAATGTGGACACCTGTGTCAATGTGTCAATGTTTCGTACCAATATTCCAACGGTACCCGTGGGGCCTTTTTCAGGCAATTTAGTTGTGACAATGCGTCCCTTTAAGACACGCGACGCGATTAGAGCCATTCAGATTACAACCCGTCTACCAAAGGCCCATGGTGCACCCATACACTTCGGTGATCCTGAATTGATCGGTATTAAGAATATAGCCATGCCTGAGTTCGGCGATCCCGTTGAGATCTTTGCCGAAGAGGTTCCTGTTTTTTGGGGCTGTGGTGTCACCACCCAGGTAGCCCTGGAGCAAGCGAAATTGCCCTTTGCAATTACGCATGCGCCTGGAAAAATGTTAATAACAGAGCTGTTAAATGACGAATTAGCGATTTTATGAATTAGGATTTAGTTCATTACTAGGTTCCACTAGAAAACAATAAAAGGAAAAAACCGATGATTAAAAAGCTTGCTACTGCCGTTATTCTTCTTGGTGGTCTGTCGACCTCTGGCGCTTACGCTGCTAAGTGGAATATGCCTACGCCCTATGGTGATGCGAACCTCCCAACCAAAATAGCGCACGAATTTGCGAAAGAGATCAGTGAAGGAAGTAATGGTGAAATTGATGTTACCGTCCATTCGGGGGCATCACTTATAAAGCATCCCGAAATTCCTCGCGCAGTGAAGACCGGACAGGTCCAGCTTGGCGAGATATTCATCGGTATCATGGGTAACACTCACCCTGTTTTTAAACACGATAATATTCCGTTCCTTGCAACCACTTACGAAGACTCTGAAAAGCTATGGAATGCTGCCCGCCCTGAGATGGAGAAGCAGTTAGCAAAAGACGGAATGACACTTCTATATGCTGTGCCATGGCCTGCACAAAGCCTCTACACCAAACAAGCTGTATCAACCTTAGAAGATCTACAAGGTCTTAAGATGCGCGCTTACAGCCCATCGACGTCTCGTCTTGCAGACTTGATGAACACCACTCCCACAACGGTACAAGTGCCAGAGATTCCTCAGGCCTTTAGTACCGGCATTATCGATGCAATGATCACATCCCCATCCACAGGCGCTAACGGTCAGGCATGGGATTATCTTTCACACTACACTGACATTGCAGCGTGGATACCTAAAAATGTTGTAGTTGCTAACACCCGTGCGTTCTCGCGTCTTAGTAAAGAGACTCAGGATATGATAATGGCTGCAGCTGCTAAGGCTGAGGTAAAGGGTTGGGAGGGTGTGCGTACCCAAGCTAAGATGGATACCGAGACACTCTCATCCAATGGTATTGTTGTGAGCCAACCAACTGAAGAGCTAATGGTTAAATTGCGTGAAATTGGCGCGATCATGATAGAAGAGTGGAAGGCGGAAGCACCCGATGAGGTGTCAGGCATTCTTGATCAGTACAAAATGTAAAACGCTTTTTTTCCGGCCCTTAGGGGCCGGAGTCATTTAGAGATCTGCCATATGAAATTATCTCGCGACGTCTTTTACCTAGCTTCGGGTTATGCCGCAGGTCTGTGTATTATCCTTATTATGCTGATCATTTTGGCGCAGATCGTTGGTCGTATGTTCGGCTTTATTGTCCCCTCAGCGGAAGATTTTTCGGGTTACTGTTTGGCTGGCGCGACCTTTCTTGGACTCGCTTATACCTTTAGAACAGGTGGCCACATTCGCGTGACTCTGCTTATCCATCGATTACCACCAGTGCTTGGAAAAGGACTTGAAGCTTGCGTATTACTGCTAGCCTTAGGCCTTACCAGTTTTATGACTTTTTATTCTGTGCACCTAATCTGGGAATCATACGTTTTTAATGATGTGAGCTATGGATACATTCCAATACCCTTGTGGATACCACAAATACCGCTTGGCGTTGGCAGTTTAGCTTTGAACCTAGCTGTTTTAGATGACTGCATAAACATGTTGCGAGGTCGCGATCCATCCTACAGACAGCATGAAGATGAGCTCAATCTGGAGGAAGTGTAATGGACACTACCCTATTATCAATTTTGCTTGCCGCATTTATGTTGGTTATTTTGGCTGCAGGATTATGGGTCTCTTTGTCTTTGCTAGCCGTTGCGATATTGGGTCTTTACCTCTCTGGAAACGACCAAATAGGTCTGCTCTTTGCAACTTCTAGTTGGGGAGCCAGTACGGCTTGGTCGCTTACAGCCCTTCCGATGTTTATCTGGATGGGTGAAATACTGTTTCGAACCCGTTTATCGGAGGACCTCTTTAAAGGACTGTCCCCTTGGTTAAGCAATCTGCCCGGCAAGCTCTTGCATGTAAACATACTCAGTTGCGGTATCTTTGCTGCGGTATCTGGATCATCTGCGGCAACAGCCGCCACCATCGGCCGAATGACATTACCAGAGCTAAAGGCGCAGGGTTATAGCGAACGAATGGCAGTAGGTACTCTAGCAGGCTCTGGCACACTAGGATTATTGATTCCCCCTTCAATTATTTTAATTGTCTATGGCGTTGCGGCTGAGGTATCGATCGCCCGCTTGTTTATTGCCGGTGCATTACCCGGTTTAATGCTGGTGACGCTCTTCATGGGGTATACAGCCATTTGGGCCACCTTTAATAAAGAGGGGCTACCTAAGGATGAACCTGAAAAAGTTAGTTTCACTAAAAAAATTGCGGCACTGCGTAAGCTTATTCCAATTGTCGGTCTTATTTTTTTTGTACTGGGTTCGATCTACGGCGGATTTACTACGCCTACCGAAGCTGCAGCTCTAGGCGTATTTGGTGCGCTTGTGCTGGCACTTGTAACGGGTTCACTTTCACGCGAGAGTTTTCGCGAGAGCTTATTAGGTGCTGTGCGCAGCTCGTGTATGATCGGCTTGATTCTCATTTCAGCTCATTTTCTAACGCTGGCCATGGGCTTTTTAGGCATACCTCGTGAATTAGCGCAATGGATAGGCTCTTTGTCGCTGAATACCTTTGAATTGCTGCTCTATCTGACCATACTCTTTGTAATACTAGGGTGTTTTTTGGATGGTATTTCAGTGGTTGTTTTGACAGTTGCGGTGGTGTTGCCGCTTATTCAGCAAGCCAATATCGATCTAATCTGGTTTGGAATTTATATTGTGCTAGTTGTNGAATTGTCGCAAATTACGCCGCCTGTTGGCTTCAATCTATTCGTTATTCAAGCGCTAACCGGTAAAGATATTCTGTATGTTGCGCGTGCCGCTCTTCCGTTTTTTATGTTGATACTCTTAGCGATACTGCTAATAAGTTGGTTCCCGCAGATTGTTACCTATCTGCCGCAAACCATGACACGAGGTTAGAACGTTGATATGAAGATCAATTGTGATATGGGTGAAAGCTACGGTATTTGGAAGATGGGATCTGATGCCGAGGTAATGCCGCACATCGATATGGCCAATGTAGCCTGTGGTTTTCATGCATCTGATCCCAAAACTATGGCCACTACTATAGGTCTGGCTATTCAGTCAGGTGTTGATATAGGTGCTCACCCAAGCTACCCGGATTTGATCGGTTTTGGTCGCCGCGATATGCAGGTATCTGCAGATGAGTTGAGCGCAATTGTGCTTTACCAGATAGGTGCACTCGACGCGTTGTGCCGAGCACAGGGTAGCTCGGTTAAATACGTTAAACCTCACGGTGCGCTCTATAATAAGATGATAGTTGATGACCAGACCTTGCATGCCGTGTTTTCTGCAATCAGTCTTTATGACCGTTCACTGCCACTGGTTGTGATGGCTGTGCCAGATTATCAGCGACTCCTTGATGTTGCCTCTCGTTATGGTCTGACGCTCTGGTTCGAAGCGTTTTCGGATCGCGCTTACGATGAGACGGGCAAGCTTGCGAGTCGTGCGCTCCCTGGCGCTGTCTACAACACTAACGAACAGATTGAGCGACAAGTTCGTTGTATTGTCGAGCGCCGCTCTGTTTTAACATTAACGGGAGAAGAGATACCCATTAAAGCCGACACACTCTGCATTCATGGTGANGGTCCAAGAGCGTTAGAGACCGCCAAATTTATTCGAGCGTTAATCGGCTGATGATTCGTCTTGAACATGCAGGCGAGTCAGGCATCATAATCTACTTTGGTGATGCGATCAGCGAGTCGAGCGCGGCACGTGTAAAAGCAGCTTGTTCGCAAATTCGTCTGCGTTTTACAGATTACATCCTCGACCTTATACCCTCTTACACTTCGCTATTGGTTCTCTATGACGCCGATAAAATCGATTATCTCAGTATCATGTCACGGCTGCGTCTTCTTCTCGATGAAGAGGCGCTTAATCTGCCAGCTGAGAATGACTCGCGGTTAATTCAGCTCCCTGTCTACTATGGCGCAGAGGTTGCACTTGATCTTGATTTCGTAAGCCATCACACCGGTCTTTCTCAGGCCCAGGTTATTGCGTTGCACTCACAACAAGAGTACCGAGTCTATGCTATAGGGTTTGCGCCAGGATTTGCCTATCTAGGGCTTACCGATGATCGTCTTAGAGTGAGCCGAAAGCAGACGCCACGGCTTAAAGTACCGCGTGGAAGTGTGGCACTAGCGGATAATCAAACAGCTATTTATCCTAGCGTTTCTCCCGGTGGATGGCAGGTTATTGGACGCACACCGAATCCTTTGGTTGATTGGGATGCTGACCCTATTACGCCTTTTGATGTGGGTGATAGAGTTCAGTTTCGTGCAATAGAGCGCGACGAATTTATGGAACTTGGAGGCTCTCTCGATGAGCTTTAAAGTCATCGATCCAGGGTTTATGTCCAGCATCCAAGATCTTGGACGCATGGGTTATCAGCACTTGGGAATTACGACTGGGGGCCCGCTCGATGAGTACAGTTTTGCGTGGGCCAATCGCCTGCTGGGTAATACGGCTAACAGTGCCGTTTTAGAGGTTACCTATGGTGGTCTTAAACTTGAGGTGCAAGCCGATACCTGTATCGCCCTTACAGGGGCGGATCTTGGTGCAACGCTCAATAAAACCTATATAGAACCCTGGTGTTCATATGCGGTGAGGGCAGGGGATCGATTGGATTTCGCACAACCAGCAATAGGATTGCGCGCGTATCTTAGTGTTATTGATGGCTTTCAAACACCGCTTACATTAGGCAGTCGTGCAACGGTATTACGTGAGCAGGTTGGCGGGCTTGACGGACGTGGTGCAAAGTTCGTGGCAGGCGATAGATTACCCTTTTTACCCAGCAGTGAGTCAAGGCTGGAACGAACGCCCAAAGAGGATATACCCGACTACTCCAAACCTTTAGATCTTGGCGTTATTGCGGGCTATCAATATGAGCTGTTCCCTGCAAGCGAGCGTCGTCGGTTTTTTTCACACCCGTATCAGGTGACACAAAACATTGATCGGATGGGGTATCGTTTGTTTGGGCCCGCTATCGAATCAAATCAAAGGGGCATAATTTCAGAGGGGATTTCACTGGGTGCTATACAGATACCAGCAGATGGCCAACCTATTGTATTGATGCGCGATCGGCAAACCATTGGGGGTTATCCTAAACTTGGTAACTTAAGTGGTTTAGATGTAGGTCTATTGGCGCAGCGCGGGCCTGGTGCTGAAGTGCGGTTTTACCCCCAGGATCTTGCGTCGGCCCAGGCTCAGCGGCAGATATTTCTGCGACATCTCAAACGTTTTACACTTTCGCATCCTAATTAATAAGCTTATCGCGCAGTAAACTGCGCTCCCACAATGGCAGTGGCTCCGTGGGAGCGAAATTCATTTCGCGAATGCTCTG